>TARA_R110002073_G_scaffold181_6_pt1 | contig 101159 bp, 97 predicted proteins | sample TARA_R110002073 | Tara Oceans TARA_R110002073 (sample SAMEA4397174) | marine metagenome | biome: Polar Biome; feature: [DCM] deep chlorophyll maximum layer (ENVO:01000326); material: water (ENVO:00002006), including particulate matter (ENVO:01000060) such as... | depth 40 m
AAAGCGACGAGTTCCGCAGCGCCGGAAAAACAGGAAGGAAAGATCGAAGGGTGAACATGGCAGAAGCGGCGGCTTCTACAACGTCAGCCTTTTCAAACTGACGCACTACCCAAAAACGGGAACCACTAGTCGTATTTTTTATCTTGAAAATACCTAAACAGTGAGCTTTCCACACTCGCTTATAAACTAAAACTAACTTTTACTTGCCGCCAAACAGGCTTTTCACGACTTCCGGATCCCGACCTTTTGTATAAATCAGGCTGGAATCAAAATTAGTCTTATCAAAGCCAAATACTTCAAACAAGGCTTCGAAACTATTGGCGTCTGAGGCTGATAAATTCGGACTTGCCTGAATCTCTGCCAGCATTTCTTCACTGTCAATCAGCTGTGAGATATTGATCAGGCTTTCATCCCGCATACCGGCAATCATGGTTATCTGATGGCCGTTTGGCGAAGGGAAGGTGGCCAGCATGCTGAAGTCCTGATAGGAATCGGCACCGGAAAGTCCTGAATTACTAACATAATAATCGCCAGTCTCCAGATTGATCAGTTCATCGTAGGTATTGCCAATCTGCAGGGCGGAATCCACGAACATCAGACTGTATAAATTATTCAAACCGCTTAATAAACCCAGGTAAATAACATGGTTATTGGCCAAATCAGCAGTCGTGTAGTCAGAAACCATCTTGATATTTATCCGATCGGCATTTACGCCATGCAGCAACACTTCCATCACCTGTGCCAGTGCATAAGCAGTGGAACTCGGGATGTAATTCAGGCCGATATCAAAATACTGAGCAGTCCCTTCGAGTCCCATGTCCTGCAGAAAGTCGAGTTCCTCGGCGGAATTCACATCGAATTCCCGCACCAGTTTGGCGACGTCTCCATTGGCATTTACCTCGCCGAAGATGTAATAGTCGCCAATCAGAATCAGTATGGGAGCTTCATCATCAAAGATCATATCCCAGGGACTGAAGGCCGCCAGCGGATATGCCCTTGCATCCTCTGCTGCATTTTCTTCATTGTTTGAACCAAGCTGAATAAGCAAGTTGACCAGCAATAGTAAAATGGCAAGGCTAGCCAGCACTTGAGTCCTGGCCTGCCGTTTCAGGGTCTTGCCGGTCACACTTAGCGTAGGCTCGGCTGGCTGGGGAATATCTTCACTGAGTACGGCAGTCAGCAGATACTGCCCTTTGGGGATGTCCAGGCGATATTTTTCCTGTTTCCCATACTTATCAAAGTAGGTTTTTAGTTTATTTCGCAGATGATAAATATGCACCCGCACGATGGAGTCCTTGCCAACATCAAATTCCGCATCACGGCCCAGCACATCAATCGCAATCGCCATTTCCTTGGGATTGTGTCCGCTCAGGGCGCATTCGGCCAGATAGTTCAGAATGTCACTATAAGTTTGTGAGCGACCCAGAACACCACTGTTGATAATGCGCTGAACCAGTGCCTGAAGTTCCTCGGGCTGAATATTATTCATTTGATTGCCGATGCCATGAAAAGATGTGCATTGTGGCGCAATCTATAAAAATAACAAGTGCTTTTTTAACGTTAACGATTGTGGCAAGAAGAACCAGAGGTTTTCTGTTTAACGCAAATTAACGAATTTATCTTATTAAATATCAGCATGTTACATAAATTCCAGAAAACGGAAATTGCTGGAACAGGAAGCTCGGTTTTGGCGTTAATCGAGTATCCTGCCTGTATTATCAAATACCTTATCAGGCGCTCTGAATTTATTTATTAACGTTAAAACTGGTAGCTAACGCCAACTCTGAAAGCCCTGGGTGTCGTTGCACGACTCATTAAACAGTTCGTCACATCGCAATCAATATCCTCAGAAGTCAGGCCAGGCGCATCCAAGCCCTGAACATAAGCCGGATAGTAATAAACGATTTCCTTGCCGTCGGTATCAGCCAGATTGATGACCTCCACAAACATGGTCAGCGAATCCCAGTGATAGGCGCCACGTAAATTGATAGTCGTCAGAGACTCTCCGCGATGAGTATTGGCAGCATCCAATGCATAAGGCCCCAGATAACGCATGCGGATACTGGCATCCCAATCGGGCCGTGTCAGTGACAGGCCTAATTGTGCGGCTTCTTCCACCGCCTGCTCAACATAGATTCCATCGGGGTTATTCACGTAACGGGCTTCACTGCTGGTAAAAACCGCATCCAGTCCTAACCAGTCAGTTGGCTGCCAGAACATGGTTAATTCCAGCCCCTCTCTTTCCGATCCGCCCTTCGGCTCAACCGAGTTGGAATCACCGACGAAAATCAGTTCACTATCCTGATTCAGCCACCAGTATGCACTGGTGAACTTGAAGTCTCCCAGGCTTAGACGACCACCTACTTCGTAACCTGTGCCGGCAGAAATACCCGCGATGGGATCTGTTCTGTTTACCACACCTCTGCCATCATTGGAGTGAAAGCCCCTGCCCCAGTTGTAATATAGTTCAAGATTTTCAAGTGCCGTGTAGGCCAGACCTATTTTAGGTGAAGCCTTGGCTGCCTCTTCCTTGCCATCGGCGCTCATGCTGTTCTTGGCGGTAATATCAAAATTATAAAAGTCGGAACGCAGGCCACCGGTTACCCGCAGGTTACGACTGGCATACCAGATTGCCTCGACATAGGTACCAATTGAGGTCTCGGCAATCTCATTTTCGGCAATGTCAGCAACATAGACACCGTTATTAAATTGTTCCACCCCGACACGGCTGCCATTATCATGCCGAAACTCTGCACCCGCCGTGATCACATAATCGGCACTATCAACCACTGTATAATTGCTATCTCCACCAAGTATCCAGCGCTTATCAAACTGGTTGATCTGGAAGTCATAAGTTGGATCAGAGGACATGGTCCAATCATAAAACTGGGCATAGACATTCGCATTCCAGTCATTGCCATCCAGCCCCAGATTAGCGATCCAACGTGTTGTTTCACCTTTGGCGGTGCTATCCAGAGAGCAAAAGGCATCTTCACAGACACTGGTGCCAAAGGCGCGTTCAGGAATCTGTTCTGTTGGTTCCCAGCTGGCTTTATAGGCTGAAAGCGTAAAAGCCGCTTCCGCAAAACTCAAATCCGTCAGGTATTTGGCCCATAGGGAAAAGTGATTGAGATCTTCTGAATGCTCCCAGGGGCCATCATATGTTTTGTACTCCCCAATGACAGACAGAGTCCCGTCGTCCAACTCCTGACTCATGCCGCCGACATAACGGTGCCAGCCATTCTGTCCCAGCTCAGTAGAAACAAAGGGTCTCTCGACAATATCAATGGTGTGGATAAAAGAAGCACCAGCCAGTGAAAAATCCCCCAGATCAGCATAATAGGGCCCTTTGCGATAATCGATACCATCTACCGTTTCAGGAATAATGCCGTTGACGTCCAGATAGCCCTGTCCATGGCCATGAGTCCGTAAATTCAACGGCGTACCGTCCAGCCTTACGGTGTAGTCAGTACCATGATCCAGATTGAAGCCTCGCAAGAAATATTGATTCGCCTTGCCACTGCCGGAATGCTGGACGGCGACCATGCCGGGCATGGATTCAAGCAATTCTGCTGTTTTAACCAGGGGCCGTATCAGGAGGTCCGCGCCTCCGACATAGCCAACACTGGCAGATTCTGCCACACCCACCAGGTCAGTATTTCGGCCAAACACCACGACTTCTTCAATCTGAGCACCAGGTTGGGCAATTGCCATAGCACTCGCCATAGCTGCGCTTAATAAGCCTGCATTAAGCGTGAGTCTTTTGTTTGTCCTGGCTAATGTTTTATACATGCCCTTGCTTCCCTAACTGATTTCAATGACTGACTGAGCCAAAGCTCATGGCTCCACTCTATCTCAGTTGCCGGGAAAAGGGCCGTACTTAACCGTTGTTGAACTGTTTAAGGACGTTAATGCATTGTTAAAAAGCCTTGTCAGGCCTTTGGATAGCCGGGTCTGGTGCTGCTGATCTGGGTGAGGTGCCAGAAATGCTTGCCTGCGCTTTACTTGATCATTAAATCTTCGCCGGATTGCCTGCGTTGCTGCTGCAATTCTTGTTGCTGTCGCCTTTCTTCTTCATGGCTGTTTTCACCGCCAACCCATTTGTCCATGACAACACAGGCAACCATGTCCCCGGCAACATTCACCGAGGTTCGACACATATCCAGAATCCGGTCTACACCCATCAGCAAGGCAATGCCCGAAGCCGGAATGCCCACCGTGCTCAACACCATCGACAAAATGACTATGCCCACACCCGGAGTGGCCGGTGAGCCAATTGATGCACCTACGGCAACTACCACCAGCAAAGCCAGGGAGCCGGTACTGAGGTCTATACCATAAACCTGCGCCAAGAATATCGTTGCTACCCCCTGATACAGCGCGGTGCCATTCATATTGATGGTGGCACCGATCGGGATCACAAATTCGGCAATGGATGGTCTGACATTCAGTTTATCTTCAGCGGTTTTGATGGATAAGGGCATAACTGCCGCTGAACTTGACGTGGAAAAGGCCAGCAAGAGTAATTCCTTTAATTTACTGAGAAAAGTCAAAGGTGATTTTTTGGTGACAATCAAAATCAGCAGCAGATAGAGCATCAGCATAATCAGTAAGCCGAGCAACACCGTCATGACATAGATACTCATGCCGAGCAGGGCTTCGAAACCGATTCTGCTGACTAGCTGTGCCATCAGACCAAATACGGCAATGGGGGCCAATAACATGGCGCCTTTAACCACCGTCATGCAGACTTCCTGCAAGGCGCCCAGAAAATCAAACAGTGGTTTAGTCCTTTCGACAGGTGTTAATAAAAGGGCAAAACCAAAAATAACCGAAAAAATGACCACTTCAAGCATCTGGTTCTCGACCATTGAATTCAATGGGTTGGTCGGAAACAGATTAATCAGTGTTTGCGGCAATGTTGATAAATCAGGTAGCGCTGCTGCAGCCTCGTCGCCAACCTGACTGACCTGCTGCACATCAGAGAACAGAGAAGCTTCTATATAATTTCCCGGCTCAATAAACAGAGCCAGATTGATCCCGATGATAATGGCAATCGTGGTGGTGATAATAAAAAAAGCCACCACCGAAAGGCCCAGCTTTTTTAACTGATTAATATCATCCGTAGATGCCAGTCCGCGTATGATTGAGGCAAACACCAGCGGCACAACAATCATTTGTACCAGGATCAGGAACAGCTGCCCCGGTAAAGCCAGCCAGTTAGCGATCAGTTCTGAGTTAGCACTTTCAATCAGCCCAAGGGACGGACCCAGAAGAATACCAACCAGGATGCCGCACAACATTCCCAGCAGAACCTTGAGCCAGAGTCGACCAGCCACCAATTTGTTGAGGTGGGAACTGAGGTAACTTAACGGTCTTGGATTTAGGGCCTGTAGAGAAATCATAGAGTATCGTGCATTCCCGCAAATGAAATAATTCTGCGAATGTAAAGTTCTGATCAGCTTCGCCTGTGATTAGCGATATAATAACCGATCTCAACTTAAAGATATGTTATCTCATCTATGACGGTATTAATCAGCACTTTGCTGGGCGGGCTGGGTCTTTTACTGATCGGTATGACGCTGATGACCGACGGCCTCAAGCTGGCGGCAGGCAATACCCTCCGGGATATTCTAGCCTTATGGACCAATAGCCGAATCAGAGCATTATGTTCCGGCTTTCTCATTACCGGGATCGTGCAATCATCCAGTGCCGTCACCGTTGCAACCATTGGCTTTGCCAATGCCGGAATGCTCAGCCTGGAGCGTGCTGTCTGGGTAATTTATGGCAGCAATGTGGGCACAACCATGACCGCATGGATCGTGGCCCTGATCGGCTTCAATGTAAACATAGAAGCGTTCGCACTCCCCCTGATTGGTCTGGGTGCCCTGCTGAAGTTAACCGGTGCACAGTCAAAACGAGCCTCGCTGGGCATGTCCCTGGTCGGTTTTGGTTTATTGTTTCTGGGCATCAGTGTTCTTAAATCAACATTCGCCAGCATTGGTAATGACTTTAGTTTTCCGGCTTTTGAACAGGTAAGCCTGTTAAGTGTCTGCCTTTATGTGCTGCTTGGATTCATACTGACGAGCATCATGCAATCTTCAAGTGCCGCAATGGTTATCGCACTGAGTGCCGCTGAAGGAGGCTTGATACAACTGGATGCTGCTGCAGCTGTCGTCATCGGCGCCAACCTCGGCACAACAACGACTGCCTTAATTGCTGTTTTCGGGGCAACCTCTCTGGCTAAACGGGTTGCGGTAAGCCATGTGCTGTTCAATGTAGTGACTGCCCTGGTTGCCATCATTCTGTTGACGCCCATGTTATGGATGGTCGCACTGCTCGAGAACCTGTTTAATCTAAACGCTTCCCCAGCCATGAGCCTTGCTGTTTTTCACTCCATCTTCAATGTAGTCGGGGTCTTGTTAATGTGGCCCATTTCAAACAGCATGGTCGCTTTTTTAGCCCGGCGATTTACAACAACAGAAGAAAAGGAATCACAGCCTCAGCATCTGGACAAGAATGTCATGGCCCTGCCTTATATTGCCATTGACTCCATAGGCCTGGAACTTAAGCGTATTTCAGGACTGACTTTTAGTTACATGCTGGCCTGTTTCGATGCCAGCAAAGAAATTACCACCCCATTTATCATACGCAACCTTGCTAAAGCTGTTGGTTCTTATGCTGCTGAATTAAACAGAACTTCACTTACACCCTTTCTCGCCGAAGCCATTACCAGCCTCATTGAATCGTTACAGGAATTTATGTTTGTGCTGGAGCTCAGTACAGAAATATCCGCTTTACAGGACATACACTTGATGTCACACAATACCGAGCTGGAATCCGAGGTAAGCAAATTTACCAGGAGTGTGCAGAACTACCTGAATTTATTAGCCAACATTTCTCTGCTGGAAATAGATAGCGAAAAAAGCAACTACATGCAAATTGAGGCAAACTACAGTCAGTTCAAGAAAGTCATTATGCAGCAGGCCTCCTACGGTAATGTGCAAATCGATGAAATGGACAAGCTCCTGCAATATGCCAATGCTGCCAAACGTGCCAGCAGACATTTGTGGAAAGCCCAGCGACGTTTACTATCTGTGCAGGAATCCCTGCGACGTAATGCCGCCGGAGAAGTGACGCCTTCTTCCCTGCCGGAAAATTCTACCCTGAGTTTGCTGCAGGAAAACAACGCCATACTGGAAGAAAAAATCAGCTAAGGTCTGTTTTGGCTGCTGAAGACATATTTTCTTGCTGAAAAATTTTTTTTGAGCTGCAACTTGGAGCCGCATTGGGTAAGATTGTTAGCCTGCCTTTTGTAAAAGGCAAAGCATATTTTTCACCTACATAAGCCAACATAGACAGATTAAAGAGCAATGCCGGAAGCACCCTCAAGTCAACCACGAGCAATTGATTCAGCACTGGGCAACACCAGCAGCCTGAAGCTGCCGCCACATTCCATCGATGCTGAACAGGCTGTTTTAGGTGGACTGATGCTGGACAACACCATGTGGGACGATGTTGCCGACATCCTTGTTGATGCAGATTTTTATCGCAAGGAGCACAGTATTATTTTTCAGGCCATGCAAAAACAGGATGATGCCGGCAAGCCCATCGACCTGGTCACCCTGGCGGAAGCTCTGGATCATGTAAACCAGCTTGAGCAGGCTGGCAGCCTGGACTATCTCGGTGCGCTGGCTAACAACACTCCCAGTACGGCCAACATACTTGCCTACGCCAACATAATCCGGGAGCGGGCCATTTTGCGCCAGTTGATTTCGGTCGCCAACCAGATTGCCGATAGTGGTTATAACCCGGACGGACGTGATAGTGCCGAACTGCTGGATCTGGCCGAACAAAAAGTCTTTAAAATTGCCGATGAGCGCCCTAAGGACGGCGGACCACAAAAGATAGATCCCTTACTAAAAAAGGGCCTTGACCGTCTCGAAGAACTCTTCAACTCAGAAGGGAACCTGACTGGCCTGACCACCGGCTTTAAGGATTTAAATAACAGCACCTCCGGCTTGCAAAAATCCGATCTGGTGATTGTGGCCGGGCGTCCTTCAATGGGTAAAACCTCGTTTGCCATGAACATGGTAGAGAATTATATCCTCAGTGAAGAGGAGCCCTTACCGGTACTGGTCTTCAGCCTGGAGATGCCTGCCGAGAGTCTGATTACCCGTATGCTTTCTTCCATTGGTAAAGTCGACCAGACCCGCATGCGTAACGGTAAATTACTTGAAGATGACTGGCCCAAGCTGACCCAGGCCATTAACAAACTGACCGGCAAGCCTTTATACATTGATGACACCGTCGGTTTGAACCCTACTGAAATGCGTGCACGTGCGCGCCGCGTCGCCAAAGATCACAACAATAAAATCGGCATGATCATGGTCGATTATCTGCAGTTAATGCAATTGCGCGGTTCGACCGAAAATCGCACCGGCGAAATCTCGGAAATCTCACGCGCCCTGAAACTGATGGCCCGTGAATTCTCGTGCCCGGTAGTAGCCCTGTCACAGCTAAATCGAAGCCTTGAACAACGCCCCAACAAACGCCCTGTCATGTCAGACCTGCGTGAATCAGGTGCTATTGAGCAGGATGCCGACGTTATCATGTTCGTCTATCGTGATGAGGTATATAACGAAGATACCGAGCATAAAGGCATGGCCGAAATCATTATCAGCAAACAGCGTAATGGCCCCATCGGTACTTGTAACCTCAGTTTCATCGGAAAGTTCACCCGCTTTGAAAACTATATGCCAATGAGCGCAGGACAGAATTTCGGGGCAGCTTCCAGTTATGGAAGCTATGGCAGTGACCCCGGAGATTTCGACGAGTGATCCACCGGGTCAGAGCCAGCATCAAGCTCAGCGCCTTGACCAATAACCTGCGGGTCGCGCGTTCGCATGCCAGGAATCGCAAAATCATGGCCGTCATCAAGGCTAATGCCTATGGGCATGGCCTGCTGTCTGTGGCCGAAGCCCTGCAGAGTGCTGATGCTTATGCGGTCACCGATGTTGATGAAGCCGATCTGCTGTCAGCGGCAGGCACAGATAAACCCATCGTTATCTTGCAAGGCATTATCGAGCGCAGTGATATTGCCCGCATCGCCATAGCCGGTTACCAGCTTGTCATACATTCCGTGGAACAACTTGGCTGGCTCGAACAAGAACTAAGTAAGCTTAACAAGCCCCAGGCCCTGACTCTGTGGCTAAAAGTGAATACCGGTATGAGCAGATTAGGACTCATGCCGGATGAATGCCTCAATGCCAGGCAGTTCTTACAGGCCAAGCCCTGGTGTCAGGAAATCGTTCTGATGACACATCTGGCCAATGCCAACCTGCTGGATTCGAATCTTAATCAACACCAAGTTGATGCCTTTGTCGCTGCCAGCATGCAGATGCCTGATCTTGCAAAGAGTATCGCCGCCTCTTCCGGCTTGCTGGCCGGTTTTGGTGCAGATACAGACTGGGTCAGACCCGGCATCATGCTCTATGGCAGTTCACCCTTTCCCTACTCCGATGAAAAACTCCGCCGCGAGTCTTTTGGTTTACAGGCTGTGATGACACTGCAATCGAAAATTATTGCCATCCAGAATTGCCAGGCCGGAGACAGTGTTGGTTATTGTTCGCAATTTATCTGCCCGCAGGCTATGCGCATCGGCATTGTCTGCATAGGTTACGCCGATGGTTACCCGAGTAATGCACCCAATGGCACTCCGGTGCTGATAAATGGCAAACGCTGTCACACTGTTGGCCGGGTTTCCATGGATATGATCGCAGTCGATTTATCGGCCGTCCCGGAAGCCAGCATAGACACAATCGTGACCTTGTGGGGTGATGAGCTGTCTGTGGATGAAATTGCCGAACATACCGGGATACTCTCCTATAATTTATGCTGCAGTGTTGCTGCGCGCGTTGAGCGAGTAACAGACAGTCAAAATGAGAGCTCCCGTGGCTAAACAGAAATCAGCCTATGTCTGCACAGATTGCGGAACTGAACACGGTCAATGGCAGGGCCAGTGCGCGAGTTGTGGCGCATGGAATACCTTATCAAAAATAATGCTTGGTGCTGCCAGCGCCCCATCAGCCAGTGCCAACTTCAAGCGCCAGGGTTTCACCGGCTCCAGCTCCACTGTAAAAACCCTCAATGACATTAATCTCGATGAAACCCCACGCATCGCCACCGGAATTGGTGAATTCGACAGGGTGCTGGGTGAAGGTATTGTACCGGGCTCAGCGGTACTGATCGGCGGCAATCCCGGGGCCGGCAAAAGCACCCTGCTGTTGCAGATATTCTGCAAGTTGTCGCAGGACGTAAAGGCACTGTATGTCACCGGCGAAGAATCTTTGCAGCAGGTTGCCATGCGTGCCAAACGCCTCGGCCTGCCTACCGATAAATTATTGATGCTGGCTGAAACCAACATTAACGCCATAACCGATGTTGCCCAGGAACATCAGCCCAAGCTAATCGTTATTGACTCCATTCAGGTGATGCACAGTGCCGAAATTGCTTCGGCGCCGGGCTCCGTTAGTCAGGTCCGGGAGTGTGCGGCTTACCTGGTGCAGTACGCCAAACAAACCAATACCGCCATCTTTCTGGTGGGCCATGTCACCAAAGACGGCAATCTGGCCGGGCCCAAAGTACTGGAACACATGATTGACTGCTTCATGATGCTGGAGGGTGGCGATGATTCTCGCTATCGCACTTTACGTGGCCAGAAGAATCGCTTTGGCGCCGTCAACGAACTGGGTGTTTTTGCCATGACGGAACTCGGCCTTAAGGAAGTAAAAAACCCTTCGGCTATTTTCCTGGCACGCACCGAAGATCTTTCTCCGGGTTCACTGGTGACCGTACTCTGGGAGGGTACCCGACCTTTACTGGTAGAAATTCAGGCCCTGGTAGACAGCTCACAGTTGGGTAATCCACGCCGTATTGCCGTGGGCCTGGATCACAATCGTATGGCCATGTTACTGGCAGTGTTACATCGGCACGGCGGTTTGTTTATGGCCGACCAGGATGTCTTTGTGAATGTCGTTGGCGGTGTTCGGGTGACTGAAACCAGCGCCGACCTGGCATTGATTCTGGCTGTTGTTTCCAGCTTTAAGGACAAGACCCTTGATCAGGAACTGGTGGTCTTTGGTGAAGTCGGTCTGGCCGGTGAAATCCGCCCGGTCCCGAATGGACAGCAACGCCTGCAGGAGGCTGCCAAACATGGTTTTACCCGTGCCATCGTGCCCAAGGCCAATGCGCCCAAACAGCCCATCAAAGGCATGCAGGTGATTGCCGTATCACGCCTAAGTGAAGCGATCGACGCGCTGTAGAGAGCCTAGCCAAAAATTATTCCAAACTTAACTCTAGATCCGCCACACTCTTGCCCTTGCTCACCCTTCAATCTTCCCTTTGCTTTAGTCGGCGCTGCGGAACTCGTCGCTTTGCGACTCAGACAGTCCTCGCTTGATCCCGACGAAAGCAAAGTGAAAAAACATTTCAATGGGTTCACAAGGGTAAGAGTTGTGCCGTCTCAACAATTCATGTGATATCTGTAAAGTTTATGGCACAGACTATGCGCTCTTAGTCTTTGCGTGACCGTCTGGCGACAGGACGTCGCCAGCCGAGCCTGCACAAGGACGTGCGTTTTTTGGCGTGTCACAAAAAGACTAAGAGCGCATAGTCTGAATGCAATCGAAAGATTTTTAGACTAAGTTATGACTGTTAATAAATATTGCATTTCTTCGGCAGAATGCTATTGTGCGCCACCTTTTTTACGAGACGAGCATTTAAAGAATGCCTGATCCAGAAACTGACACCAAAAGTAAAACACCCGCGCCAGCAAAATTTGGCACTGTACTAGGCTATGCGCCCGGCAATGTCGCAGTTTACTCATCCGATTATGACAGCGCAGATGAAAATGAATTACCCAATCGACACGCCTACCGCAGTTATGTTGATGACGTATTTATGGGCTATAAATGGCAATGTGTTGAATTTGCGCGGCGCTGGATGTATCTCAATAAAGGCTATATTTTTGATGATGTCTCCATGGCCTATGATATTTTCCTGCTCAGTCACGTACGGGATGTCATCGCCAAAAAACCCAGGCGTCTGCCACTGAAATCTTTTAAAAACGGCTCTCGACGTCATCCCGAACCCGGCTGCCTGCTGATCTGGGACGAAGGCGGAGAATTTGAAGTCACCGGTCATGTTGCCATCGTGACTGAAGTATTTGCCGATAAGATTCGTCTGGTTGAACAGAACAATCATCATCATGTCTGGCCCGAAAGCCAGAATTATTCACGGGAATTAAAAGCCCGGATTGCCGAAGATGGTGCCTACTGGGTTGAATCCTCTTTTGCCGATGCGCCGCTGCTGGGCTGGGTTATCCAGACCAGTGACGGCACAGATGCGGTGGTACATGACACTGCCAGGAAATCCATGTTCCTTATCAAGATGCAGGCCGCAGAGCTGCAGGTAAATCCTGCGCAATCCTGGCTCAACATTGCCAATGAGGACGAAGCTACTTTCGTAAAAATGATGGGTGGGCATCGACTCACCGCTAACCCTGATAACTATGATAAATATCTGATTATCAGCGAGACAGCAGCCAAGCAATTAAAGCGCGCTACTAACGAGCTGCATGCTCTGTTTCTGCACGCCACAGACTATGTACTGCAACACGAAGAAATTCTGGAAAAATTTAATCTCCCCAGAGTTCTGTGGAAGCGTATTCAACAATCCTGGGATAACCGTCGCAATGAAATGATCACCGGGCGCTTCGATTTTTGTATGCAGGAACAGGGACTCAAGGTTTATGAATATAACTGCGATTCAGCTTCCTGTTACATGGAATGCGGCAAGATTCAGGACAAATGGGCTGAGCATTTTGATGTCACAGAAGGACGCAGTGCCGGCAATAAATTACATAAGGAACTGGTAGAAGCCTGGCGTAACAGCTCGGTGAAAGGCGTGCTGCATATCTTGCAGGATAAAGACCTCGAAGAAACCTATCACGCACTCTTTATGAAAGAAGCCATCGAACAGGCAGGCATTCCCTGCAAGGTACTGAAAGATTTCGATACCTTAACGTGGAATGCAGAAGGACAGATTATTGATGATGAAGGCGTAGAAGTTCGCTGGGTCTGGAAAACCTGGGCCTGGGAAACGGCACTCGATCAACTTCGTGAAGAATGTGAACAGGATGATGCCCGTCTTTCAGCTTATGAATTCGATCAGGTCAGAGAAGGCAGCCCGAGACTTGTCGATGTGCTGTTGCGTAGTGAAGTAGTGGTTTTCGAACCCTTGTGGACGCTTATTCCAAGCAATAAAGCCATTATGGCCGTGCTCTGGATGTTGTTCCCGGAACATCCGTTCCTGCTCAATACCCAATTCAGCCTTACCGACGAACTGAAAACCAAGGGTTTTGCCGAAAAGCCCATCGCCGGACGCTGCGGACACAATATCAGCCTGATAGACCAGGACAAGGTCCTGGAAAGCACCGGTGGCAGGTTTGAACATCAGGACCTGATCTATCAGGAGCTGTTTATGCTGCCTCGCATTGACGACCTGAATATGCAGCTTTGCTGTTTTACCGTGGAAGGATCTTATGCCGGAACCTGTATGCGAACAGATACGACTGCACTTATTACCAAGGATAGTGACTTACTCCCCATGCGCATCGTTGAGGATGATGATTTTCAGTCCTGAGAAATTTCCACAGCTTTACCACAGTTTTATACTCTGACAGTGCTTCGACTAATGTGTTAGCATTTTTATCCTCGGCCTTGACTGCAGGTAATGACTAACAGTTGAGGCTATTTAACGAAGCCGACTGCCATAAACTGATATCCATAATGAGCTCAAGCCTGATCCCGGAACGTCCTTTACTTATCTCACCAACACTCGCGGCGACCATCGGCCTGGAAGAAACTGTCATGCTGCACGTACTCAGTGAACTGCTGTTGCGATACCCGGCGATCGTCAGGCAGCAACGCCGCTGGGCGGAATTAAATTTCGATATCCTGCAGGAACATATGCCCTTCTGGTCGCTGCTCGATATTAAACGGGTACGCCAGAATTTGCTGGAAAAAGGCTTAATCCAGCTCGACGCCGTAGCGCAAAATACCGATGCCTTTCTTATTGCGATCAATCAGGCCTATCGTGACAGCACAGTACCTGCACCGCAAAAGCCGGTACCCACTCAGAATTTACATACGGCTTTCAGTAATGCCGAAGCCAGTGGGAAGGCAAACTATATACCGCCCAACTGGCAACCCAGTGAAGACCTCTATCAACAATGCCGGCAGCACAATATCCCCAGGGAATTTGTTGAACAGCGCATCAAGACCTTTGTCATGTACTGGCGCGAAAGACAGAAGGCCCAGTACTCCTGGCACAATACCTTTCTAAACTGGATACTGAAGGACTGGCGCAAGGAGCAAAGTTTTCAGGGCGCCAAGGAAAGCGAATCCGACATGAATAGCAACTGGCTCCCCAGTGAAGAAGCGCTCAGCATTCTTGAGCATGCCGGTGTCAACAGAAGCTTTATCGAAGACGCCATTCCTGAATTCGTTCTGTACTGGAAAGAACGCGGACTGGTCACCAGCACCTGGAATACCAAATTTATTGCGCACATTCGCCGGCAATGGGCCAAGTTTACTCTGGCTGTAGAGCATGACCCCACACCGCGTCTAATGCCTGATATATACGAACCCAGCCCGGCCTGCTTTGAAGTTCTGGCTTTAGCCAATATCGATGAAAGCTTTGCCCGCGAACAGATCAAGGAATTTATACTCTACTGGCAGGATAGAAAGGAAGCTCATCCGTCCTGGAATACCAAGTTTTTACAACATGTGAAATACAAATGGGCTTATCATCAGCAATCCAATCTGCCCGCAACGCAGCAAATTCAGAATACGATAGAGCGTTTTACTGATCGTAGCTGGGCTGAATAGATCAAAGGATCAAAGGGGTCAGAGTAACTTGATATTCTTCTGCAGTATTATTTGGCTACCAGTCAGCCTTTAAAGTTAATTTACCGTTAGTGTTTTGCCTGCTCTCAATAATCATGTACTAAATCGAAATGACCGATATTAATTTTTCAACATTAGCTGACGATATAAAAATCTGGGGGCGTGAACTGGGCTTTCAGCAAATTGGTATCAGCGATATAGATCTGAGTGAAGCTGAAGAACATCTGCAAGTCTGGCTGAAAAATAATTTCCATGGCGAGATGGATTACATGCAACGCCATGGTGTGATGCGCAGTCACCCTGAGCAACTGGTGCCCGGTACCTTACGCATTATTTCTGCGCGCATGGATTACCTGCCCGCCAACCCACAAAGTATTGAGGTATTGAAAGACTCTTCGCTCGCCTATCTTTCCCGATATGCTCTGGGTCGCGACTATCACAAATTGATACGGCAGCGCTTGCAGAAACTGGCAAATAAAATTCAGGACCATTGTGGTGAATTTGGTTATCGGGCACTGGTTGACAGTGCGCCGGTACTGGAACGGGCACTGGCTGAAAAAGCCGGGCTTGGCTGGATTGGCAAGAACGCCATGCTGATTAATAAAAATGCCGGCTCATGGTTTTTCTTGGGCGAGCTGTTCACCGACTTACCTCTGCCAGCTGATGAAAAAGCCGGCGCGCATTGCGGAAGCTGCAGCGCATGCCTCGATATCTGCCCGACCAATGCTTTTGTCGGACCCAATCAACTCGATGCCAGAAAATGTATTTCCTACCTGACAATTGAATTAAGAACTTCCATTCCGGAACAACTAAGACCACTGATGGGTAACCGGGTCTTTGGTTGTGATGATTGCCAGTTGTGCTGCCCCTGGAATAAATTTTCAGCGCCAACTCAGGAACAGGATTTCACCCCGCGCCATGAACTGGATCGAGCCCAATTGGCCACTTTGTTTAACTGGACAGAAGAGGAATTTCTAGAGAAGACAGCCGGCTCGCCAATTCGCCGTATCGGTTATGAGTGCTGGTTACGAAATCTTGCTGTGGGATTAGGAAATGCGCAAACTACACCAGAGGTCATCCATGCACTTCAGGCCAGACTCGAGCACCCTTCAGCGCTTGTAAAAGAGCATGTCAGCTGGGCGCTTGAGCGACATAAGCAGACTACAATTAATGCGTGAAAGACCTTTAACAAGATTACGACTTCGCCACAACCCTGAACTCACCTACCTCGGCAACAGCAACTTCCACTTCAGTGCCGGCTGATAAAGGCTGATCACTTTTCACACGCCATTCAATACCTGAGTAATGGTAGTTGATACTTTTGCCCGGGGCGAGATCCCCACTCAGAATGAAGCTGTGCCCAACCAGATCACCACCGGCAGGCTTATTATCCACATGGTTCTGCATTTCCTTTAGCGGTTTCCACAACAGCACTGCCAGTAAACCAGTCAGAACGGCTACAACAACAAAGGCAACTGTAAGTGAGGGAGCAAGCAGGCCCAGAAATACCAGCAAGCCGCAGATGAGACAGGCAAGACCAATAAAAAACAGAATAAATGAAGAGAAACCAAATACCAGCATTTCTACAGCCAGCAAAGCTATACCCAGAAAAATTAAAATGCCGCTTAAGTTTTCACTAAGCCATATCATCTTCTGCTCCTCCGCCTGAGCCATTGCCTGAGTTTTTCTTGTTAAGCGTCTGAATAATACTCATTGCCTGCGCCACAATAGTGGCGGGCTCATTACCACTTTCCGGCAGCAGTACTACCGTGGATTCTCTGGCGATAGCGGCCTTGGCTGCAATGGCCTTGCTACCCAGGTCCAGTTGAATAGCTTTCTGTCCTTCTGCAGTGTTCGCCGCTTCACCCACTTTTCGTAAGGCCTCAGCCTGAGCTTCTGCGACTGCCAGTATGGCCTGCGCCTCGCCTTCTGCTCTCAATATTTGTTCAGCCTTGTCAGCTTCAGCAGCAAGTACTACAGACTGCTTCTGCCCTTCTGCAACATTGATGGCTGCTTGCCGGTCACCTTCAGACTCAAGGATTTGCGCCCGCTTCACGCGCTCGGCCTTCATCTGGGCCTCCATGGCATCCATGATTGAATTGGGGGGAATAATATCCTTGATCTCATAGCGCATCACCTGAATTCCCCAGGGAGCTGCTGCATCGTTAATAGCATTCACTATATTGGCATTGAGCTGATCCCTTTCCTCGAAGGTTTTATCGAGTTCCATCTTGCCCAATTCCGAACGCATGGTGGTCTGTGCCAGCTGTGTCACTGCAAAGACATAATTATCAACACCGTAAGTGGCTTTGTAGGGGTCCAGTACCCGGAAATACAGGACCCCGTCTACTGACAGGCTGATATTATCCTTGGTTATACCGCTCTGGCTCGGCACATCCACCGCCTGTTCCTTCAGTGACCTTTTGGCTGAAACACGATCAATAAAGGGGATAATGAAGTTTAGTCCCGCACCTTTGGTGGACTGGAACTTGCCAAAACGCTCAACCACGAAGGCGGTATTATGGGGTACAAATTTAATACCCGACTTAAGGACAATAATGACCGCTATCAGGAAAATAACTGCCACTGGCAAATTATTCATTATGAAATTCATATGTTCTCCCTACCAAAATCAGAAATTTACGCTGCTTCGATAATAGCTCTATCAAAGCCTCAAAGCACCGTTTTTAACGATTTACCCCGCCTGAATCAAGAGCCGGCATATGAGTGAAATTCTAACCGGCTTGTTGCTCATTGCATACTGGCATACGCAGCGGCCTCTTGTTTAGGTATACTTCGTCACCATTAATCTAAGTGGATATTAACTGTGGCCGAATCTATTGCCTCTTTGAACAACCTGCTGGTCCTGAGCCTGGCTTTTGTCAGTGGCTTTATCATTATGGCCATAGAGCTGCTGGGAGGGCGCATTCTGGCGCCCTATTTCGGTAGCAGTATTTTTGTCTGGGGCAGCATCATTACAGTTTTTATGCTGTCTTTATCACTGGGTTATTTATTCGGTGGCCGCTTATCCCTGCGTGACCCCAGCCTGAAACAGCACGGCACCTTTTTTGTAGTGGCGGCATTTCTATTGTTACCACTGATTTTATTTGGCAACCAGATTATGGAAACCTTGTTCCTGATTATTGAAGATCCACGTTACGGTTCACTGATCGTCTCCATGCTCCTGTTTTTCCTGCCTACTGTCGTGCTTGGCATGGTTGCCCCCTATTCGGTACGTTTGCTGGTTATGGATAGCACCCGTAGCGGCCACGTGGCCGGCACACTTTATTTCGTCTCCACACTGGGCAGTGCCCTCGGCACATTGGCAACTTCGTTTTATCTGGTACTCTGGTTTGAAGTTAATCAGATACTCATTACCATGAGCCTGGTTTTATTTCTTGCCGGAATTCTGGCCATAACTTCTAATCGCACTTTTAGCAGCCATGCTGCCAACGCGGAGCTCAGCCAGTGAAATCCAGTATTTCAGTTTTTGTAATATTATGCCTTACCGGGACATTCTCCCTACTCTCTGCCAATCCTGTGTTTGCCCAGATCGGCATTCGTGAAATTCATCAGGAACGTTCTCTGTATCGAAACATCATCGTTACCGAAGACTCAAGCCGACGTTGTTTACGCTTTACCATCACTCGCCGAACCGGGCAGAATCAATCTTGCCGTTTTCTCGACAATCCACAGCGGCTGGTTTTTCCCTACGCGAAAATGACTCTGTCCAGCCTGCTTGTTCAGGACAACCCCGAACGCATATTGATTATCGGGCTTGGAGGAGGAACCCTGCCCGCTGTATACAGTACATTGTTCCCACAGGCTGAAATTATCATTTCTGAAATCGATGAAGCCGTCTTGAGAGTCGCCGAAAACTTTTTTGACTTTGAACAAAGCGCAAGCATCAAGGTGGATGTTGGTGACGCCCGCGTCTATGTTAAACGAGCCGGCTTGAGGAACGAAAAATTTGATCTGGTGATACTGGATGCCTTTAACGGCGAATATATTCCTGAACACTTAATGACAGAAGAATTTTTAGAAGAAATCAGGGTATTACTAAGCGATGATGGCATGCTGGTTTCCAACACCTTTTCCAGCAGTCGCCTTTACGATGCGGAATCACAAACCTATTACAATGTATTTGGTGAAATTTTCAATCTGCGTATGCCGAATACCGGGAATCGAATTATTATTGCATCCATGCAGGATCTGCCTCCGGCAGATACTCTTACTATGCGAGCCCCTGCCCTGCAGCAGAGACTGCTAGCCTTCGGCATGGATGTCATGGACTACCTGCCCAACATGAGCACAGCAATAGACTGGAACACTTCTGAACGGCCCTTAACTGACCAGTATTCCCCGGCTAATCTGTTAAACAATTAGAAACAGACCGACGCTTAGCTTGAATTTTTATTAAGCGAAGCTGAGGGCAATCAATATGAACCCGGCGCTATGAAATGCCCTCACGAAGCTACTAATATCTACTGACTCCAGAACCTGTTTGTATTCCGGAGTTACTGATATAAATTGAATCTGACAGAATTTATTTGTGAGCTATGGGTTTGTCGGTAAACAGATAATCTTTTAATTCCTTATCGAATCTCGGATCCTTGCGTCGCACCCATTCCAGCACCATGGCTGCATGTTCTTTTTCTTCATCACGATTATGCGCAAGTATCGCTTTAAGTTCCGGATCTTTGCAGGCATCCACGCGCTGGTTATACCAATCTACTGCCTCCAGCTCTTCCATCAAAGATGTAATTGCCCGATGCATATCCCGCGTCTCATCACTCAGTTCATTGATGGGTTCGTGATAACCTTCATTTGCCATTTCTGTTTCCTCTTCAGAGTTTATCGATCGTTGTAAGACTGCATTGAATCAGGTCACAATTTAACAGTTATTCTTACTACTGTCTTTTAAATGCTGTTGCCAGTTTCCGCTCCTGATATAGGCTGATTCTAATACAGGTCTGTTATAGATATATACCCAGGCTTTTATGTCGAACTGCTTCAGACTGACCAAAGTTCTTAGATAAAGTGAAGCGTTCACATCGTCTGGTATATAATCCTCAAATTCATCCAGTTTTATAAGTACTTGCGGATCGACTAATTGGTAAAGCTCCGCCTGCACAGACCCATGATTCTCATGCAGACTTTTAAAGCCCGGATAAGCCCCAATGTTGTACAGACGCCCTGGCAGCTCACAGCGCCCCAGCAGCTTCAGCTTGTCTCTTATCCCCAGTTCGTCCTGGGTATTAAAAAATGACATCAGCGAGCCATATAAAACCATATAATCAGTAGTCTCCAATTCAGATTTCATGATTGGCCCGTTTATCTGTGCACCTGTTCATCTGTATGTTCATTTGGCATTATAAAACTTTTTCCCTTTTTATAATTCACTATATAAAGTAAATATCAATGTCATTTTTGAGACGGCCACTATCAATGCTGCAGAAAATATATATTCTGAATATGGTTTAATTGCTCAGAATTTGATCTATTCTAGCAGTTACGTTTTCTTCTCATATTTTTTGTTTATAGTTTGTGTTTATGCACAGTTACAGCATATTTTATAAGTACACCCTGCTGAGCATCTGCCTGCTCGTGCCGAAGTATGCGTACGGCGCAGAGCAGGAGACTATTCCTGAAGAAGGCTCTTTTGGCTTGGGCTGGTTAGACGAAACTCAGGCATTTGCCTCAAATTCTGTTGACAATCTCGCTGTTAAAATAGATCGCTTTTTCGGTGAACCCCGAAGTGATCTGGAAGCAGCCTATTCGTCATTACGCATAAGCGCAGAGCAACTCTCACATGAAGATAATAATTCATCATACAAACTACGTTTGCGTGGCAAAGTACACCTTCCAAGAATTGACGAGCGTCTGAGTCTGCTTTTTTCTGAAGATGAAGGTGAAGGTACAGACTTTTATGCACAAAATAATCTTGACAGCACACAGCAGGAATCCATTAAAGCCAATCTGCAATTTAACCTGGTCGACAGAGTCAGAAACCGCTTGGACTTTCGACTAGGTCTTCGCACTTCCCTAAAAGGCAAAGCCAGCCTCCGCTACCGTCATGAATTACCCAGTGGGGATAATCTTCAACATCGATTTGCACAAACATTGTATTTCAGAGACGGAGATGGCTTTGGGTCACTGACACGTTATGAGCTGGACAAATCTCTAAACGATAACTCCTTATTACGCTGGAGCAGCGATCTGCGATTTGAGGAAGAATATTCAGGTGGCCACTGGGGCAGCCAATTAAGTTATTCACGCCAGGTCTCAGATAAAACTGCTTTATCGTATTACACACGAATCAATGGAGAATCGAGCCCGGATTATATTCGAAGTTATGACATTGGCTTGAGAGTACGAAAGAACATTGGCAGGCCCTGGTTATTCGCCGAACTGGAACCTGGACATGCCTGGACAAAAAGCACCCCGGAATCCAAGAGACTCAGTTCATTTTATTTATTTCTGAGAATAGAAATGGCAATTGGCAGAATTTAAGTAATTTCCGCGAATACTAAGAGTCATTATATAAGGCAAAGACTTCCGCTTCGGTCATATTCTTCGTCTTATTTTCAAAATGATAAAAGAGCGGTTTTTTATCAATAAATACCTGATGATCAAAATGAAGTTCTTCATCAAGATTAAACAAACCTGCCGGTAGAAAATACTGCTGATTTTGTTTTAATTTATAAAACAGGTGGGTTCCACAGTGATTACAAAATCCACGTTCTGCCCATTCCGATGAATTAAAAATTGAGACTTTATTTTTATTATTTATGGAAATTTCACCCTCACACTGAATCGAAAAAAAAGGACCTCCGCCCCAGTTTCGACACATGCCGCAGTGACAAACCCCGACCCTCGTTTGTAAGCCCCTGGCATCGATTTCCACATCACCACAAAGACACTGACCTAAAGCATCCAGCGTTTCACTCATGTTGTATCGCCTCCCTTATTTAGTTCTATGCCCGGTTTAGACCAAAGCATAATGGCCCTGGCATTGACCAGAATAAACGCGGCATTAGCTATCATTGTCGCTAAACTACCTGCCATCAACCCCATGCTTATCCAGCAGACGTTACCTACAATATGAACCACAAAGCCATTTTTATTTTTATTCCCGATTAGCCAGATGGCCATAAACGTTAAGATCATTGCCAACCAGTCAACGCCGTAATACTGGAATAAATTCATTTACTTTTCCCTGTCAGAAGGATGATTAATGCCGTCAAATGTAGGAACTTCGCCCAGCAAAAATGGATTTACGCCTTCAAGGTTTGCTACGTTATAGCCATATTGATCAGGACTTGAACGGCGTTTGTGGTGTGTATAAATACCGCACTTTGAACAATAATAATGTTCTGCCGTGCCAGTATTAAACTGATATAGGCCGAGTTTATCTTCTCCCTTCAAAATATTGATATCTTCCTGATAAGTAGTAGCCGTTATAGCGCCTCTGCGTCGGCAATAACTGCAACTGCATCTTCTTGGGTCGACTATACCATTGGGCAATGTCAGCATCATGACTACTGACCCACAGTGACATGAAGCTTTGTGCCTGGGAAGAATTTCTGTGTCACCAACTTTTTTAATCACTGTTGCACCTCACTGAGAACTCATGCCAGCAATTTTTTTTCAGAGTTCAATCGTGCCTTCCAGAAATTTCACGGCTTGTCCGGAAATCAGTACACGATCACCTTTAAGCTCAAGTTGCAAATCACCGCCTCGCTGAGAAACCTGCCGAGCCCTGAAAGAAGTCTTGCCCAGCCTTTCTGCCCAATAGGGTGTCAGTTTTGTGTAAGCAGAACCGGTCACAGGATCTTCATTAATACCCGAAGCGGCGGCAAAAAAGCGTGCGACAAAATCATAATCTTTTGCCGGAGCCGTTATAATCACACCGCGGGCATCTGTCTGTTTGATTAACTCATGGTTGGGCGACATATTCCTGACCGTATCTTCATCTTCATAGACCAGTACATAATCAACATTTTTCAGACAGGCCTGAGGCTTTTTACCCGTCATTGCCTTCAGTAAGGCTGGTGGTAGTTCACAAGGCTCAGGTATTTGGCTGGGGAAATTAAGAGTTAACAGCTCCCCGTTTTTTGTGACCATGAGTTTGCCGGACAGAGTATTAAAGATGATTTCATCACCTTCATAATGCAATTCGTTAAACAGCACAAAGGCTGAAGCGAGTGTGGCATGACCACACAATCTGACTTCGACTTTAGGTGTAAACCAACGAAGGTGAAAGCCATCGGCTTCATGAACAAAAAACGCCGTTTCGGCCAGATTATTTTCCGCAGCAATCGACTGCATAATATTATCATCCAGCCACTCCTGCAGCGGCATCACCGCTGCAGGATTACCGGCAAAGATCTTGTCTGTAAAAGCATCTATCTGATAGACAGGTAATTTCATATTGAGAATCCCATACTAACTGGAGAGGCTTCCTACAAAAAAATTAGTCTGCCAGACTCCGATGAGTCATAAGCTATTAGACGTGGCTACCATCACACATAGGTTTGTTTGCGGTCGCTTTACAACCACAGAAAAAAACCTGTTTTGTTGCTTCGGCTTTATAGGCTACCGGCGCAAACTCGCTGCCCTGGTGAGAACCATCACACAATGGCTGCTTGCCGCTTTTGCCACAGGAACACCAATAATAGGTTTTACCTTCTTCTACATCGGTGGCATATGGAACATCGGCAACTCTGACTGGATTACTCATTGTACTTTCCTCAATTGATGTATGACTTAAATTTTCTATTTGTGATTTACCAGATTTTAACTCTTTCCTGTGGTGGCAGATACATCGCATCCTCCGGCTGTATATCAAAAGCCTCATACCAGGCGTCAATGTTTCTGACGATACCATTGGTCCTGGCTTCACTATGTGAATGAGGATCTGTAGTAATGCGAACTTCCAGATTCTCATCTCGGTATAGTCTACGCCAGACTTGCGCCCAACCCATAAAGAAACGTTGATCTCCCGTATAGCCATCTATGACTGGCGCCTCTTCTCCATTGAGTGACAACTGATACGCTTTATAGGCAACTGCCAGCCCGCTCAAATCCCCGATATTTTCGCCCAGTGTAAATTCTCCATTCAGTAATTTTCCAGGTAAAACTTCAAATTGGTTATATTGCTCTACCAGAGCATTTGCCCGCTCTGAAAAAGCTGCAGCATCTGCTTCGGTCCACCAGTCCCTGAGCATACCGCTACCATCTGATTTTCGTCCCTGATCGTCAAAGCCATGGCTGAATTCATGCCCGATAACCGCCCCAATCCCGCCATAATTTACGGCATCATCGGCTGCTACGTTGAAGAATGGAGGCTGTAAAATAGCCGCCGGAAAAACAACTTCATTCATGTTTGGATTGTAATAGGCGTTGACCGTATGGGGTGTCATAAACCACTCCCCGCGGTTGATTGGCTGCCCCAGTTTACTGACTTCACGTTGATGTTCAATTTGCCGGGATCTCATAACGTTACCGACCAGGTCATTTTCATTAACATCCAGACCTGAATAATCTTTCCACTCATCGGGATAGCCTATCTTGGCAGTAAAGCTGGCTAATTTGTCCTGGGCTTCAGCTTTGGTGGCATCCGTCATCCATTCAAGCTCATCTATACCAAGACGAAATGCCGTACGCAGATTTTCAATCAATTCATCCATACGTTGTTTGGCTGCATCCTGGAAATAACGTTCGACATACAGTTTGCCAACCATTTCACCCAGGGCGCCATCTACTGCATCAACACCTCGTTTCCAGCGTGGACGGTTTGCTTCCAGTCCACTAAGTACACCGCCTTCAAACTCAAACTCAGCATCAACAAAGTCCTGACTAAGAAAAGATGCATAGGCATTCAGCAGTTTAAAACTGGTGTAATTTTTCCATTGTTCCAGGCCAACTTCCGACCATATTGTACTGAGCTCTTCAAAGAAGCTGGGCTGACTGATGACAAATTCATTGGTAAACATCCCAAGTCCCTGCATTGCTGCTGCCCAGTCAATAGCCGGTGACAGGATTTGCAGCTCGTCAAGACTGAGTTTGTTATAGGTAAGCTCACGCTGACGGTTTTGAACCCGATCCCAATGCGCCTGCGCGAGTCGGTTTTCAATCTGCAAAACTGAATCTGCAATATCCGCACCATTTGAAAAACCTGCCAGCGACATCAGGGTGTTAATGTAGCCAGAGTATGCCTGCCTCGCTGTCTGATATGTGTCGTTGTCACTTTGCAGATACCAGTCTCGATCAGGTAAACCCAGGCCAGACTGAAATACATTCGGAACATATTGGTCAGTCTGTCTTTCATCGACATCGATATAAAAACTGAAAGGCATCTGCACCCCGATATAATTCAGTGCCGTCATCACCTGGATCATTGTGGCTTTATCTTCCACGGCAACAATTTCTGCCAGCCTGTCAGCGAGAGGATTACTGCCCAGGTTTTCAATCAAATTTTCGTTCATAAAGCTTTGGTAAAAGTCGCCAACTTTCTGACTATCTGAACCTATAGCGGCATCAGCAGCTGCAGCTTCTTCAATAATGGTGAGTAAATTTTCTTCAGCCACATCGGCCAGGACAGTAAAGGCGCCATAATTGGATTTATCTGCTGGAATCTGCGTATTGCTCAGCCAGGCACCGTTTACATAATGATAAAAATTATCACCGGGAGTTATCGAGTTATTCATATTCTCAAGATCAAGCCCCGAACCGAGACGCAACTCAGGCGGGCTTTCCGACTCGGCATTTTCATTCACATCAGGAGCAACGGTTCCCTGCGGGGAACAAGCAAGCAGGGCCAGGGCAGTTAGCAGAATAACCGAATAAATTTTAAGCATTTCTGTTCTCCATGGATTTTGCATGCCGCAGTATAGAACGCTTGTTCCGAAGACATCAATGTATGCACTGATATTGGGCAAGTCTGACTGTGAAGAGTATATTTTGTGCAGTTTATGTTTTCTTCAAAGTGCTTTGATGCCATGTCATTAATTTAATATTTCTAACAAATACAACAAGTTAAATCTTTATTATGGTGATTCTATAAATTGGCACCGGACTTGCAATGATCAACATAGCAAATTCAGTATTCCCCGTATTGAATTCAGCTCCTGAAAGAAATTTCAGAAATTTTTTAAGCCCTGTCCCACACAGGGCTTTTTTTTTGCCTGTAATGTAGCTTTTGTACCTGCTTTTTTTCAGCCTGCTCAGGGTTTTGCTGTTTTAATGAAATGTTCGCGGTAATAACGTAATTCATCGATAGAATCACGTATATCTTCCAGGGCAAGATGGGCACTTTGTTTTTTCAAACCATCCACTAAATCCGGACGCCAGCGTTTTACCAGTTCCTTGATAGAACTGACATCCAGGTTGCGATAATGAAAGAAGCTTTCCAATGCCGGCATATAGCGCGCCAGAAAACGCCTGTCCTGACAGATACTATTGCCACACATCGGCGAATAACCTTTGTCACAATACTGGGATAGAAACTGCAGGGTGAGATGCTCAGCATCACTTTCGCTGGTCGGGCTGACCTTGACGCGCTTAACCAGACCCGAAGCATTATGATGTCTCTGATTCCAGTCGTCCATACCTGCCAGGGTAGACTCAGACTGGTAGATTGCCAGTACCGGACCTTCCGCAACAACCTGCAAATCGGTGTTGGTAACAATAGTGGCAATTTCAATGATGCGGTCTGATTCCGGAATCAGGCCAGTCATTTCCAAGTCAATCCATATCAAATGCTGTTTTTTATCCATGCCGCATTGTAGCAAAGGCTTTACTTACTTAGTATGCTGATGACAAAACACCTTCTCGGGTAGGCATGAAGAAAAAACATCTTAATCGTCAACAGCTTTGGCGCATCCAAAAAATTCAGGAAGATTATGCCGCCCGCGCTGAACGTAAGGCTAAGGGAAATGCTGAAATTCTCGATGTCGGGAGCCCTGATGAATCAAGCAATGAACAAGCGCTTAACGAACTGGGCCCGGAAGAAAAAGGTCTGGTTATCTCTCATTTTGGGCAGCAACTGGATGTAGAAGCCCTGGATGGAGATCGTGCCGGTGAGATTGTTCGCTGTCATCAACGCAGCAACCTGAAGCGATTGGTAACCGGTGATCATGTTATCTGGCGGCGTGGAGAACCTACCGGGATTATAGTTGCAGGACTGAAACGCAGCTCGCTCCTACAGCGTCCTGATAAAAATGCTGATTTAAAACCGGTCGCCGCCAATATCGACATCGTTATCATTGTTATCGCTCCTGAACCGGAATCACATGCCAATTTAATTGACCGCTATCTGGTCGCCGCAGAAAATAGCCAACTGAGTTCACTGATTCTACTCAACAAGGTCGATATGCTAAATAAGGAGAATCGGCAGCAATTGGAAGGCTTGCTAAATAGTTATGCTGCTCTTTCTTATCCTACCTTGCAGGTTTCCAGTAAAACCGGTTTTGGACTTGAAGCTTTGCAAAAAAGACTGCAAGGCCAGACCAGTATTTTTGTAGGGCAATCCGGCGTGGGTAAATCAGCTTTAATCAATGCTCTGCTGCCGGGAGTAAATACACTGGAAGGCAGTTTAAGCAGTGCCCGGGCAAAGGGTCGGCATACCACAACTTCTGCTCGCCTGTTCCATTTTCCTGCCGGTGGAGATTTGATTGATTCACCGGGGATTCGCGAATTCGGAATGTGGCATATGAGCCCTGAAGAAGTATTCCGGGGTTTTAAAGAATTCTCAGACTACGCTGGTCGGTGTAAATTCAGGGATTGTAAACATGACCAGGAACCTGACTGTGCTTTTAAGCTTGCTGTTGAGCAAGGAAAAATTCAACCGCGACGTATGCAAAGTTACCAGCAGATTTTGCAATCTCTGGATGAATAACATAACGTTATGGCCCCTAATATACTCTGAAAAAATTTACCCAGAATATGAAACTAGAGCTGATTATTGAACCTAAACAACTGGAGGCACAGTTAGAGCATGCTGGGCTCCTGATCATTGATTTGTGCCAGCAGCAAACCTATGAGCAGATGCATATACCAAACGCTATACACATCGCTCCTGCTGAGCTGTTAAGTGGCATTCCCCCTGCTTCAGGTAAACTGCCAACACTAGAGCAGCTCAGCAGCCTGTTTATGCGCATAGGCTATAGCCCTGATAAACATATAGTGGTTTACGACGACGAAGGCGGCGGCTGGGCTGGTCGTTTCATCTGGACTCTTGATGTTATTGGACACACCGCCTATTCCTATCTTAACGGAGGCCTTCACGCCTGGATAAGAGAAGGACACCCCGTCAGTAAAGAGGTACCTGATGTACAAGCAAGTAAAACGACATTGACCATTAATCACGAAGTCATTGCTGAACTGGACGAAGTTCTCGCTGCACTGGAAGATAGCAATATAAAAATCTGGGATGCGCGCTCTGCAGAGGAATTTGCCGGAGTCAAAGTAACCGCGCTACGCAATGGTCATATTCCGGGAGCGGTGAATCTGGACTGGCTTCATACCATGGATAATGACAACAATCTGCGTTTACTGCCTATGCAAGAACTGCAAAGTAAGCTGGAAGCACTAGGCATAGATTCCGGTAATACTATAATTACGCATTGTCAGTCTCACCATCGTTCCGGTCTGACCTATTTAATTGCTAAAGCTCTGGGTTACAAGGTTAAGGCATATCCCGGCTCATGGTCTGAATGGGGGAATGAACCTGACACCCCTATAGAAACCGGCACTAATACCCCGCAGAAAAACTCACATGAATAAGTTGTTTATAATTTTCCAGCATATCATTCCACAACATTTCCTTTCGCGTGTAATTGGTCTCTTAGCCAATTGTCGAATCGGTTTTATTAAAAATTTTCTGATCACTATTTTTATTAAAAAATATAACGTGGACATGAGTGAAGCGAAATATAAATCGGCTACAGACTTCGGTTGTTTTAACGACTTTTTCACACGCCAGCTGGAACCAGGTATACGCCCACAAGCTCAGGATCCGGAGGCGATTGCCTGCCCGGTTGATGGTGCAGTCAGTGCCATCGGCGATATTCAGGCAGAGCAGGTTTTTCAGGCCAAGGGAAAGTCGTTTTCGCTCACTGCATTACTGGGCGGGAATCCACAGCATGCAAAATTATTTGGCAGTGGAAAGTTTGCCACGCTTTATCTTTCACCGCGTGATTATCACCGCATTCATATGCCAGTCACTGGCACGCTGGAAGAAATGATTTATATCCCCGGTAAATTATTTTCTGTAAATCAGACGACCGTGGAAAATATCGATGAACTATTTGCCCGCAACGAACGTGTTGTTTGTATTTTTAAGACTGAGTTTGGTCCAATGGCTTTGATACTGGTTGGGGCCATGATTGTAGCCAGCATCGAAACAGTCTGGGCCGGGCAGGTTGCTCCCAGCAGATTAAAACAACATACCGAGCTCTACCGTGATCAGGCTCCTATTGTTATTCGCAAAGGGGAGGAAATGGGACTCTTCAAACTTGGTTCCACGGCCATTATTTTATTTCCGCCGGATGTCATGAGCTGGGATGAAACATTGCAGATAAACTCCAGCATCAAACTGGGACAGGTTATCGGCTCAAAGTCAGCTTCAGGCACGCCCCATAGGGAAGCTTAAAACTTCATCTATTGATGCTGCTCCACTGACCAGCATCAGCAAACGATCCAGACCCAGTGCAACACCTGAACAATCCGGCAGGCCTGCATTTAACGCAGCCAGCAGATTTTCATCAAGCGGATAATTGCCCTTCTGCTGTTTGCGTCTTATCTGCTGGTCGTGCAGAAAACGACGTTGCTGTTCTGCAGGGTCTGTCAGCTCAAAATAGCCGTTTGCAATTTCCATACCTCTGATCACGAGTTCGAAACGTCTGGCTATTTGATGCCCTTCATCATTTTTCTCTACTTTTGCCAATGCGGCCTGTGACCCAGGGTAATCATAAATAAATACCGGCGATTGCAATTGTGGCTCTATCAAATGACTGAAAAGCAGATCGAGCCAGGTATCTTTATTTGCACCTGGGAAATCAACTGCAATACTACGCCTGGCGAATTGCGAGAGTTCTACCGAACTTAAGGCATGAGGATTAATATCCAGAAACTGTTCAAATAGCTGCTGATAACTCAAACGTTGCCAGTTTTCCTGCGGACAAAGATGATCCACCAGCGCCATAACTTCATCCATAAGCTGATACTCATCGAATCCGGGTCGATACCATTCCAGCATGCTAAATTCAGGATTATGTCGCCCCCCACTTTCATCATTTCGAAAGGACTTGCAGATCTGGAAAATGGCACCACTGCCTGATGCGAGCAGGCGTTTCATCGCAAACTCTGGAGAAGTCTGCAAAAAAAATTGCTGTGTTTGTTTGCCTGCCAGATAGTTAACAGTAATCGGTTCCAGGTTTGGATCAGTACCTGTAGCCTGAGACATAATCGGCGTTTCTACTTCAAGCACCCCACGCTGCAAAAAGAATTCCCTGGTTTCTTTTAACAATTTGGCCCTGGCTATCAACCGGTCTTTATTCGCTGATGGTTGCCATTGCCGGTCAGTCATCATCGCTCTACTGTTTGGCTCGATTTTGGTATTCCCCGGTACGTGTATCGACCCGTAAGACATCGCCAATTTCTATAAACAAGGGCACTTTTACCACTGCGCCTGAACTGAGTGTGGCTGGTTTCGTACCACCCTGGGCAGTATCACCTTTCAAACCAGGATCGGTAGCGGCGACTTCCAACTCAACAAAATTTGGCGGACTTACCGATATAGGAGCATCATTCCAGACAATAACCGTATATATTTCCTGCTCCTTGAGCCAGTCTAAGGATTCGGTTATCGCGTTTTTATCAGCCGCTACCTGTTCGAAACTGCCGTCAGTCTTCATGAAATGCCAAAACTCACCATCCGTATAGAGATACTCCATCTCCAGTTCCATGACATCAGCGCTTTCAAGTGATTCCCCTGATTTAAAGGTACGGTCCCAAACCCGGCCATTCAAAAGATTACGCAATTTAACACGATTAAAAGCCTGCCCCTTTCCGGGTTTAACAAATTCATTATCTAAAATTGAACAGGGATCGCCATCCAGAAGTACTTTTAGTCCTGATTTAAATTCACTCGTTGAGAAGCTTGCCATGATTTTCCTCGTTGACACATCAATTCAGGCAGGAATGATATGAATTTAACAAAAGGAAAGCCAGTCAGCATCAATAATACAGTTAAACCTGCAGCCCATAATCAGCTATTATTGCAATATGTTAAAAATCATAACGCTACATAACCAAAATAGCTGGCAGGATTGCCTGGCTGACCTTATTACCGACCCCCAGGAATTACTGGATTTGCTGGGTCTGAAGCCGGAGCAGCTGGATTTAAGTATGGACGTCTTACGGGAGTTCCCGCTACGTGTGCCCCGTACTTTTGCAGCCCGTATGCAAAAAGCAAATCCGCTCGATCCGCTGCTCCTGCAGGTACTACCGCAGGCAAATGAACTGACAGACTATCCCGGATATACTCTGGACCCTCTGGCAGAAATTCAGTTTAATCCCATCCCGGGCATACTTCACAAATACGCCGGGCGTATACTGCTTATGCCAACCAGTAGCTGCGCCATACATTGCCGCTATTGTTTTCGGCGCCATTTTCCCTATTCCGACAACCGACCCGATAAACGACAATGGTTACAGAGCCTGCAATATATTCGTGATGACAGCTCCATCATCGAAGTCATCCTAAGTGGCGGTGATCCTCTGGCTATTTCAGATAAACATCTGGAATGGCTTCTTGAACATTTGAGTGCTATTCCCCACCTACAGCGAGTCAGGATTCACACTCGTTTCCCTGTTGTGATCCCGCAACGAATCACACAAAAACTTTGTGATCTCTTAAGTCGTTTTCAGTTAAGATTTATTCTGGTATTACATTCTAACCACGCACAGGAACTTGATAATGACGTTAGTACTGCCTGTACCAGGCTTAAGGATGCAGGTGTGGACCTTTTAAATCAAAGTGTTTTACTGAAGGGCATAAATGATAATCCAGAAGTATTATGCAATCTGAGCGAACGCTTGTTTACTTGTGGCGTAAGGCCTTACTACCTGCATATGTTGGACAAAGTAAAAGGCAGCGGACACTTTGAAGTTAGCTTGGCAAGGGCACAAAATATAATGACAGAACTCAGAGCTAGCTTGCCCGGCTATTTGGTACCTACACTTGTGCAGGAAGAAGTGGCCGCAAAAAATAAAATAACACTCGGTTGAACATATTCTTTTGATAAAAATCTTCAGGAACTGGGCTACAATTAAAAACGGGAATCAGGCTGAGTCAAAAAATGGATACCAAAGATAAACCAGAATTAATCCAGCTGCTTGTTATTTCCAATCAGTTCCATCTTGTCAATAAATTACTGAGTGCTTTACGTGAAGATGGTATTGAACTAAAAGCTTTCGGGGCAAATGACAAGGCCGGGCTCATTGAGCAACTTAAATTACAAAGTTGGGATCTGGTACTCTGTTGTGAAGATGCTGGAATTTCTCTTGCAAGTGCTCAGGAAACAATTCATGACCTGGGTCTGGAACTTCCAATAATATTTCTTGCAGATGAAGACTCTAAAGTTGATGCTGCTGAACTGCTGAATTCAGGCATCAGGGACTTCCTGCCTATCACTCAGATCAGGCATATCCAGCATGCAATCAGACGCGAAGTTGATACACATCAGCTTATAAACAATCACCGCTTGCTTGCATTGAACTTCAAGGAACTGGAGAAGCGCCAGCAGACTTTATTAAACAGCACGACACAAGCCCTGGCTTATATACAGGAAGGCATGCACCTTTATTGCAATGAAAGCTATGCAAAGTTATTTGCTTTTCCGAGCCAGTCAAGCATAGAACAAACACCGTTGCTCGATTTATTTCACAATAAAAGCAGGACTGATTTAAAAAAATTCCTAAGCAATAAAATTGAAGAAGAGCAAAGCATCAACCTTGTGATAGGCGATCAACACGCAAAAAACAACGAAATGCAGTATGAAGTAGAGCTCACTTTTTTACCAATAAGCTTTAATGGACAGTCCTGCTTCCAGCTGATCGTAAAGGCCGCTACCGGCAACTCAGCATATGCAGAAAAAATCAGTGCCGTTAATGCCCAAGACCTTCTGACCAGACTGTATAATAAAAACTATTTTCTTGAGAAAATTGAACAAGCTATCAGCCGGGCAATCAAGCAACAGCAGCTAGCTTCACTGTTAATAGTTCAAATCAATGAATTTCTTGATATTAAATCAACAATCGGCCTAAGTAACGCCAATCAGGTCCTGAATGATATTGCTAAATTTCTCAGGAAGTCTGTACAAAAGAAATTTGCTGCAGCCCGACTTGGTGATTATGAGTTCGGCTTACTCATCAATGAGTGCAGCCCCCTGGAAGCTGTAGAACTAGGGAATTTTATTAAAAGTAAAATAAACAATCATATAACCAGCGCCGCCTTACCCAGCCTGCAGTTAAGTTGCTCTATAGGCATAGCAACAATAAACGGACACGCGCTCGATAATGAAGATCTACTTGCCAAAGCCCGCATTAATCTCAACACAAATATAGGTAGTAATAAAAGTTCAGACAACTACAGGATCGGGAAAGCCCGGGAACATACTATTGATGAAATGGCAGCTTATATTGACCTGGCGCTAAGAGAAAACCGTTTCAAATTGCTTTTCCAGCCTATAGTAAGTTTGAAGGGAGAAGTGGCACATGAATATGAAGTGCTCAGTCGCATGCAAGATAGCGAAAAAAATGACATCCCTCCATCTGAATACATGGCTATTGCAAATCTGAACGGTATGGGTGAAGAGCTCGACAAGGTTATTATCACTCAGGCTCTGGATGTCCTGCAGAACTCTAACAATAAGTCGGTTCGACTAATTATTAATCTCACCAATAACACTTTAGTCAGTAAAACCTTTTTACCCTGGTTTGCCGATTCCTTACAAACTGCTGAAATCAGCACCGACCGAATCATATTTCAGATCAGTGAAACTCATATCTGCAATAACCTTGATTACTGCATACAGTTTTGCGAAGGCTTAAATCAATTAGGGCTATTGAGCATAGTCTGCCATTATGGCTGCCTTGTAGACCCTGGAAATTATCTTGAGGCTATTCGCCCTGCTTACGTTAAACTGGACAGAACTCTGGTCAGGGATATCAGGTATAGTCAGCATCATCAAAATGAACTGAAAAGGTTAATCTCTGGATTACACACTAAAAATTACAAAGTAGTGGTACCTCAAGTTGAAGATCCAAGTGCTTTACCAACATTGTGGAAGCTTGATGTGGACTATGTACAAGGCTATTACCTGGAAAAACCCAGTCAAACAATGGACTATGAATTTAATCAGAATCATGAAATTACTCTGAATGCACCCCCACCTAACCAATAGTCTTTGTTTATCTTAGTTCTTATATGATCACTCCTTTATTTTTAAAAAGATTAAACCTGCATTATAAAATAGCATTATGCTTCTGCAGCGTTTTGATATTAACCTTGAGTACCTTATGGCTGCTTATCGAGAATGAAGTAGAATCCAATTTGCAGCTTCAGGCAGATGATTTGGGTGACACACTCACGCAACAAACTGCTGATTCTATAAGAGAGTTAGTCCTGGCAAATGATTTACTGGGTCTCAATGTCGTTATTAATCAACTGACCCGCAATGGCAGTATCAGCAAAATATCAGTCTATGATGTGGATTCAAACATCCTCGCAAGTGCCGGCACTGCGGTATTAAATAATCCTATTGAGACTCTTTATAGTGCTGAGATCACCCTGCAGGACGCCGTAGCTGGCTCAGTCGAGCTTGAACTTGACACCAGCAAGTTAATAGCCAATCTCAATAGTATTTATTATTACTTTCTGGGCACATTGTTATTTGGGCTTCTGTTTGCAATAGCAATTTCACTTGCACTTGCTTCACACATTATTAACCCACTTCAAACTTTAAAGGCGGCAATGCAGGACCCTGATGAAGGTTCAATAAGTATTGATGACCATAGGCATGATGAAATTACAGAGCTACAGGCTGCCAGTAAGGCTCTGCTGGAGAAATATCAGGAAACTCGTTCACATCAAATGAGCTTATCAGGATTCAGTAATAATAATAAAAAACCTGCTCAATCCAGCAAATTAATGGCCAGCTTACTTGTTATCAAAGTTGTAAATGTAAACACTGCCATCGAATTACTTCACCCCAGTACATTATCTCTTTTATTAAACGAGTATTATTTTTATCTCAAACAGGCAGCAAAACTCTATGGAGGGACTGTGCAGCGTTTCTCCGGAGATTCTGCTTTGGTTTCCTTTGATACCCGAAATTGTGGTGAGGAACACAGCTTTAATGCTGTTTGTTGCGCACAATTATTCTTGCTTTTGATGCAAAGAATCAATCAAAGTCATCATGCTAAAAAGTCGCAAGCTTTACAATTCAGGTTAGCCATACATAGTGGCGAAACTTTCTTCACGGTTGATTCCAGCAATGAAGGCAAACAGGCTGTTTTAGGGAAAACATTGGAAACTTGTTATTTTTTAAGTAAAAGGAGCCAACCTGGCCAACTCATTATCAGTGAGACTACATACTCCCAGGCAGATGTAGAAAATCGCCTGCAAAGTTCAGACAGCATTGAAATTACAATGCCTACTGATAATATGTCATTTATGGCTTATCTGTTAAGCTCAAATATGGGCTCATATTCGGAGTTATTACAAAAACAATCTTTTCACATTCTTCCGCCAACTGATTAAATCAAAAATTATTATGGATAAAGACAATAAAGAAACGGACAAGACATTTACTGTAGGGCATCCCTTTTATTTTCCGACACAAGTAATTTTACTGGACGATGACCCTGATTTCCTTGAAGGGATAAGTCTGATGCTCAATAAAAATCTTAGTTTCAAACTTTTTCAATCTGCCAGCCAGGCCTTAGATTATGTAAACAATGCTCATAAGCATGTTCAAATTCAAGAACGCTGTTACTCTAATTACAAGACCGGACCTATGGAATCTGATTCTCTGTCTCACATTGATATAGACAAACTGCACCTGGAAGTAATGAACGGAGCAAGATTTCAAACTGCATCGTCAGTGATCGTTGATTACAGCATGCCGGAGATGAATGGTCTGGAATTTTTGCTTAATGTGAAAAACCCATTCATAAAAAAGGTTTTATTGACCGGTCAAGCCGACACTGAACTCGCAATTAAAGCATTTAATAAGCAACTGATAGATCAATTCATTGACAAACATGACCCTAAATTAAGACTAAAAATTAATAGCGTTATTGCTAACTTCCAGGATCAGTATTTCAGAAACAGTTTTAAATTGATCACAGACCCTATAATTGCAAATAATCGTGATGCTTTTCTAGTCGACAGTATTTTCCAGCAATTCTTCCAGGATTTAAGAGAAAAATATAATTGTGTTGAATATTATATGATTGATTCACCAAATCCTGGTTTTCTGCTCATTGACGCTAAAGGCTTACGTTACAGTTTATTTGTTTTCACTAAAGAAGCTTTGGATTTACATCTGAAAGCCTTGCAGGATTTTAAGGCTCCAAAACAATTAATTGAAAAAGTAAAATCTGGCGAATTACTCCCGAACTTGAAACTAAGCAGTGAAGAAAACTGTATCACTGCTGAAGTCATTAATAATTGGAATAAGCATTACTTTCCAGCAATCAAAATCAGTCATTCTTCAAATTTTCATGCAACATTAATTGCTGATGATACTTTGAAGAGTTTAAAAAATAGCAATCTTATTGCTTATGCTGATTTTCTGGAAGCCAATACAATGACCAACGAAGTATTGCATTGAGCTAAAGCAAAAGGTGTTACACATATGCTTCAAGAGAAGGCATTTAACTCTGGCAAACTAATTTTAAATTCACAGTACTCTCCCACAACAGACTCACACTCAATTTTTCCATGGAAATTCTGAATAGTTCTTTTACAATAAGCTAATCCAGCTCCTGTGCCCCCTTCTTTTGTTGTAAAAAAACCGTCAAATATTTTTTCAAGCTCATCTTCTCCAATACCTAATCCTGTGTCTCTGAAATAAATAATGTTGCTTCTTTCATTAGGCATAGCCGGATTCCGCAACTTTCCGGCCTCAAGTGTAATATATATTTTCCCTTTTTGAGCTGAACCTAAGGCATATAATGCATTTTTTAACAGATTGAAAATCACATAAACAAACATACTTTCTATCCCCAGGAATTTAAAATCATCTGCCAAATCCAATATTACTTTTTCTCTTTCGCCACTTTTAAATGGATATCTTTCTACCGCTTGCTCAATGCTTTCTGAAGCTGAGCAAACATTCATCTGATTTTCATCAAGAGATGTTTCCCGTAAATTCATCAGCAGCATATCAATAACAGTATTTGCCTGATCTATCATTAGTGTAATTCTACCAGGCGTAGACTTTAGTCCATTTAAATGCTCTTCCCTAATCACAGGAAAATCATCAGGTGCGGCCTTTACCGCATAAAAATATGCTTTGATTAATTCAGGCAAATATTCATCAACTCCGGATATACTGGCTCTGATACCTGATAAAGGAGTGCGCATTTCATGAGCAATATTGCTACTGATACTTTGCATGACTTGCATTTTTTCTGCATGATCCATCGCTGTCTGCAACATAACCTGTTGATAGATTCTAATACGATCAAGTATTAATGCTAATTGACTGGCTAAATATTCAAGAATTCGAAGTTGCTCATTTTTATAAGCATCTCTTTGTTCGTTTTGAGATATTAAAATTAAACAGAGTAATTGATGATTATGAATTATTGGAATGGCCAGGCTTGTCTCTGTAACAGTAAATATTTTCTTATTTTCAGAATGCACATCCTTTTTAGAAAATATATTATTAATGTTTAGTACTTCACTAATAAAACTATCTGACAAATTAACTTGCTTGTTATCAGATTCTGGCCAGACTCTGAGTTTATTTGTATTTGTCGTTTTTGCCGGAGCATCCAGGCTGGTTATCATTTCTATTTCAATATTTTCATTTAAAAAGAATATGACCTGATCTGCATTTAACTGATCTCGTAAAGCCACATCCACTAATCTTAAGACTTTATCAGCCTCAATATAATTTTGAATTTTTTTATTAAGCTCTAGAACTTCGCTAAATACAACCAACTCATTTCTATAATCACCTCCTGTAAACTGCTTTATCACTCTAAGCAAATAATCATGGCTGAGAATTATAAAAATCAATAACGATGCATAAATCACTGGCTGCCAATAAGACCCAATACTAAGATAATCAGCAAACAAAAACCTTATCAGTAAAGCAAAGAGTGTGTACGCTGCCACTAAATACAAATAGTTTTTATTAATCTTGAATTTCATCTAAAGTCAGTTAGTTACATGATAGCTAATGATGGCATTATGCCTCTATTTTGTGCCCTATTTTATAGTTTTATTTCTCGTGTATACTTGTAAACCAATTTATAATTTATATAATTTTGAAGCTGATCATATTAGCTTAAATTTTAATTTAATTACTTACTTTATATTCCATATGCAGATGTTATATAGATTACCCAAAATACTTTTCTTCCCTCTGGTCCTGATCTGGAGCGTCATATATGGCGGAATTGCCGGTTTCATTTATAAAGTATTCGCTGTATATGAAAACTGGTTAGCCATCAATCGTTTACAGATGCGTCTTTGGAAGAAATTTCCAAATCGAAGCTATCGCAAATATATTGAAAGCATGTGGGCTCATCAAGTCCAAGGCCGACCTGTTGAGCTTGCTGAATTCAGAAAAATCCAATTGGAAAAATCTCACCCTGATGAACCCTTCCCGGTACTTTGTTTACTCACAAATACTTTTTTTATGGTGCTCATTACCCCATTTATGGCATTATCCGGCCTCTATTATGGCCCCACATATGTTTTCAAGACATTATTGATGCAGCACAACCGATATTTTAATCACCCTGTTGTAAAATAGTGAACCGCGCCACAATTAACTAAAATAACCGATTCATGAGTGGATTTTTGATGTCTTTATTTTCTTCCAGATCTACTAAAGAAGAAAAACCTCTGGTTTTAGTGGTTGAAGACAATGAATTACAATCTGATTTAATCACTAAACTAATAAACGAAACCGGTCTCTATCGGGCCCTGACGGCCTATAACGGTTATGATGCCTTTGAAATACTTAGCATGCACCAACGAGGTTTCGATTTTCTCTCCAATAAGATTGCTTGTATCCTGCTGGACTGGCAGATGCCTAAAATGCATGGCGAAAAATTTTTGAAATTATTAAGAGAAAAGGAAAACCGAAGCCCATTCAAACGTCATATCCCGGTAGTTATCATCTCTGCCTATGACGACAGAGAGCGTCGCCGAATTGCTGAAGATCCCGAGTTAGGGCTGGCCTCTGCCTACCTTCAAAAACCTTTTAGTGAAGATCAACTACTCAACATACTTAAGCGAATTGTTATTAATAAGGAAGCTGAGGTATTACGCGAGCTACTGATTGAGCAAAGGGCAAGGGAAGCTCAGGAGTACAAAAAGCCTTAAACTGCTTGAATTGGCAGGATTATTGTAAATGTCGTTCCTTCACCAATCTCACTGACAAAATTTATCGTGCCCCTGTGCTCTGTCACGATTCTGTTAACTATAGTCAAACCCCAGCCTCTTCCAGCCGTTGAATTTCCAACTTCAGTATCTTTACCGCTAACATATGGCTCCCACACTTTTGAGCGCATATTTTCAGGTATTCCACTCCCACTGTCTTCGACTTCAATAACAATGTTTGAATCACGCATGTAAGTCCGAATAGCCAGTAATCCTCCATCAGGCATTGCATCCAAAGCATTATGAATCAAATTTGCAATAACAACCTGCATATCACTGAAATTACCAGTAAACTCATTCAGGTTTTCAAAATCAAGATCAAGCTGATAGTGTTCCAGATCTATCACTCGTATGCTGCGTCGGATAACTTCATTTATATCAAATGACGTTAATCTGGCTTCTTCTTCGTTTGCCTGTGAAACATCTGTGATTGACAAAGTTTCATCGACAATTTCCAGTGCCCGTGCAACTTCTTCATTTGCATATTTTTTATACGATTCCAGGTCTTCAAGAGTTTTAATTCTACCAATGCCCAATTTTATGATATTCAATGGAGTTCGTATTTCATGATGACACTGTCGGGTAGCATGAACAATTGCTTCAATTTTTTGGGCTCTGATAAGCTGTATCTCAGCTTCATGTAATCTTTCCCTGTTTTCAAAATATAAATTTTCTAATTTTTCAAAAGGAGTAAGTCGATATAATATAGCCGCAATATAATTAACCAGCCTGTTCATAAATCGTATATCGCGTTCACTATATGTCGACTGATTACTACGTTCTCCCATGACCACAATCCCTTCCAGGTATTCAGGAGAATAAAATGGGACTATAAGGCAATTTTTTCCTGACTTATATCCAAGCTCTGCCAGATATTCTTTTACTTCACTATCACAATTATCCAAAATATCAGGGCTTTTTCTAGTTTGGAAATTTGTAATCATAACAGCTTTTTCTGCTTCTAATTTTTCTCTAAAATATACAGGCTGTGTTATTTCGACGTAATGCGAAATTCTTTCATCTTGATCCCTAACAGCCAAAATTAATGTGTTTTTCTCTAACTGAAAAATATCATCCAGGACTCTGACCAAAATTGTGAATATAGTTTCCCTATCTTTCTCAACTGTTAATTGCTCTGCAATTTCTGAAATTACATCATCTGGTTCATACCAGTTCCGAATAAACTTTCTTCTAGCAGAAGTAAGTAAAAACTGTTGGAAAGGGATAGCTGCAAAAGCCCAAAAAATTATTACTATAAGAAGAGAACTAAATAAATAAATATTATTAAAATAAGTGAAGTTGTAAACTAAAGCGTAGCTGAATGCTATAAACCCAAGCGTTATACCCCACGCAACCTTTTTATTTATAATAACCGTTATATCCATAAAATCATATTTTGTTATCGCATATGAGAAAAACAAGGCTGGGAATATACTACTTAAACGTCCGATAATTAAAAAATTATAGATATTAACCAGTGGTAAAATTACATTGAATAATGCGCCACAGATCATGAATGTTGCTACGCCTATAAACAAGAATTTAATCTTATCTCTATATTCTGGATAATTTCTATACCTTGAGTACAAGGTTAAAAGTGCGGCTAAAGCCAAAGAACCTTCGTATAAGAAATAGCAAAAAAATCCAAATGGATGATCTACATAGACAATCTCACCTGCTTCAATATATGCAGTACTAATAAAATCAGTGAATAATACCGCAGTTCCCAACAGTACAAAGATGACAATATTTAATCTTAAGAAGTAGCTTTTTTTCAGGACTGGGTAAGATGAACAAAAATAATAAAGTCCATTAGTGAAGATCATCGACGAGAAGAGCTGAAGTTTTGAAATTAAATTAACATCAACAAGCAATGGTAATTCGTTTATCAAAAACAGACAGATGCTCCACGACGCGACCCCCAGGTTAAAAATGAGGAGTCTGAAACTAGGAACATCTCTATTTCGGTAATAAAGAAAAGGACCAAGAAAAAACAGAATGCTAGCATTCAATAAAAACAGATAATTCATATTTTTCTTAGTTAATTAATTATTTACTTGTAGCTTAACTAATTAACGGCAGAAATACCTGTTAATATTTGAAAGAATCATATGTTGGCTTTTTCTTTTATTTCCTTCCAGCAAGCCACTTAAAACACTAACTGCGTATTTTAAACTTCCCTGCATAAGTAATAAGCCATCAACCATGAAAAACTGTAATGGTACGAGCCCAATTCCTAATCCCCACTTGAAGGCATTACTGCTTAATTTGGTTCTAACAAATATTACGCTGCAGTCAAAATCTTTAGCTTTTTCAAACAGCGGGAGACTCAGGAAGGGTGCTTTATCTTTACGATGCTCTTTTAATACCCCTAGCTCACGCATTGTCACAAATTTATTTTTTTTGCCTACTGACTCCAGCCAATATTTAGCAATATCAATACTTTCATGGCGTTTAAGTGTAGATGATGAAAATGGTGAACTTTCACCGGCCAGACTGTCACTATCCACAACGAAACCCCAGCAGAATCCTATAACCTGTTCATGTTTAAATAATAAACTCAGAATAGGTGTTCTATCTGGATCAGGAGCCAGGCATGATTTAATTTCTGCCAAGGCTGAATGAATTGTCCAGTTTTCACCCCAGCTTTCATTGAAAACATCTCGGTAACATTCAGCTAGACTGGTTAAGACTTCCTCATCAATCGTATGAACCTGTACTCCACTATAAAACTCCATATGGAATTCAAGTCCAGCCTGTTCAGCAAGAGTTTTATTTAATTTCGCGACCCTTAGTTCATCTTCTGATTGCTCAAAAGCGGTATAAAGATGATTTACTCTTGGGCGATATCCACCAACATCTGGCAGATTCTCTACAGCATTATTTCTATAATATGGCATGGCAGCCTCCAAACTTTCATGCTAATTAAAAATTAAATTTTGCTTGAAATAGTTCACAAATTTTGAATTCTCTCTTACAAAAATCAACAGACACTTGCATAGTTATTGCATATTTTCACGAACATAGATATTAAATCACGCATTTTAGATTTAATTAAGCTATTTATTAACTTAAGCGACTGAAAAATAGTATGAATTTTAATTGAGAAAATTAAGATTCAGATAAATATAATATTAAATTGATATTACTTTACCAGTTTATTTGGAGTGCTATACCAGCACTGCGAGGAAGTCCGAACATATCAGCATAACTACGTAATCCATCACTTTTCACACGTGTTCGATACTGTTCATTGAGGATATTCTTGACCCAGAAGGATAAATTCCAGCTATCGTTTTGAGGATATACATCAATATTTGCACTCAGCAATTCATAGCCATCCAAAGCATATATAGCCTCTTCAGCCAGACTATTTTGTGTGCCTGAAAATTTACTTCTGAAATTGTAATATAAGCCCACTCTTGATCCGTACTGTGCAAAATCAGGCAATAGATAAGTCATCCCAAAATCACCATTCCATAAAGGTGCATAGGGGCGTCTACCGGAAATTGGGACAGCATTTTGAAATATATCTAATGTCATAACGCCATCATTTCGCAATGTAGCATCCAGATATCCAAGATTTAAAGTCAAATTCAAATTATCACTGGGATACCAGTCCAATTCTACTTCCATGCCAGTGTGTTTAGCTCTACCCTGATTCGATAGGACGTTAATTGCTGTACTCGTCAATGCGTTAAGCCTACTTACAAAACCCTGTACATCGTCATAATCATAATAAAATACTGCGGCGTTAAACCTTAAAGTAGAAGAAAAATCATTTTTCAAACCAAATTCATATGCCGTGATGGTCTCTTCTTTATAGGGGTCAATCTCTTGCGGAAACGATGGGAAGCCACCATAAAATCCTCCTGATTTATAACCATCTGCAATTGAAGCATAAACCAAGAGGTTCTCTTGAGGCGTCCACTCGACACTGAAATTCCCGGAGAAATTATTTTCCAGGGAATAATCCCTACTCAAATTTCTAAAAACATAAAATGGCGTTGCACCTGGAACATATAAATTACCATTCCGGTATTCTTTCTCTTCATTGGTATATCGTAAAGATAAATTAAGCGCCCATTCTGGACTGACTACATAACGCATATTCCCGTATATCGACTGCGAAGATGTGTTTTGATCATAGTCTACGTTGCCTAAACTTAAGCCTGTACTGGCGATGACCAAAAAATTATCCCTGAATAAAAACCTTCTGCGTTCTTCAAATTTTTCTTCGCTAAAAGTTAGCCCTGCTAACCAGCTAAATTGTTGTGTTGGATCTGACTCCAGTCTGAATTCCTGGGAAAATACTTCTATGTCACTACTGGAAATTCGATGCGCAAATTCTCCTGAAGAGGCATCCAGATCCAGTTGAACGCCGTAATCATAAATATCATAGCTGCTGATTGAATTAAATTCGTAGCTGTTAACCTGCTTTGTTATGTGCAGTAGATTACTTAGATATTCATTATCTTGCTGATTAATCGGATCTGACAATACGGACGAACCGTCGGTACCCTGTGAATTAACCAGATTAGTATTTGGCATTGTTTGCACAAGCTGATTGAATCCTGCCCAGCTCAAGCAGGATGCATCATTACGTTGGCCTGCTAAGACACTGCTACAAATAGAACCAGTTGCATCATATACGCCAACGGTTCTACCTAAATCGATCTCTGATCTATCAGCCCCGCCCTGTATTTTCCACTCAATACTCAAATCATCTGAGTTGTTATAATGAAGCCAGGAGCGGATATCCCATAACTCCTTTTCACCATATTCTTCACCTGTTGCAAGGCTTTTCTGCCAGGCATCTCCACGCGAGTCAATATGACCAGACATCCTCCAGGCCAGAGAATCACTCAAACTCAGGTTTGAAAAAGCCTCAATAGATGCAGCATCCCAGGAACCATACTGAAAACGCACACTGCCGCTGTCCTCACCTATGATTGCCCGTTGAGTATTTAGCAATACTGCACCACCAGTGGTATTACGACCATAAAGACCACCCTGAGGACCTTTCAGCACTTCAAGTTGCTGAACATCAAACAATCTGGCAGCACCCATTACTACAGAGGTCTGATAAGTTTCATCAACGTAGACACTGGCAGTAGGAGTATTATTGGAATTGAAATCCTGCAGACCAACACCACGGATGATCCAGCTTGGTATACCTGCTGAGGGATAATCTTCAAAAAGTTCTACATTTGCGATGGCTGCTGTTGCATCGGGGAGGCTTTCATAGGCGCGGGCCCTAAGCTCATCTGCATCCAGTACTGACATAGTAATGGAAACAGACTGGACGCTTTGCTCTCTTTTTTGCGCAGTGACTACTATTTCCTGTATGTTATTTGCAGCTTGCGAAAAAACAGGAGTAACAGGTACGGCAAGAAACAGGAGCACGGCAACAACAGGCTTCAGGCAAAGTCCATTTTGATCGAGTCTTGATACAATCCAGGCCATCACACCCTCTTGTTTCTTTTTTTTCTGGTTATCCAGAGAGTAAAATCACATTTTGAAGGAAAAATTACTATCCTTGTACCTCAACTACATCAACTTTCTGAAATCCTCTTGGCAGTTTATTGCCCCGCCGACCTCTCTCCCCCCTGTAATGCTCAAGATCATCCATGCTCAGGTTGATGTGACGCTTTCCAGAATATAACACAAGGCTTTGTCCTGCTGCTATAACAATAGTCGCGACTACATATTCAATTCGTTCCGCAACGCGAGCCGAAGGAATATTAATAATTTTATTGCCTTTACCTTTTGCTAGTTCCGGCAATTCATTCAATTTAAACATTAACATCCTGCCTTCATTGCTAATGCTGACAACCTCGCTATCTTCTTTATCATATATAGGTACCGGAGCTAATACTTTACCGCCTTTTGGCACTTTTAGCATGGCCTTGCCAGAACGGTTTTTACTCAAAAAGTTTTCCATTTTTGTGATAAATCCGTAACCCGCGTCAGAAGCTACCAGGTAATAGCCTCCAGGTTCCCCAATTAGCAGTCCTTCAAAACTGGCTCCTGAGGGCGGACTAACCCGGCCCGTTAAAGGTTCACCTTGCCCACGAGCAGAAGCCAGTGAGTGAGCCGGAATTGTGTAGGCGCGGCCGGTGGAGTCCATAAAAACAGCATTTTGATTATTTTTACCCTTAACGAATAACTTTAATTTGTCTCCTGATCTGTATGTAAGACTTGCGGGATCCACTTCATGCCCTTTAGCAGTTCTGACCCATCCAGCCTCTGAAAGCACTACCGTCACTGGCTCTGAGCCAATTAGCTCTGCTTCACTAAAAGCCTGCGCCTCCTCTCTCAGAACCAGTTCGGAACGGCGATCATCACCAAAAGCCTCGGCATCTTCTTTAATTTCTTTTTTTATCAGTGTCTTTAACCTGGCTTTGGATTCCAGTGTTTGCTCCAGGCCTTTACGCTCTTCAGCCAGCTCTTCCTGCTCAGCCCTGATTTTAATTTCTTCCAGTTTGGCCAGATTGCGTAACTTTAATTCCAGGATAGCTTCTGCCTGCTTATCACTTAATTCGAAACGCTTCATCAGCATTTCTTTCGGCTTATCCTGAGTACGAATGATTTCAATTACCTCATCAATATTCAAAAATGCTATCAATAAGGCATCAAGGATATGTAAACGTGAAGTTATTTTATCAAGACGATATTGCAACCTTCTGGTTACTGTCGTAATGCGAAAGCTCAGCCATTCCTTTAGCAATACATCCAGTGTTTTTACCTGAGGTCGCCCATCAATACCAATCATATTGAAATTGACCCGATAGCTTTTCTCCAGATCGGTCGTAGAGAATAAATGTGCCATCACTCCGTCAATATCAACTCTATTTGAACGTGGTTCTATAACTATTCGTGTCGGGTTTTCATGATCTGATTCGTCCCTTAAATCCACAATCATTGGCAGTTTTTTCTTCTGCATCTGCGCGGCAATCTGTTCCAGAACTTTAGCTCCAGATACCTGATACGGCAGAGCATCGATGATGATGTCATCATTTTCCTTATGATAGACAGCCCGACATCTGATCATACCGCGACCCGTTTCGTACAGTTCCTGAATATCTGCTCTGGGTGTAATGATTTCGGCATAGGTTGGAAAATCAGGCCCCTGAATTATTTTGCATAATTCAGCAGTATTTGCTTTGGGATTTTCAAGCAGATAAATACAAGCTTCGGCTATTTCACGGAGGTTATGAGGAGGAATATCAGTTGCCATACCAACGGCTATGCCGCTGCCACCATTAAGAAGAATATTAGGTAGGCGAGCCGGCAAAATAACCGGCTCTTCCAGCTCTCCATCAAAATTCAGTTTCCAGTCAACGGTATCCTGGCCTAATTCGGCAAGTAAGACCTCTGCATAATGGCGCAAGCGGGACTCGGTATACCGCATAGCGGCAAAGGATTTAGGGTCATCTGCCGAACCCCAGTTTCCCTGACCATCCACCAGTGGGTAACGATAGGCAAAAGGTTGCGCCATTAACACCATCGCCTCATAACAGGCTGAATCGCCGTGAGGGTGAAATTTACCAATCACATCACCGATGGTTCGAGCTGACTTCTTGAATTTTGAACTCGCTTTCAGTCCCAGTTCAGACATGGCATAAACAATTCGCCTCTGTACGGGTTTCAGGCCGTCTCCGATATGTGGCAGAGCCCGGTCATTAATGACGTACATGGAATAATTTAAATAGGATTGTTCGGCAAAATCGCTTAATGCAATCTGCTCCATACCTTCATCGTTCAAGGTTATCAAATCGGCCATATCTGTTCTCTTAGCTACTCTCTTGTGAGTTATATATTGCGGTCATTTACTGTGACTGGTCGCACTTAATGACACTTACGAAATGTCTGCCAAATTGCCATTTTTCTCTAACCAGCTCTTTCTGTCTCCGGAACGTTTTTTTGCCAATAACATATCCAGCAACTCGTTGGTTTTTTCTATGTGGTCCATACTTAACTGCACCAGACGACGTGTATCCTTATCCATAGTTGTTTCGCGTAATTGCAAAGGATTCATTTCGCCCAAGCCTTTGAAGCGCTGCACATTTGCTTTACCTTTTTTCTTTTCTGCTACCAACCGATCAAGTATGCCCTGCTTTTCATCATCATCCAGCGCATAAAAAACTTCTTTGCCGATATCAATACGATATAAAGGTGGCATGGCGACATAAATATGACCCGCCACAACCAGCGGCCGAAAATGTTGCACAAACAGGGCACTTAATAATGTCGCAATGTGCAAGCCATCCGAATCGGCATCGGCCAGAATACAAATTTTGCCATACCGCAGGCCTGTTAAATCATCTGAACCCGGATCTACTCCGATGGCGACAGCGATATCATGTACCTCCTGAGAAGCCAGTATTTCACTGGAATCAACTTCCCAGGTATTCAGGATCTTTCCACGTAAAGGCATGATTGCCTGAGTTACCCGATCGCGCGCTTGTTTCGCAGAACCTCCGGCCGAGTCGCCTTCCACCAAAAACAATTCGCCCGCCATTACATCCTGTGTAGCACAATCGGCCAACTTGCCAGGCAAGGCAGGCCCCTGTGTGACTTTTTTTCGGACTACTTTCTTGCTGGCCTTCAAGCGACTTTGTGCATTTTGAATACACATTTCAGCAATCAGTTCTGCCTCATTGGTATGCTGATTCAGCCAAAGACTTAATTTGTCTTTTACAACACCGGAAATAAAAACAGCACATTGTCTGGAAGATAATTTTTCTTTCGTCTGGCCGGAGAATTGCGGATCAAGCATCTTGGTAGACAGAATGTAGCAACATCGATCCCAGATATCTTCTGAACTCAATTTCAAGCCACGTGGAATCAAATTTCTAAATTCACAAAACTCCCGAACTGCCTCCAGCAAGCCGGTGCGAAATCCGTTGACATGAGTACCACCCATTGCGGTTGGAATCAGGTTTACATAACTTTCCGTAACCAGTTCACCACCTTCGGGTAACCACTGTACCGCCCAGTCCACGGCCTCATCGTTGCCTTCCATCGAACCGGTAAAAGGCTCTGCCGGTAAAGTTTCGTATTCTGCCGTTGCCTGTTTTAAATAGTCAGCCAGGCCTTCTTCAAAATACCATTCATTGCTTTGCGATTTTTCTTCACTAACCGTGTTGTCTTTAAAAATAATATGCAAGCCTGGACAAAGGACGGCTTTGGCGCGCAATAAATGTATTAATTTTCCGATTGAGATATTGGGGGAATCGAAATATTTTGGATCAGGATAAAACTTCACCGTAGTACCGGTATTACGTTGCCCAACACTATCAATAACTTTCAGTTCACTGGCCTTATCACCGTTCTTGAAGCTCATATGGTGAAGCTTGCCTTCCCGCTTTACAAAGACTTCCAGTGATGTTGATAAAGCATTTACAACTGATACGCCAACACCATGCAAACCTCCTGAATATTTATAATTATCACTGGAAAATTTACCACCCGCATGCAATCTTGTCAGAATCAATTCAACGCCGGGTATTTTTTCTTCTGGATGGATATCGACCGGCATACCGCGACCATCATCGCTAACTTCAATGCTGCCATCCTTGTTCAGGCTAACGGTGATTTCTCTGGCTGAGCCTGCCAGTGCTTCGTCAACACTATTATCCAGAACTTCCTGGATTAAATGGTTAGGTCGACTGGTATCTGTATACATACCCGGTCGTCTTCTAACCGGGTCAAGTCCACTCAATACTTCAATAGATTCAGAGTTATAATCTTTGCTCATACGGTTTTTCTGCGACTCCTGTTGCTTACGGTTAAGCTGATTTTTATTTCAGACATTTTAAGTCGCCAAGTCATGATCCACTGTTAAATCAGCATCGGAATGCAGATTCATGCGACGACTCAATGTTGCAACTCTGCAAAGTCCATTATTTCAGGTAAATAACGTTCAAAGTTTTCGAATCTGTGCGTACCACCCGACAATACCCGTTGTCTCGCCTGAGGAAATTTAGCCAATGCCAAACGGTAATCCAATACTTCGTCGCCTTCCTCTAAAAGCAGAAAGTAATTTGTCTGATTTTTGATACTTGCTAATTCCAGGCTTAGTAGATATTCAGCATCTTGCATACCAATTTCAAATTCTTCATGACTATATGGATTAATATGCCTGCCAATAAAATTATCAGCCAAATCCTTTTTCAAAGTAACCAGCGGATTCACCAAGACCGCTTTACACTGATACTTTTCTGCCAGATAAATACTATAAAAACCGCCCAAAGAGCTTCCAATCAGGACTACATTGTCAGCCCCTTCCATAAGCTCTTCAACCAGCACCATGGCCTTTTCCGGTTTATAGGGTAAATTCGGCGTCAGCACTTCAAACTTCTGTTTGTTTGCCGCACTGCCCAGCTCATCCTGCGCATATTTATTTAAAGACTTGGCCTTTTGAGATACAGGTGAACTGTTAAAACCATGTAGATAAATCAGACGAATATCCAAGCTTGAATCATCACTCATCAGGCAATTATATACTCAATAGCCTTTACTGCTCAGATCCAGCTTGTATTTCTTTCCTATAACACGACGAACGCCAGTACCAATTGCTCCATCGCTACGTAAACTTAACCACCGATAGCCCGGGTTTTCCTTATCCAGAGAAAAATAATCATGTTCAGGATGAAATTGTATACAGGTGGACGGAGACCCCAACATCAGCACTTTCTTTCTGTAGGCTTTAAAATCCTGGTGTATATGCCCAAAAATAACACCTTTGATATTGGTAAAGGCATCAATAATGTCAAAAAAATCTCCGGTATTTTGCAAAGAGTGATTCTGTAGCCATTCAGCATTAACCGGTACCGGATTATGATGGACGGCAATCAAAACATGTCTGCCTTCACTATGCAGCATTTCCAATTCACTTTTAAGGTAATCCAGCTCTTGCTGACTTAACTGACCATAAATATAGCCTTCTACACAGGAGTTGAGCATGATGATCCCCCAGTTTCCGAGTTTGAAGGTCTTATTTAAAGCTTCGGGCTTGCTGCTGAGGGCCTTTTCCATCACCTTAACAAGATCGTGGTTTCCCGGAATCCAGAGTTGCGGAGCATTCAGTTCATCTATGGCTGCAGCAAAACGCTTATAGGCAGGCAAACTGGCATCTTGTGAGATATCACCTGTACAAAGTACACAATCGATATCCTCCTCATGCTCTTTTACCAGTTCGACAACATCTTCCAGGCCCTCCTGACAATTCATACCCACAAGCCTGGTAGCTTCATCAGCAAATAAATGGGGGTCCGTTATTTGTATAACCCGGAGTGATTCTTTATTTTTTGTATTGGTTGACAAACGTTTATCCTAATCAACCGGCTCTCATCAGGCCGCTGTTTTTGCAGGTAAATTTTCCGCCAGAGTAGTACCCGAACACAAGCCTTCTTTTCGACAAAAAGTTAACCACTCACTTAGGAAAAAATTTATCTGTTCTTTTTCATCTGCCTGATACATCTCGGGATTAGGCAAAGGGTACCTGGCTTTGATAAAACGAGCTTGCTGAAATGAAATAACTTCGGCAGTTTTTGCATCATGATACATTCTTACCAGCATTTCAGGAGCCTGGTAATGAGACAGCTTATTAACTTTGTTATTCGCTCTAGAATTTACAGAGTGTGAAATTTTTAGTGTGCTGGTGTATTTGAAACTCTCAATTACTTCCAGGCTCGTTATTGATAAATCCAGTTCCTGAGCTCCGGAACCAAGCGCATTGCTAAAGCTTATTTCGCGCCTGACGCCATATTTCAAAGACGGCAAAAGTTGCAGGATGCGAATAAAGTTTGCATCACAAACTGCCATTTGTGCACTCAAGTCTATGGAATAGGATCGTTTTATATTCATGGCCTACTACTTAACAGCTTAGTTCCGGGTTTTTGCAAAAGCTCTGAAACTACCTGGAAGATCCGAGCTCAAGCAACATTGAAACCTTATCCAAAACCACCTGATTACACAAGCCTGTTAGGCAGATCCTGCAGTTCCCGCATTTCTGCATTCCGGAGGTGGTGAATCTCTTGTTAAAACCCGGAAAGTGCAAATCTGAATCAGGCCTGGTATTACAGACAACACTACTGGTCAGGACACAACAGAATACCTGCTCCTGTAGAAACACCAAAACCTGGGGGAAATGACCAAATGCCTGTACTGAACGTAGCATCATAATCTTAAGCCATTGTATTAGCTGGCTTTTATATCTTGGCACAGGCTTTGCTTTTGTTTCTGATGAAACCCAGATGAGGAAAGCAAATGGAATTAAACAGAGCAACAACTACGATTGATAATTCTGCTGCAAGACATAGAAATGTGATTATGGATTTTCCAAAACCCGGAATAATGAGAAGTTCTCTAAAACAGTCTATATTGCAGTTGATGTGATTATGCAAGTAGGAGAAAAGCTTTTCACTTCAAGCTATAATCCGCAGGCTGATACAATCAGGTTTCAGGCTTTGGAGCAGCAGTTTTTAAAACATGCGCTCTTTCGTCGCCTCTTAACTCCCAATTTATTGAACTCTCGTCACATTAAATGACAGTTCGCCGGAGAAATTGAATATGCAAAGTTTCTTACCAAATTTAAAACCCGGATTTAATAGATTTATTAAATTTAATGCACTGGCATGCGTTTGCCTTTCAAGCTTTTCGCTACTGACCAGTCCGGCACAAGCAGAGGATTTGCTGGAGATTTACAGCATGGCCGTTGACAGCGACCCCCAGATCAGACAGGCCCGGGCAGAATTTAATGCAACACATACACAGGTCGCACAGGGTCGATCACAACTGCTGCCCGGAGTAACATTTACAGCTAACACAGGGCGTCAAACTCAGGGACCTGGAGAGGCCTCAGCTTTTTCGCCAGCGCATTCTTTTGCAAATGGGTTCAACTCTAAAGGCTACGGACTTAGCATCAACCAGAACCTGCTGAATTTCCAGGCCTGGTACTCTTATCAGTCAATCCGGAAATCAGATGAAGCGGCAGCAACCACTCTGGCGCAATCCGAACAGGAACTGATACAGCGTGTGGCTGCTGCCTACTTTGACGTTCTGCGCAGCCAGGATAATCTGGAAACCTATGAAGCCGAACTGGAAGCCAGTGCCCGTATTCTTGAACAAACCCAGGAGCGTTTTGAAGTTGGCCTGGTACCCATCACCGATGTCTACGATAGCCAGGCTTCCTATGATCTTGCCCAGGTAAATTTGCTGGTTGAGCAAAATACTTTAGACCAACGCTATGAAGCACTGGAAGCAATAACCGGCCGCAATCACGATTCAATTGCTAATCTCAGTGACGAATTTCCCATTGTGCCACTTGCTCCAACGAGCATTGAAGAATGGGTAATGACAGCAAACCAGAATAATCTGGATGTCAGAGCGGCCAGGCTAACCATGGAATCCAGGGAATATGATGCCGAAGCCGCCAGAGCCGCTATGTTCCCTACCCTGGATCTTTCTGCCGGATACAACTGGAATGAATCAGGTGGTATTTCCTTTTTTAATCTTGGCGGAGCACCTGGTGATGTGGTTAATAAAAACAGTAATATCACCTTGAATCTGAGCATCCCCATTTTCACTGGCGGGTTAAATCGGGCTCAGGAACGTCAGGCGTATTTCAATCTGGATGCCAGCGAAGAAAATTTACTGCGCACCCAACGCACCAGCACCCAAAGCGCCCGTAACAGTTACCGCAGTGTCGAAAGTGCCGTACTAACCATTGCAGCTCGTGCGCAAGCCGTGCTTTCAGCACAAAGCCAACTGGATGCAACTGTTGCCGGCCAGGAAGCGGGAACCCGAAATATTGTTGATGTGGTAACAGCACAACGCTTTTTGTTTCAGTCCATGCGTGATTATGCCAACGCACGTTATAACTATGTGGTTAATACCCTGAACTTGAAGCAGGCAGCTGGCCTGTTAAGTCCACAAGACATAATTGACCTTAATGAATGGCTCGCAGAATAAGCTGCTTTTGCCTTTCTGTAGCGCCAGCATATTCTGCCACGGTAGCCCTTGCGGCGTCAGACATCGTTTGATGCTGCGCTGCATTCGCAAATAATTCCAGGCTTGTCTGTGCTAACCCGACTTCATTAGTGACAACTATCATTGCGCCGCGATTTAACAAAATTTCACTCACTGCCTGAAAGTTAAACAGTGAAGGCCCCGTAATAACCGGCACCCCCAATACCGCAGGTTCAATAATATTCTGACAACCGGTATCTACCAGTGAGCCCCCCACAAAGGCGATATCTGCACAAGCATAATAGAACTGCATTTCACCCATGCTGTCTCCGAGTAAAATTTGCTTGTCGCCTGTAATAGATGCTCCGCTGCTTCGCTTTACAAAACTGAAGCCCTTGTTAGTCAGCAAACCGGATACAGCAGCTATGCGCTCAGGATGACGTGGCACCAAAATCAATAAGGCTTCTGGCAGTTGTTTGATGATTTGCCGGAAGGCCTGTAAAACTTTTTCTTCCTCTCCTGCCCGTGTACTGCCTGCCACCAAAACCGGTCGCCGCAGACTTTGTTTTAAGGCCAGCCCCGCCTCTGATTGCTGCTGATTTATTTGCTGATCAAACTTCATTGTGCCACTGATATGTAACGCAGAAGCAGGCAAACCCAGACGACGAAAATTATTGGCATCCTGTTCAAATTGTGCAGCAACGACATTGAAACTTTCCAGCATTTCCCGACTCATGCGCGGATATTTCTGGTAACGTAAAAATGATTTTTCAGAAAGCCGGGCATTCAGCAACAACAGTTTAATATTATCCAGAACACAATAATGTAATAAATTAGGCCATAACTCGGTTTCCATAATAATAAGGGCTTGCGGCTTAACCGCCTGCAGAAACCGCTGGACTGCACCCGGCAGGTCATAAGGGATATAGCAGTGCTGGACAGATTCTCCAAAAATATCCTTAAGCCTGGCCGAGCCCGTCACTGTTGTTGTAGTAATAGTAAAGGTCCAATCAGGCAAATTTTCCTGACAGGCTCTTATCAGTGGTACAGCGGCGTGCAACTCACCAACAGAAACTGTATGAAAAACAATACCTGCTTTGCTGGTATCAAAAGCGTTCCGGGGATAATAGGCCATACGCTCGGACCAGCGCTGACGATAGCGAGCATCTTTCAGTGAACGCCACCACAACCGGACAAATATTAGCGGTAGCAGCAGATACGTTAGCAGAGTATAGGATGCGCGATTCACAATGCCGCATATTACGGAAGGCCCCAGTCCTTGTCCATGCTGCACATAAGAACTGCTATAATCCCCTGCCTGATATTCACACTCTGGCGCAAGCAAGTAAACATGCCTGTCATTATAGAAAAAGATGCACTTATTATTGGCGGAGGTATCGCCGGGTTATGGATGTTGAACCGCTTACGGGCTGCATCCTATGACGTCATGTTACTCGAACAAAATCAGCTTGGCGCAGGGCAAAGCATCGCGTCCCAGGGCATGATTCATGGCGGAATAAAATATGCGCTGGGTGCCAGTTTAAATTCTGCCAGTGCAGCCATTGCAGATATGCCGGATCACTGGAAGAACTGTCTGGAGGGCCGGGGCGATATTGATTTGAGCGGCACCAACATACTTTCTGATTGTTATTATATGTGGCCACGCAGCAGTTTACGCTCACGCTTCAATGCTTTTCTGGGCAGTAAAGCTCTGCGCGGGAAAGTAACCAGCGTTGAGAAACTGAACTATCCGGCATTTTTCAAAGACAGGATAAACGGCCCCTTATACCAGTTAAAAGATATCGTTCTTGATGTCCCATCATTACTGACTCGTCTGAGCGACTTACACCACAATGAAATAAAGTGTATTAACTGGAACCAATGTGAAGTCGAAATGAATTCACAAGGCGAAATCAGCAGCCTCAGTCTCCAATATAATAATGAAACCTATATCATTAAAGCCAAACGCTTTTTAATCAGCAGTGGCGAAGGCAGTGCTGACTTATTAAAAAAATTAATTCCGCAAGAAGAGATTCCGGAAAAGCTGCAGATGCAAATACGCCCCCTGCAAATGACACTGGTTAAACACCAGCACCCTCATCCCATTTACGTGCATTGTGTAGCCGAACAACTCACCGCCACACCAGAGGTCACCATTACCACACACAACTGCAGGGATGGTGATGTTGCCTGGTATCTGGGTGGCGAGTTGGCCGAGAGTGGAGCACACCGTTCTCCTGAAGCACAGATTCAGGCAGCACAATTAAAATTGTCGGAATTATTTCCCTGGTGTGATTTGAGTAAAGCACAGTGGCACAGCTTCTTTATTAACCGCGCCGAAGCCAGCACCAAGGATGGCAAGCGTCCTGAAAATGCCAGCATTCATCAGTACAAAAATATTGTGCTTTGCTGGCCCAGTAAACTGACGCTGGCGCCGGTATTGGGCCAGCAAATTCTTGAGCTGTTTCAGACGCAAAACCTTGTGCCTGCCAGCCACAACAATCCCGGGTTAAGCATGCTGCCTTTCCCTGGTATCGCTGTTACACCATGGGATGCCATGTCATGAATTTTCTGAGACGCCTGCATGGAACCGATATCGACATCTCTGCAATCGGGCTGGGGACTGTAAAATTCGGCCGAAACGAAGGCGTCAAATACCCGGAATCATTCATTATTCCGGATGATAAAAGCATTCAGAATTTACTTTTGCAGGCCAAAGAACTTGGTATTAATTTTATCGATACCGCACCGGCTTATGGAACCAGTGAAGAACGCATTGGAAAATTATTAAGCCATCGCCAGGACTGGGTTATAAGCACCAAGGTCGGCGAAGAGTTTATAAAGGGTCAGTCTCACTTTGGTTACAGCGCCGAGCATACGCAATACAGTATTGAACGCAGTTTACAACGATTGCAGACAGACTATCTGGATATTGTACTCATACATTCTGATGGCAATGATGAAGAAATATTACACGATAGTGCTTGTCTTGAGACTCTCTTAAACTTGCAGGAGAAAGGTCTGATACGTGCCATTGGCATGTCTGCAAAAACAATTTCCGGGGGTATAGAGGCGGTCAATTTAATGGATATCGTAATGCTCACGTATAACCTGGAGCAGCAAGATCAGAAAGTTGTCGATTACGCATTTCAACACGACAAAGGGGTCTTGGTTAAAAAAGGTTTAATGAGCGGTCATGTCAATAAACAAGGCAAAGATCTTGTTGCGGACAGCATGCGCTTAATTTTTTCCCAGCCCGCCATTAGCAGCATGATTGTCGGCACGATTAATCCGCAACATCTCTCTCAAAACGTGGAGCTGGCAAAAGAGATACTTTCACAAGCAAAATAGCTTTTTTCAAAATAAAAAAATCAGAAACCAAATCGGCAGGTAATCAATAGGCTTATAGTCACTACAGGCATTTTTTGGCGTGTGACACAGCAAATAACATCAGCATGGCTGAATCATCCCAATGTAAACAGCCTGAGAGGAAGTCCGGTTCGCTCAGCCTGCCCGCGGCCGACGAGTGCCCTGTGAGTGTGATGGGAAAGAATATAAGCCAAGCGGCTGCTAAGTAAGAGAAAGTAAAAAGCAGTTGGAATTACTTTTTTTCCTGCTTGATTTTTTCAACAATCCCGGTGGTAGAACAGTTATCCAGAAAGCTCAGTACTTTCACCTCGCCCCCGTAGCCCTGCACAAGATCTGCTCCCACTACTTCGCCAATGGCATAATCACCGCCCTTTATCAGAACGTCCGGCTGCAGGACTTCCAGCAGAGGAACAGGTGTGTCCTCCTCAAAACTGACGACCCAGTCAACCGACTCCAAGCCAGCCACTACTGCCATTCGGCGATCCAGTGGATTAATCGGGCGACCTTCGCCTTTTAAACGTCGCACGGAAGCATCATCATTTAAAGCCACGATTAACCGGTCGGCTTGCTGACGTGCATCCTGCAAATAGCCAACATGACCTGCATGAATAATATCGAAACAACCATTTGTAAAAGCAACTTTTTCACCATTGGCTTTGGCATCAGCGACCACTTGAATGAGCTGTTCCCGACTCAATACACCGCGTCCGGTTTCGCCTTCATTATTCACTTCGCGGCGTAACTCCGGGCCACTAACTGCAATAGTGCCTACTTTGGATACAGCTATACCCGCAGCAATATTTGCCAGTGCAACAGCTTCCGGCAATGCAAGGCCCGTCCCCATGGAGGCAGCCAGGACAGAAATAACCGTATCACCTGCACCGGTCACATCGAAAACATCTCTGGCCCGTGCTGGAAAATGCAGACCTTTTTCCCCCGGCCGGATCAAGCTCATGCCATGTTCACCGCGGGTAACCAATAAGGCTTGCAGATCCAGATCCTTGATTAATTGCTGCCCACGATTGACAAGCTCTTCTTCTGTCGCGCATTTGCCTACTATTATTTCGAATTCACTTAAATTTGGCGTCAGTAAAGTCGCGCCCTTATATTTTGAAAAGTCCTCACCTTTGGGATCAACCAATATTGGAATGCCTGCAGACCTGACCATACGAATTAATCCGGCGATATCATGCAAGGTACCTTTCTGATAATCAGAAAAAATAACCAGATCTGCTCCCTTTAATAAGAAGCTGATCTTATTCGCTAATTGACCAGTATCCTGCTGGGTGAAATTTTCTTCAAAATCCAACCTGATCAATTGCTGATGCCGGCTCAAAACCCGCAGCTTGGTAATCGTTGGTTTACTTTGCGAACGCTGAAAATCACATTGAATGCCTGCTGACTGCAATGCCTGCGTCAAGATTTCACCCGTTGTATCCTCGCCTATAACTCCACTTAACGAACACGCTGCACCAAGTGCCGCTATATTCAAGGCAACATTGGCTGCACCTCCAGGGCTGTCTTCAATATTATCTACCTTGACGACAGGTACCGGCGCCTCAGGCGAAATTCTGTTTGTATCCCCATGCCAGTATCTATCCAGCATAAGATCACCAACGACCAATATGCGTGCAGTATCAAACCTTGGGACATCGAGCTTTATCATCTACGCAATCTGCCTATATTTTAACTGCCGTAATTTTCCTTCAAAGAGCTGCATCATAACATACCGCTTCTGTTAGAATGTGCCAAATTCTTCGTAAAATAGTGCCGTGTCTCAGCAAAACGCAGCTTCTTTCAGTTCTTTTCTTGCACCTAAATACTGGCCTACCTGGCTAGGCATCAGCTTGATAACGCTTATCTCATTTCTCCCTTTCCGGCTTCGTCTTTACTGCGGCTCTTTACTGGGAAAATTTTTGTATCTGCTTGCCAGACAGCGGCGTTATATCACCGAAACCAATATAAAACTTTGCTTTCCTGAATTAAGCGATAGTGAACAAAGCAAACTTGTAAAGGATTGTTTTATAGAAAATGGCAGAGGCCTGATCGATACCACTGTTGGCTGGGTAAGAAACCCCAAACACTTTCAGCATATGTTAAATATCATCAATCTTGATGCACTGACAAAGGCACTTTCCAAAGGTAAAGGCGTTGTCCTATTGGGGGCGCACTACACAACGCTGGATTTTTCTGCCAATCTTTTTTCGCTGCATATCCCCTTCGCCGTTACCTATCGTCCACACAAGAATGCCCTGTTTGATGCCTTCATGTTGCGAGGCCGCTTAAAAAATACCAACGCCCTTTTTGATCGATATGACATCCGGGGCACTATTCGGCATTTGAAAAAAAATAATATCATGTGGTATGCCCCGGATCAGGACTATGGTGAAAAGCATTCCGTATATGCTCCATTCTTTGGAAACATGGCCGCAACAATAACTGCCGCGAGTCGTCTTGCCAGATTTAATAAATCACCGGTTCTGCTGGTTCGACACCATCGAGTAGCAGGTAAGCAGCCTTATGAAATTGAATTCATTCCCTTCCCGGAAAATTACCCCGGCAATGATGATCTTGCTGATGCCACCTTCATGAATCAGCAACTGGAAAAGGCTATACGCGTCCAACCGGCTCAGTACATGTGGACACACAAACGCTTCAAGACTCAGGCCGGGGGCAAAGCTGACAGTCCCTATATTGACCTGCCAAGCCCTGTTCAAAAGGTTGATCAAGCCCTCTTTGATAGCATGATCAAGGGTTCGAAAACAATCGACGAGCAACATGCCCGGAATCTGACTCGGCAGATTTTTAACGGCATGCTGTGCAGAGTTTTGCCACTAAGCAGTACCGGTTTTTTTGAAAAAGCGCCCATGTTTTTATTTGACCGAAACGCCAAATTACTACGCCTGCAGGGAATCGGGTCGATCACGATTGATCATATTTTTAAAATCAAAGGCGCCAGTTATACCGCAGCTACCTATTACGCTTTGCCTGGTGAAGCATTGGAAAAAATACAGCCTGTGGATTTTCCTTTGCAAGAGCTGGCGCTTTTTATTGAGAAGGTGCACCGCAAAGGATTTTTCTTTCGGGATATAAAGCTGGCTAAAATCTATTATTCCGAGGGGCACTTTTCGATTGCCAACCCTGAAGATATTGGCGTTTTTCCAACATCCATTTGTTATGCAGACCGCTTCTTAAACGTACAAAGTTTTATGAATAAACTGGATCTTCAACATAACCAACGCCTGCAATTTATTGAATGCTATACCAGAGCTGCAAAGCTTCTGGAGGTGAAATCCTTTACTCATTTATTTTCAAAGTTGCTGGACTTACGTTGAGCCCGTTTGTGCATGTCCCATAAATTTGCATACTTCATGTAATTATAAAATGCCACATTAACGCTGGTCAGCACGCCCCCAAAACCATCCAGAAAATGTCCCTTAATCAAATAGGTTCGAATGAAGCTTAAGGGGAATATCAGTAAGACAACAATAAAGTTTACCCGGTCACCCTTAACAAATTTATCCTGCGCTTTTAATTTAGCGTAAAACACTGATTTTTCTATTCGCTGTGAATAACTCAGGTTTTCATGATGCAGAATGGCCACGTCACTATCTTTAATTGCTCCATCAATACTGATGCTTTCATGTACCTGCCTGCTTTCATAATGGCCATGCGCTTTCTTGAAGAAGCGTATCAGTTGTTCGTCCTTGCCAAAGCTTCGGGGCTTTCTGCCCCAACGGTATAGCAGCCTTTTACTTCGCAAGGCAATGTATTTATCTTCCGCGATAATTTGCTGTAACTCTGTTTTAAATTCCTTATCGAGTGTTTCATCGGCATCAAGATTCAGCACCCAGTCACTACTACACAGAGACAAGGCATGAGCCTTTTGTTCGCTAAAGCCGGGCCACTCGTTATAGCTCACTTTGGTATTCGGATACGATTCGGCTAGTTCCATGGTCCGGTCAGCACTACCGCTATCCACAATAATAATTTCAGCGAAATCCTGCAGATTATCCAAAAGCCTGACGATATTTTGCTCTTCATTCTTAGTGATGACATAAACACTAACCGGAAGTTTATCTTGTGCTGGCGAAGACTCAGACATTTATTAAACCTTTTATACGCTTGCGGGCATTATACATGGACTTGCTGATCTACTCAGGTAGAATTCCATGAAGACCGCAAACTGGATTGTCGAAATTTTGAGTAAACATTCTGCCAGCTATCCTGCTCGACCCATTCCAGGCAACTACCACCGAATAGTGCTGATTAACCCTACACGCTACCTGGGAAATTTATTAATTGCCGGTGGCCTGATTCAGGATTTTTATCAATATTGCCGTGCCAGGGATATCCGGTTTTTACTGGTCGTTGATGCTGCCTACCGGGAACTCCTGAAAGATTCATTGCCTGCAGAATGTCTGTTGTTCTATCCACGCAAGCTGATTAAGGAAGCAGGTTTCATCACTAAACTCTCAGCCTATCTGAGCTGCGTACGCAGCATCAGGCGTTTCTCTGCCGACCTCGCCTTTAACATTGAAGAAGACAGCGTTTCTCACCGTTTGACACAACTCTCCGGCGCTGGCTTCAAACTCGGCAGCAACCTTAAAAGAAACAAGCATGGCTATGATCATGTACTGGATATTAACTATCTGAACAGAGATGCCAAACATAAACATCGCTGGCATGGGTTTTCAGAAATATTCTCCAGGCTTGGCCTGCCTGAGACAAAACCTGCTTATTTAAAGCTTGCGCTTGACCATATCTCGCCTGAATTAAACACCAGATTAGGTAAGCTGGGATTAGATATTTCCAAACCCTTTATTATCATCCATGCCAGCGCTGCCAAAGATTATAAAAAATGGCCTACCCGCTATTTTGCCGAACTTATTTATTTACTCCATAACCAGGGTTATAACACGGCTCTTATTGGCGCCGGCAAAGCTGATCAGGAAGCAAATGCAGGCATTCTTCAGGCCTTGAAAAGCACCTACAAAGATATTGATGCAATTGATTTATGCAACCAGCTTTCATTGTCAGAGCTGGCTGTTTTATTTACTCAGGCATCTGCCATGGTTGGCAATGACAGCGGTCCTTTCCACCTTGCCTCTGCATTGCAACTGCCTGGCTGTGTGATTTTTGGACCGACTGAAGTCGCCTTATGGAAACCTCTGTCGGATGTTTCCGTAGTGCTGAAGAGTAATGAGCAGTGTGCCGAGGAATGCACAAAAAGTGGCTGTATCTTTGAAAACCGCTGCCTGGTGGCTATTAAGCCGTCCATGGTGCTCGAAAAATTACTGCCCTTGTTATAATTTTCCAAACTTGTCCCAGGTGTATTTTCGATCTTTTCCCACGACTTATGCCCAGCTTTCAGAAAGTTATAGGCCGAGACTATAGGATGCCGCCGCTTCAGTTAATAAGTTAACCACTGTTTTCGGCATGGAATAAAAATCATGTTCCTGGCCGTAGCTAATTCCATTGGCCCTCCAAACAGCCTTCCTTTCACTTAATAGCATACGCTCAAGCTGCATATTCAATGCTTCCTGTTGAAATGGCATGGGGCAAATTTTACCGGCATTGGCTCGTTCCACATGATAGGCATAACCACAACTTGCCGTCGCCAAAACCGGCAGCCCTGCAACAATGGCTTCAAGTATTACCATCCCTGCGCTTTCCTTGATAGAAGGATGTATCAGCAAATCAGCAGCCTGCAAAAAATCAGGAATATCATTGCGTCCGCTTAATATTTTAAAACGCTTGCTGACCCCCAGACGCTCAGCCATCTTCAGATATATATCAGGTTTATCTTCCCCAATAACATAAAAATGTACTTTCTTTCTCAGGTTCTCCTTTAAGGCTGCATAAGCCATTAAAGAGCGATCAAGGCCTTTTGTCTTGAATGAAGAGCCAATCTGCAGCAGCAGATATTCATCATCCGCAATGGATAACTGAAAGCGTAAATGCCTGCGTTTCACCGTCGCATCAGGGCCTGCCCTGCGGTCAGGTTTAATACCGGGAGGCAGGACGATCAGGCGCTCCTCATCGGTCTGATAATGGGTAATAAAATCCTGTCGCTGATCTGGCGTCAATAATAAACTGACAGCTTCTTCATCCTTCCCGAATACTGCTTCCTCAAAATCCAGATATTGTTTGCTTCTGGCCGTTAAACGATAAAAAAATGATCTTTCGTTCCAGGCTTTTTCGGCAAAGCAATAATCTGCTGCGTAGTAATAATCCAGACCCGGCATTTTGTTAAAGCCCAGCACCAGATCAAATTTTTCCACCGTCTCACTCAGCATGGATTCAACAAAATATTCGCGTTGCGCAGTCTTGGTGTAGCCTTGGCCTGGCAAAATAATAACTTCGGTATTTTCAGGTTTTTCTCCCTCCCATTGCATGCAAAATATGCTCACTTCAACTTGCCTTGCCTGACAGACTTTTAAAATCTTCAGCATGTCCTGCTGCAGGCCACCGTAAGGAAAATATGAAAACAGCACAAAAGCAAATTTCATGAGCCACTCTCTCTTGTGCCTGTCATCAGGCTATCAAGACTGTGCCATACCGTGTCGGGATCGAGTGTGGAAAAACAGGGCGGCTGCACACTGAAAACCTGAGCCTGCTGATCTTCACTTAGATCTTCGCCACGATAATGGCAGGTTTTATTTAAACAGGGGCTACAGGAAAGAGTGGCGCTTAAATGCATTTGATTTTTGCCATAGGTGCCAGTCCGGATTGCGTCACTGGCACCATAAAGCGCAACCGTTGGGCAGCCAAGCGCAGCGGCCAGATGTGCCAGGCCGGTATCGACTGCTACTATCGCTTTTGCCTGTATCATTTGAGCGGCAATCTCCGTAAGTGTCAGCTTGTCCAGTACAGTGACTCCCGGCGCCGATGCGGCGATACGGGTAGCCCTCTGTTTTTCTAGAGCATTTCCCCACAACAAGTTAACGGGAATATCATTTGCATGTGCTTTCTTGCTTAACTGAATCCAGTATTCCTCCGGCCAAAGCTTGGTTTCCCAGGTCGTGCCGTGTAGAAACAGCAGCTTCGCTTCTGCCTGTTTGTGCTTTGCAGAAGCGAACTGATTAATATCGATACCGTAATCTGCAGACTGGTTTTGTATGCTGTAGCCAAGAGCTTTCGCAAAGAGTTCCCTGCTGCGTTCAACAGCATGTTGTTGCCAGGATACAGCGTAACAATCATCATAATACCGTGTCGCCATTTTTTCCCGGATGCTGTTTTTATCAAACCCGGCTATCCGGCCACCGGCAAGCGAACTGATCTTGCCGCTTTTAAATAAACCCTGAGCGTCAATTATCAAATCATACTGCGTGGCCTGCAATAATTTTTTAAAGGCTTTGTATTCCCTGTTAAAAAAAATGCCCAGTAGACTTTTACGCCAGCGGCGCAGTGCTACAGGTATAACTCTTTTAACTGCCGGATGCCAGCCTGGCACTTCGGTAAAGGCTTCTTCTGTAATCCAGTCAAATTCAATATTCGGAATTGCCTTTTTAGCGTCGCTGACAGCAGGCAGGGTGTGAATGATATCTCCCAGCGAAGAAACTTTAACGATCAGCACTCGCATGTTCAGTTGCCTGACTCGGTCGGTTTCCGGCCCTGCAGTTCTGACTCAAGCAGGTTCATAGCTTCAATTACAGTTGCCGGTAACAGCTTTCGCAAGCAATCCAGATGACCCAATGGACATTCTCTTTTAAAGCAGGGGCTGCAAGCTAAATTCAGCGACAATATTTTTACCTTGTCTGTCAGCGGGGGAGTAAATTTTGGTGAAGTAGAGCCATATAATACTATCAATGGCTTGTTCAAGGCAGCGGCAATATGCATCAAGCCTGAATCATTGCTGAGCACAATATCAGCCAGCGACATTAAATCAATTGCTTCACCAATACTGGTTAAACCTGCCAGGCTCCTGCAATACTTCTGCTGCTCTGGATTAATATTCTCGATAATACGTGTCGTTGTTTGTGCATCTTTGTTCGAACCCATCAACCAGATTTGCTTGCCTTCACTAATTAGGACATCTGCTACCTTGGCAAAATGCTCCTCCGGCCATTGCTTGGCGACACCGAATTCCGCTCCCGGGCAAAAGACCACTACGGGCCGGCGGGTATCCAGTGTAAATTTTTCCAGCAAGGCAGATACATCTGCCGAAACTTCAAGCAAGGGTACTGGCAAGGGCTCAGGCAACACGCTATTTGCAGGAAAACCCAGTGCCGCAAATCTCTGCACCATTAAGGGATAGACCCGCTCATCCAGAATCCGGCAGTCATTCAGCAGCCAGGATCTGGCTTCACCACGCCAGCCGGTACGAACCGGAATCTTTGCAAAAAACGGAATCAAAGCCGACTTGAAGGAATTAGGCAAAACAATTGCCTGCTGATAATCCTGCCTGCGTAACAGTCGAGCCAGCTGCAAACGCTTGCCAAGCGCCAGTTCGCCATGTCCGACAGGCATGCTGATAGCCTGATTGACTTCCGGCATACGCGCCAGCAAATCACGTGTCCAGTCCAGGGCAAGCACGTCTATGGCCAGTTCAGAATGTTGTGAATGCAGACATCGGAACAGGGACTGGGCCATGACCATGTCCCCTATCCAGGAAGGGCCAATAACCAGCACCCTCATTTATGCATCCCCAGAAAAGAGAATTGCTTCATTAATGAGCCTTAATTTTAATGAATCCTAGTTTGCCTCAGGTGTTACCCGGAAAACTTCGTTAATGGTAGTGAGACCTGCTGCCACCTTCAATGCACCACTGCGCCTCAGACTGGACATGCCTTCCTTATAGGCATGCTGTCTGAGTTTGGGCAGATCGCTTTTTTCTTCCGCATAGGCCTGTAACTCTTCAGTGAGCGGCATAACCTCATAGATACCTTCCCTGCCCTTGAAGCCCGTGTCACGACATTCACGGCAACCCACCGCTTCATAGACCTGTTCGGGAATCTCGCCCTGCCAGTCCGGGTCCAGATGTTTCCAGAGTGAGTTTTCCAGTGGCTCCGCTTTTTTACAGTTCGGACACAGCACCCGCACCAGCCTTTGCGCCATTACGCCAATCAGGGTGGCCTTGATCAGATAGGAAGGAACATCCAGTTCGAGCAAGCGGGTTATGGCAGATGGAGCATCATTTGTATGCAGGGTAGAAAAAACCAGATGGCCGGTGAGCGCAGCCTGTACTGCCATTTCTGCTGTTTCCAAATCCCGAATCTCACCAATCATGATGATATCCGGATCCTGACGCAGCAAGGCCCTGACGCCATTTGCGAAAGTCATTTCAATATTTTCCTGCACCTGCATCTGGTTAAAACTGGACTCCACCATTTCAATCGGATCTTCAACCGTACAGACATTTACTTCCTTTGTGGCCAGTGATTTCAGGGTCGAATACAGGGTTGTTGTCTTGCCACTGCCGGTCGGGCCGGTGATCAAAATAATGCCATGCTTATGTTTCGTCATGGCGTGCCATCGCTCCAGATCAGTGTCACCTAAGCCAAGCTGCTGAAAGGATTTCAGTAATACATTAGGGTCAAAAATACGCAGTACCATCTTTTCGCCAAAAGCCGTCGGCAAGGTGGAAAGTCGCAGTTCCACTTCTTTGCCAAGGGGGCTCAGGGTTTTCAGTCGTCCATCCTGTGGGCGGCGCTTTTCCGCGACATTCATTCTGCCAAGTGCTTTCAAGCGACTGGTGACGGCACTGAGTACCTGCATGGGGATCTGATAAACCGTGTATAGCAAGCCATCAATACGAAACCTGACATTACCGATCTCACGGCGGGGTTCTATATGAATATCACTGGCACGTTGTTCGAACGCATATTGCAATAGCCAGTCCACAATATTAACGACGTGCTTGTCATTGGCTTCCGGCTCCTTCGAGGAACCAAGCTCCATCATTTGCTCAAGGTTGCCGATACCCGGCCGGTTTTTATTGCCTTCCCCTCCGGATATCGCCAGGCCAATTGATGCCGATAAGCGATAGAGTTCGCCGGTCATTTTTTCCAGTTCGAGCGGATTGGCAACAACGCGTTTAATGGGTTTGCGCAAGACCTGATTCAGGTCTTCTTCCCAGCTTGTGATATATGGCTCTGCACTGGCAATGGTGACTTCATTGGCAGCAACTTTTACTGCCATAATCTTATGTCTCTGCGTGAAGGCATGTGACATAACCTCGGTCACTCTGGCCGCATCGATACTCAGAGGGTCTATATGATAATAATCCTGGCCTGACTGCTCAGCGAGGATTTGCGTCAGGGTTTCCAGGTCAAGCGTCTTACCGGGGTTTTTTTGATCATCTACGCTCTGGTTGGCTACAAATACCAGCACGTGTTGTTTGGCAGGTTTACGAACTTTCACCAGGGCCTGCAGCTGGGCTTTACTGATCCTTCCTGCTTCGTACAAACCTTTCAGAAACTGAATCAGATCCAGGGAGCGATCCTGTTGCTTGCTTTGCCCTGCTACTTTCATGATTTACCTGCCTGTATTGAATACACAGGAGTGTATACGCCCGAATTCGAATTACAAGGGCTAATAAACTGAAATGAAAACTAGGCTGTAAGGCGTCTGGTCAGGCTTTGAACAGCCTTGACGCTGGCGGGGTTTTCCTGAAACTCATGTTTGAGTTTGCCGACAGTAGTGGAAACGGTGCCATATCGCTTCAGACCAAATCGATTGGCAATGGTCTGTAAGGTTACAGCGGAAAGTTCCTGGCAAAGGTGCATCGCTACCCAGCGTGGCACATTCCTGGAACCGGGCCCACGAGCTGCCCGATAAATACTCTTTTCGTCCACCTTATAGAATCTGGCGACTTCCTTCACGACCTGCTGCATCGATGGCCGCGAACGCACCGGTTTTACCTTGCTCTTGCCATGCAGCTTAAGTGCGGCGATTTTACTTTGAGCACTTTTTTTGAATTTCTCATCACCAAGTACCGAATGCAGATTCTTGCGGGCATAAAAATGCTTTATGTCCGCATCAGAGCCTTCTGCAACATAGGCAAGATACTTAGCATAGGGTCTAGCAGCTTTATCCTTTGTCAGGGAAGCAAACATCGTCAGCACCTCATCGCGCACCAGCCAGTCAGGTGCTTTTTGTTTATTCCCGTAGGCTGCAAGACTCGACCATGAATAACTGACTGCCGGTGCCAGGTCTCTTTTGGTTCGTACAGGCAAATTATGGATGTAGCGGGAAACTTCCAGTAGATAGGGCTTGGACTGAAGCAGGACAGCCTTGAAGCGCGAATGAAAAATAGAACCCTGATAGTTTTTTTGTGCCTGATAGAACTGTGTATAGATCCCATCTAGCTGTCGCATAAAACGACTCAGGTTTGCTTCCGGTGTTTTTATCAAAAGATGATATTCATTTTTTAACAGGCAATAGGCATGCACTTCGACATGAAAGCGCAAGCAGGCTTCCCCCAATTCTGCCAGGAAGCCCTCAAAATATTTACTGCCGGGGAAGAGTGTCGTGCCTAGTTCGCCTTTATTGCAAACGTGATAGTAGGCATTTGGGTATTCTATGCGTAATGGTCTGGCCATGATCTGATTCCTTGTGCCTTTAACTTTCCACAGATTCTGCTGCTGGGCTGTTAAGGCAAACTATCGTTCACTTTCTGCCATGTAACATGTTGGATGCTTGATACTTTGGTTCTTCTGGTACCTTTTTTTTGCGCTGCTTGTACTTTATAACAATAAAGGGCTTTGGTGAACCAGACTTTTAGAATAAACAATTTTTAACCAAGAATGAACTACTATAATTATTTCGTAGGCTGCAGTTTAAAAATTCTTCCGTTTAAGTTCAGCCTTGCCGGCAAGCTGGTCTTGTGGCGACACGCCAAAATGCGTACATCCCTGTACAGGCTCGGCTGACGACGTCCTGTCGTCAGACGGTCGCCGACAGCCAGGCTTGCCATCACGCCTGTGCGTTTTACATTCTTGAAAATTACAGATAGCTAGGCAGGCCGCCCTTCCTGTCATGTGAACCCATTGAGATGTCTTTTTCCTGAGTATTTTTCCGATTAAGCGCGAGGACTGTCTGAGGAGCAAAGCGACGAGTTCCGCAGCGCCGGAAAAATAAGAAGGAAAGATCGAAGGGTGAGCCAGACAGAAGCGGCGGCATATTAAACAAGAGCGGCTTTCTTAGCAGCTTGTCATTTCCAACACCGTTAAACGCACAGGCGTGATGACAAGCCCTTAAAGCTTACTTAGGCTCATACTTACTTTTCAGCAAGATAAATTGCCCGCTTGGGTGCCGGGTAGCCTTCTATCGTCAGAGCCGGGTTTTCCTTATCGAGTGCTTCGGGCAATGACTCAAAGTTCATCCATGGCGTGCTTCTTTGTTCTTCTATACTGGTAAAGCCCACATCCACCAGCCTGACATTTTTGTAACCAGCCTTTATAAGCCAGCTTTCCAGGGTGGCGCAGCTTGGTAAAAACCAGACATTTGGCATTCTGGCATAGCGTTCCTGTGGCAACAGGGTCTGGCCTTCTTCACCATCTATTACCAGGGTTTCCAGTATCAGTTCCCCACCGGGTCGCAGACAGTCCTTGAGGGCATAGAGATGGTCGATGGGTGAGCGGCGATGATAGAGCACGCCCATGGAGAAAACCGTATCAAAGGCCTGCAGTTTTTCAGGCAGGTCTTCCAGGGCTAATGGCAAAACGTGAACCGGCGCTTGTCTTAAAAAGTGCCGCATAGCCCAGTACTGCATGTTGAACAACAGATGCGGGTCTATACCAATAACCAGTTGGGCGCCTGCTCCTGCCATGCGCCAGCAGTGATAACCGTTACCACAACCGACATCCAGCACTTTTCTGTTCTCTAATGGCGCAATATGTTTTACCAGACGGTCCCATTTCCAGTCGGAACGCCATTCCGTGTCCAGTTCCAGGCCGAACAGGGAGAAGGGCCCCTTGCGCCAGGGCTGCAAGCTCAGCAAGAGCTGTTTTAATTCGGCTCTTTCTGCTTCACTGCACTGGGCGGCATCGCCGATAGTAACGCTGTTCTGTAAATCAATTTCCTGCGGAACCAGATTTGGCAAAGCATCCAGAGCCTGTTTCCAGCCAGGGAAATCTCCGTGCCTGATCTGCGCCAGAAAATTGTCAGGTACGGCTTCAATCAGTCTGGCAAATTGTGTGTTATGTAGGCTTGATTTCAGTTCGGTAAAATCGAAGGGCTGCTGGCTGGAACCGGAAGGATCGGACATCTTATTTAACGGCAAACATGGATGCAAAATTAAAGCACTGAAACCAGAGTTCAAAGCGGGTGAAGCCTGTACTTTCTATTCTGCTTTTATGCTGTTCGAGTGTTTCGGGAATCATGACTTTTTCTATGGCGGAACGCTTGCGACTTATTTCCAGCGCGGAGTAACCATTTGCCTGTTTAAACTGGTGGTGCAGTTCAATAAACAGCGCATTTTTTTCTGGTTCGGTAAAAATAATTTTTTCAGAAATAATTAAAATACCACCCGGCACCAGGGCATCATAAATTTTCCTGATCAAAGCATCTCTATGTTCAGGTGCTATAAATTGCAGAGTGAAATTAAGCACGACAACTGATGCATTGCTAAGCTCTGAGTCCAAAACATTTTCACAACGCAGTTCAACAGGAAGCAGATTCTCGCCAGCGTTTTGCTGCAAGGATGCGCGACACTGATCCAGCATCGCCTGCGAATTATCCACCGCAATCAAAGTGCTGTTCTTGAGTTTTAATTGCTGCAACAGGAAAGTTACCGCCCCCAGTGAACAACCCAGATCATAAAGCTGCGTGTCATTGCGGGCATAGCGTTCGGCCAGAATGCTGATCATACGAACAATCAAGGCATAACCCGGCACGGAACGGTTGATCATGTCAGAAAATACTGCAGCGACTTTGTCGTCAAAGACAAAGTCTGCCAAAGCCTCATCGTACAGATAAATATTGTCTTTGTTGCTGCTCATTGAATCCGGCTCAGAACTCGGCTTCGCTGTAGCCGCGTGCCTGTAAGGCCTTTCTGATGGTCGCTGCCGTGGCTGCCAATCTTTCCGGCATGACTTCCTGGGCCAGACTAAAATTCAGATCGCCCATATTATCGATGGGAATTAAATGTATATGGGTATGGGGAACTTCCAGGCCGATAATGGAAACGCCTATGCGCTTGCAGGGAATAACCGCTTTGATGGCCTTGGCGATTTTTTGCGATACCAGCATGATGTGTGCAGCCGTTTGTGCCGGTACATCATCCCAGTGATTCACTTCCAGTTTGGGGATGACCATAAGATGACCTTCGCGAATCGGCTGAATGGTCATAATCGAAAAACACTGCTCGTCTTCCCAGACAAAATGGCCGGGAATTTCTTTGTTAAGTATTTTGGTAAAGATGCTTGCCATTGCCTCACCTTGCCCTCTGTTTTATGGGGCAGAAACTATACCACAGGCTAATAGCCGGGAATAAACTGAATAAAGGCTGGATTTTTATTGATTGATTCCCGCTAAATAATACCCGGAGCCCTTCAACCTTTACTTCACTTAAGTTCGGCGCTGCGGAACTCGTCGCGCTGCTCCTCAAACAGTCCTCGCTTGAACCCGAACTTAAGCAAAGTAAAAAAGCGTTTCAACGGGCTCTCTTGGTATTATTTACACGGGAATTTGTTCGACATTTTTTATATGAAAACTAGGCAATATTCTCGATCGGCAATTTAGTTGTACTGATAACCTGGCGCAGTACAAAGCTGGAATGCACATCCGTCACGCCCGGAATCTTGGTAATTTTGTTCAGCAGGAAATCCTGATACACCTCCATATCCTGCACCACCACCTTCAATAAAAAATCCGCCGACTGCCCGGCAATCAATAGGCATTCCAGCACCTCGGGATAACTGCGGATGGTAGTTTCAAAATGCTCGAAACGATCAGGCGTATGTTTATCCATATTGATCTGAATCAGCGCGGTCAGTTTCAGGCCCAGCTTCGATGCATTTAACAAGGCGGTATAACCCTCGATAATGCCTTCCTCCTCCAGCTGTTTGACCCGGCGCAGGCAAGGCGAAGGTGACAGGCCTATCTTGTCTGCCAGCTCAAGATTACTGATGCGGCCGTTCAGCTGAATTTCCGCCAGTATGCGTTTATCGGTACGATCCAGTTGCATTCGCCCTCCCGTACTGCTGATTTATTTCGATACTGCGTCATGTACTTTCTTAGCGAACTAAGTCGTCGTTCGCTAAACCGCTCCTCACCGACGACATTACTCCGCTTTCACGTCCGCAGGCCATTGTTCAGCCGCGCTATCTTCATTAGCTATTGATTTACTTCTATCTATATAAGCACTCTATATAAGCACTCTATATAAGCACTCTGCGAAACAGCCTGGCTAAACTATTAATGCTGATTATATATTTTTATTGGCATATAAATACTTAATTTTTTATATTTTTAGCTATATATACTATTTTATAGGCAAATATGCGCAATATTAGCAATAATTTTGCGGAAAAAAGCCTGTACAATGCCTGTCTTGAAACAAACAACAGATATGGAGCAAGATCGTGAGTCGCTTTGACCCAGGCAAATATAAACCCTTTCAACCTGTTCAACTGCCAGACAGATCCTGGCCTGATCAGGTCATCAGCAAGGCACCTACCTGGTGCAGCGTTGATTTGAGAGATGGTAATCAGGCGCTGATCGAGCCCATGTCCGTTGCGCAAAAGAAAAAGATGTTTGCCATGCTGGTGGATATCGGCTTCAAGGAGATCGAAGTAGGCTTTCCTGCTGCTTCGCAGCCTGATTTTGATTTCGTGCGCTGGCTGATCGAAGAAGACAAGGTGCCCGATGATGTCACTATCCAGGTGCTGACACAGGCCCGCAGTGAACTGATACAGCGCAGCTTTGAAGCCCTGAAAGGCGCCAAAAAAGCCATTATGCATCTGTATAACTCCACTTCAGTGGTGCAGCGTGAAAAAGTCTTCAAGCTGGATAAACCCGGCATCGTCAAGATTGCCGTTGAAGGCGCCAAAGAAGTCTTGCGTTGTTCCAGGCTGGCTCCGGAAACAGACTGGCGCTTCCAGTATTCCCCCGAAAGCTTTACCGGTACCGAACTCGACTTTGCTGTCGAGGTCTGTGACGCGGTATGCGATGTCTGGCAGGCCAGCCCGCAAAACAAGGTGATCCTGAATCTGCCTGCGACGGTTGAAATGGCCACCCCCAATGTTTATGCCGACCAGATTGAATGGTTCTGTCGCCACGTCAAAAACCGCGATGCCGTTATTATCAGTCTGCACACGCATAATGACCGCGGCTGCGGTGTCGCCGCTTCGGAACTGGGCGTGATGGCCGGTGCCGATCGCGTGGAAGGCACGGTGCTGGGTAACGGCGAACGCACCGGTAACCTCGATGTGGTGACCATGGGCATGAATATGTACAGCCAGGGCATCGACCCGGAACTGGACTTCAGCGATATGGACCGTATCTGTACGGTAGTAAAAGAATGTACCCAGATTGATGTACACCCGCGCCAGCCCTATGCCGGCAGCCTGGTGTTCACGGCCTTTTCCGGCAGTCATCAGGACGCCATCAACAAATGCCTTAACCTGTATAAGGAAGGCGAAACCTGGGAGATTGCCTATCTGCCAATCGATCCGCGTGATGTGGGCCGCACCTATCAGGATGTGATTCGCGTTAACAGCCAGTCTGGCAAGGGCGGCGTGGCCTATGTGCTGGACAACAAATACGGCTACCAGCTGCCGCGCTGGTTACAGATCGAATTCAGCCGGGTCGTGCAAAAAGCCGCCGAAGCCAGTGGCCAGGAAATCTCGCCGCAGGAAATCTGGGACTTATTTGAGAAGACCTATCTGAAGCTGCCTTCCCCGCTTATCCTGAAGACCTTTTCCATCGAAAAGAACGGCGGCAAGGAGCGTGTATCCGGCAGCATTGACCTGAACGGACAGGAGTTTCAGGTTCAGGGGCAGGGTTCCGGTATGCTGGCCGCATTCAGTGATGCCCTGCAAAACACACTGGACATCGAATTCCAGGTGCTGGAATATGGCGAACATGCGCTGAGCCAAAGCTCCACGGCCGAAGCCGTGACCTATATTCAGCTGAAACATGAGAACGCTCGCTATACGGGTATTGCCGTTAATGAGGATATTGTCACCTCTTCGGTGAATGCCCTGCTAAACGGTGTTGCGCAGATCATGCAGGCCAGAAAAAGGATGGCAGCCTGAGGGAAGCCATCCCATAATTCCACTATATAAGCATAAAAAGCACATTATTTGACTAAAATACCCACTTTCCCCTTTGAATTCGAAATTCTGCGCTCAAAGCGTAAGACTTTGGCTATTATCATAAAAAGTGGGGAATTGGTGGTTAAATCACCTAAATATGTGTCCGATGTGGATATTTATGACTTTATTAGGCAAAAACAGAACTGGATTGAAAAACACCTCACCGAACAGGAAGTCAAACTAACCCAAAGACTGGTTATTGCCGACGGACATGAGGTCATGTTTTTCGGCAAGCCACGCCGCATCGAAGTGATACTGGCCAAACGCCCGAAAGTGGACATCACCGACAGCCGTTTACTGATTTACAGCCGCAGCAGCGAGCCCGAAGAACTCGAAAAACACTTCTCACGCTGGCTTAAACTCCAGGCCAGTGAATACATGACCACCCAGACCATTAAAACCGCCCGCGCACTGGGCGTGGAAGAACGCCTGAAGGACGTCGCGTTCCGGAAAACCAAAACCAAGTGGGGGCACTGCTGCACAGACGGCACCATTCAATATAACTGGCTCACCATGATGGCGCCCAAGCCGGTGATCGATTATCTGATTGCCCATGAAAGCAGCCACCTGATTCATATGAACCATTCACAAAAATTCTGGAAGACAGTGGCCTCCGTCTGCCCGGACTATAAAGACCTGAAAGACTGGTTAAAAACCTACGGGCATCGTTTCTGGACTGAATAAATAAACGTAAATTTGACATCGCGTTAAGTCATATCCTGAACTTATTCATAAATATCGCACGCTTTAAAAGCGGGCATGCACGGCTTGCATTATCCCCTGATTTTCTACTCTGATAATTCAACAGCTTAAAACCAGGGACTCTAAATACTGTGCTACACAGCCTGAGATACTGTGCACGCACTCTTTCCCGGTTTCATATTTATCATTCAATAATATTGTTTTGAAAATCAATAAGTAACACAATAGGTGAAATTGATAAAAAACTAACCGAGCGTGCACACTATATAAATGTTAATGGGCATAATGAAGCATCACTATGGAAAGTAAGAAAATAAAAACAATAAGTAGGAAGAAAGCAGCTTCTGGAAAGATCAGCTACGGTGACCCTATTGTTTTACATGAAACATCCAAATCAAGAGTTACATTGGTTCCATTTTACATCCCTCATTCAGATCATACCGAGTTATCGGTTAAAATTGTTACTTGGGGTAAGTTACAAAGTGAATGGAAATTCAAAGAAGAAAAAACTATTACTCTTTCAGAGAGTGCATCAAGAAACTTACAATCAGCACTAGCTCAGCACTATGAAGTTGCTAAATCAGATGAAGATGGAAAATACCTTTTACTTAAAATATCTGATGGAACGGCGGATTTAAGTGATCATGATCCACAACTTGTTGCTAATGCATTAACCAAAGTACTTTCTCAGGAAGATATAGTTCAGCACTTACATCAAACAGAATTAAGTAACGAACTTGTTAACTCTTTGCGAGGTGCTATCAGAGTTAAGGAAATGCAACATGCCGTTTCCGAACTTCAAAACAATTTAGATTCAGGCATTAATGATGAAAATACATACCAAGAATGGTGTCAAAACCATTCTTGGGCATTTGGTAGCGCATACGTTGTAAATGATGAAGTAAGAAACATTTCTGCAAGCGATAATTTGGATTTACTTCTACCTACAGTAATAGCTGGGTATCGAGATTTAGTGGAATTAAAAAGGCCTGATATGCAGGTTCTTAATTATGACAAAGGACACAGAAACTATTATTGGACCTCTGATGTATCAAAAGCAATTGGCCAATGTCATAGATATTTAGATATTCTTCATGAAGTAGCTGCAAACGGCCTTAGAGACCACCCTGAAATTGTTGCTTACCATCCAAGAGCTATAATAGTCATAGGCCGCTCTAATGACTGGGATGAAAACCAATTAAGAGCATTGCACGGCTTAAACCATAGGTTATCTAGTGTTACTGTAATGACTTATGATCAACTTTTGGCACAAGGCGAAAGGCTTCTTCATATGGTTATACCAATAGATAAAAATACAACCCAGTATATTGAAGAGACCGTATGGGATGAAGATATTCCCTTTTAGAGAACCCATTAACAAGCCACTCAAGAATGACGCCGCAAGCGGCGCATCTTAGTGGAGCGTTAGCTTTCAAGGAGAGTTCAAGTTGTGCTGAGAGCAAGTGATATATGTAGCACTCTAAAGGAACGTGCGAAATGGACAAATCGATCTATCGGCCATGGGTTATCTACACGTCTTGGAGTAATGGAAGAAACGATCACTGATGTAAATCTATTAGAAATTGCGATTCGACATGAAGATCATGTATTAACGAAAAAATTTACTCGCAGACAAGAAGGTTCCTTAAGCGGTGCTGATTGGCTATGGTGCATAGGTGAGCCTGGTTCGTGGTTTCTTCTATTAGTTCAAGCAAAAATCATTAATCCTAAAACAGGTAGATGTCATTATCTAAATTACAGCAAAGGAAGCCAAAGGAGCTTGCTTCTTAAATTTGCTAGAAAAATTAAAGCAATTCCTATATATGCTATCTACTCACATATACCAGATGGTTATGAGCCTCCGCCTAAAGCCAGTCCACATTTCTCTTCCATAAATTCAAATGAATGGGGTTGTTCTTGGCTTACCCCTCAAAGGGTAAAATCATTAGTTTCTGCCAAAAAATATAAACTTGAAGATGTTCTTAGATATTCAGTGCCTTGGGCAAAACCATTTTGCGAGTTTGAGGATTCTGCTAATTTCACTCTAGGTGAACAATTTGCAAATGGGCTTTACGAAACACAACAAAGACTTATTGATCAACATTTGGTGCCAGAAATGTATGAAGATGAAGGCATGAAAAGTGGTCAAGGCTCAAAAAAAAGAACTTGGGATCACATGGACCCCCGAGAGCTATTGCAGACCGACATTCCAATAAAAATAAAAAATATGTTGAGTTCAAAAAGTGCTAAAGGCGCTCCAATCAGTGGAATTAGCGTTATTTCTGGAGTTCCAATTAAGCAATTGGTAGAAAAAGAAGTTATCAAACAGATTTCAATTGAACACAAATTGTATCTACCATCTAGTAATGAAGAATCAATTAATAAGGTCGTAGGCAAAAGGAAGCCAGCAAACAAATCACAAAGGATGCGCTAAGACACACCTTTATTAAGGGCGTTAAACCTCCACAATCCCCGCGTGAGTGATTACAATCAAACCAACACTAACCCTGATCCTAAGGAGGAAGAGGATGAGTAAAATCGTAGAAGAGGTAAAGGCAGCAAATGCTGATTATGTAGCCGACTTTGGTGATAAAGGCAGTTTACCAATGCCCCCGGGCAGACAGTTTGCCATCCTGACATGCATGGATGCCCGTTTAGATCCGGCAAAATATGCCGGTCTTGCCGAAGGTGATGCGCATGTCATTCGTAATGCGGGTGGCAGAGCAAGTGACGATGCTATCCGTTCACTGGTCATTTCTTACAAATTACTTGGAACAAAAGAATGGTTTGTTATTCACCATACTGATTGCGGAATGGAAACATTCACTTCAGACATAATGGGTGATTTGCTATCGGGTAGTCTCAAGACATCCAGTGTGGATGCCACCGGCTGGCATGACAGCAATGCTGGCGGGGGCACCACTGATGGCAAGTACATCAATTGGTTAACTATCAGTAACCAGGAAAAAAGTGTTTTGGAAGACGTTCAGCGCATCAGAAGTAATTCAATGGTGCCGAGCGATATTCCCATTTATGGTTATATTTATGACTGTAAAACGGGAAATCTTGTCGAGGTTCCTGAAGCAACAAAAGCGGGTAAAGCAAGCTGATCTCTGACAAGGCCAGGCAGCGCGGATCAGCATAAGCGCCGCGAGTATTTTTCAGCAGCGCTGATGTTGTACTCTGATTGACGAGCTTGTGAATTGCAAAAAGGCCTCAGCGTAAATTTTTAACTTACACTGAGGCCTTTTATTTTCTTTCTTTTCTTGCTGGCCTTCCTAGAAGTTGTAGCGGACTCCCACCAAGGCGGTGCGTGGCTTGTTAGGACGTGCACCATCAGGGATGCGGGAAATGATTTCCTGATTGTCCAGCAGGTTTTCCACTTTCACAAAGACCTCGGTTTCGGAATTCAGCTGATAGCGACTGATCAGGTCCAGCACCAGCAAGGATTCCGTCTCATTGAAAGTTCCGGCGACACGGTTGCAGGCAACGTTGATGCACATGCTGTCGATGTATTTGAGCACGACATAATTGCTCCAGCCTCCACTGTGTTCCAGTCCGGCACGCAGGCTGAGTATGTTCTCCGGCACGTCCGCCAGTGCGTCGCCATCCAGAAACCCCGTAACAGCATTGTCTTTACTGATTTCCGCCTGTGTCAGCGTATAACTCAGGTTGAGGGGAACTCTCCAGCTCCCATAGTCCAGGCTATGATTAACCTGAAACTCGAGCCCTGCTACCACGGCTTCGCCCGTGCTGAAGCTGCCGCTGGTGGCTCCGTTGCTGCAGGGACTGGCCAGCGAACAGTTTTCGGTCTTGTTGGAAAAGTCACTGTAGAAACCAAGCGCTTCCAGAAACAGATTGCCATTCGTATACCGCAGACCACCTTCATAATTGATGCTGGTCTCCGATTCTTCACTGGCCAGGGCTCCGCCGCCCAGCGGTGAAAAGCCTTTATGCACGCCGCCCAGCAACTGCCAGGAAGGCGCCAGGTCCCAGGTAAACGAAACACCGGGCAGCCACTGCTCATCAGTATTGCTGCGGATGCTACCGATAACGCTACGCTGCGGATCATTAAACTGCTGCCTGCTGCTGTCTACATCTTCATAACGCAGCGCCAGATTGAGATTAAGATCCGGATGCAGCTGCCAGCTGTCCGTCAACCAAAGGCTCATTGCTTCAGCAGTCTCCAGGCGGTTGTCGCTGCCGGTGGGGAGCACCAGGCTGTCGAATATCAGTGAACCATTGACCTGATCATAAATTTCCACCGGCTGAAAGCGGTCCATCTCATCTTCATGAATGCGCCCGCCGAATTCGACCTGGTGCCGATCCAGATCAAAACTCAGGTTGGCCTGAATGCCACTTGATTCATAGCTGCGGTTGTTATGCGTGTAACCAAGGTCATCAGCATCGGCCAGACCATCCAGAACAGCCTGGGCATTGGCATCACCGGTATTGGCAGCATTAATCAGGGCACTGGTGCCGCCGAGCTTGAACCAGTCACGGGCGAATTCATTACGGTACACGGTAGCGCTCAATCCGGTGATGGCATTGATGGCCAGGTCGTAGCGCAGGCTGAGGCCGCTGTGATGATTGTCCATCTGGTCGATAGACGAAAGACCGTAGCGGCGGTTCGGGTCTGCGGCAAAGTCGGCATCACTAAGGCCGGCATAGGTCTCGTTCGATACTTCTTCGGAATACTGCAATTTCAGCAGCAACTCCTGGCGCTCATCACGCCAGCCAAATTTGGCATGGTAATCCTCAATCTGATAACCGCTATCACGATTGCTGCGGTCTATTTCCTTGAAGCCTTCGCTGTCTCGCTGCGCTGTTTCCAGCAGAAAGCCAAAGCCGTTTGCACTGCGCGCCCCATACCAGAAATGCAGATCGCGGCTGCTGTTCTCCCCGGCTATTGCCATCACCGAGCCGCTGCGTTGTTCGGGTATCGACGTAGCAACCAGGTTAACCACCCCTCCCGTGGTTTGCGGGCCATAGCGTAGCAGAGATGCACCCTTCAGCACTTCCACCGAAGACATGCGCAAGGTGGTGGGAAAGTAATAAGCGGCAGGGTTGGAATACGGCGCAGGTGCGACCAGGACGCCATCCTCCATCAGGGTAATCTTGTCGGATCGGTCCGAACCCGCTGCCCGCACACCAATATTGGGTCGCAAACCCATCCCGTCTTCCTCGCGGATATAAATACCGGGGACAGTCTTCAGCAATTGATTGATATCCGTAGCCGCTTCAATGCGGATCTGCTCCTGACCGACAACCGCACCGGAACCCGGCAACTGCCTGGCATCCTCAGGTGAACCGATAATTTCAATCGACTGTAACTCAACCCTTTGCTCGGCTGCCTGCAGTGCGGATGTCAATAATGCAGCACCAACAGCGCCAGCCAATACCCTTCTTTTAACTTTCATACTTTCTCCAAAAAGATAACGCCGGCAATCTTCCCCCAGCTTGCTTAAAAAACGGCGAGACGCAGTAAATTATAAATGGTAATGATATAGATAATGAGAATTATTATCAATAAGGCCTTAAAGGAAAACTCCTGCCTTTTGTCCTGTTCAGAGCAGCTCTGTGAGCCGAGCCAGCTAATGTCGACTTTATCTGTGGTTACCAGTAGCCGCTTCACTCGCACAGCTTTTGCTCAAAGTCCGTTTTTCGATTTACTGGGATTTCACAGACATGTATAACTATAGTCATTCATTTACGGTCACTTATACCGAACTCATCGAAGGGAAAGCGCTAGAAAAATGGAATTCCTGATCCCGATTTTTATTTTCGCTACCTCGGCAGGAATTACGCCTGGGCCAAACAATATTATGCTTATGACCTCAGGCCTGAATTTTGGTACCCGCAAAAGCATCCCCCACTATCTGGGTATTTGTATCGGCTTCCCGTTTATGGTCATCCTGATCGGTGTTGGCCTCGGCTTTGTTTTCGACAAATTCCCCGCTATACATGAAATCATTCGCATCGCAGGTGTCGCATATCTGTTGTATTTATCCTGGCTGATTGCCAATGCTGCGCCCAGCTCCTTAAGTGAAAATGAATCCAGACCGTTTTCGTTTTTGCAGGCGGTATTGTTTCAATGGGTTAATCCAAAGGCCTGGATTATGGCAAGCGGTGCGGTGGCGGCATATACAACAAGCACAGCCGATATCTATATGCAGGTTTTAATCATAGCGGCAGTATTCATGCTGGTGACCTTTCCGAGTACGGGAATTTGGCTCTTGTTTGGGGTGTGGCTTAAGCGCCTTTTTAAAACTCCGTCATACCAAAGAATTTTCAATATTTCTATGGCAATATTGTTAGTGCTTTCTATTACACCGATCATCTATGATTTAATCCGTGAATATGTAATCTAGGTTTTAACAGGTCTTTCAAGCTTTACTGTTACGGATTTGCGCTTATTAATTTACAACTTATCAGTTACCAGTACAGGAGATAAGGGTGACCTTGCAAATAGCCATGAAAGCTTTAGCGATCTGGGCAGGCATACTCGTAATGGCTGTACTTAACGGCACGCTGCGCGAATTCTTCCTGGTTCCGAAACTCGGTACAGCACCCGGATTTTTTCTCAGCGGTGTTTTGCTTTCGCTGCTCATTGTACTGCTGACCTATTTATCCCTGCCCTGGATCGATGCGCGTCGAATAACAGAACTTGCCAGCATTGGCTTGGGCTGGCTTTGCCTTACCCTGTTATTTGAGTTCTCATTCGGTCTGCTACAGGGTAAAAGCTGGCAAGTGATTCTGGAAGCCTACACCTTCAGGGACGGCAATATCTGGCCCCTGGTTCTGTTTGTTGTGGCCACCGCACCTTATCTTGCCGCCAAACTGAGGGGCCTGATTTGATTACATTATTTGGCAACCTGGAATCCGGGAATGTCCACAAGGTTCAGCTGATTCTTCGATATATTAACGAAGCCTTTGTGCGGGTTGATGTTAGCCAGACGCGTGGCGAAACCAGTCAACCGGAATTTCTAAAGTTAAACCCTATCGGAAAAATTCCTGCTGTTCTGTTAGACGATGGTGATGCCTTGTCAGAATCAAATGCCATCCTGTTTTATTTTGGCAGCACTACAGATCTGTGGCCCGGCAATGCGCGCAGTCAGGCTGAAGTGCTTCGGTGGTTATTTTTTGAGCAATACAGCCATGAGCCAACACTGTCAGTCATACGCTATTTAAAAAATTACTCGGAAGATCCGAGTCAGCACCAGGAGCAAATAAAAATTTTAGAACCAAAAGCAAAACGAGCACTTGAAACGCTGGAACAACGCTTAAAAAGCCAAAGCTGGGTTGCTGCTGAATATTGCACTATCGCGGACTATGCCCTCTATCCGTATAGCAAATTTTCTGACGAGGCGGGTTTTGAGTTGGCTAAATATCCTTCGATTCAAAACTGGTTGTTGCGGGTAGAGAGTCAACCGGGTTTTCTTCCTGTAAAAGAAGAAGGTTCAGTGCAGACACTTAGTTTTTCGGATTATTTTAATAAAAACATCTGACATCCATTTCAAACACGGCGCAAGCCTGGAGCAAAGTCTTGATTTACTACACGCTAAAAATTGCACTAACCACGATTCTGATTGTGGCTATTTCCGAAATTTCCAAGCGAAACTCTCTTGTTGCTGCCATATTAGCTTCTGTACCACTGGTATCGGTGCTGGCCATGCTCTGGCTTTATATTGACACAAAGGACACCACCAAAATAAGCGAACTATCGAGCGGAATTTTCTGGCTGGTCTTGCCCTCGCTGATGCTGTTTTTAGCCCTGCCATTGTTATTAAAACTGGAATTGAATTTTTATCTGGCCATGCTGATCTCAATCAGCCTCACCGTTATCAGTTATTTCCTGATGCTGATGGCATTAAATTATTTTGGGATAAAATTATAAACGTACAAATATGAGCAACTACAGAATCTCTACAAATAAGAAAGACCTTGATACTGATCTTGTTCATAACTTTCTTTCACAATCATACTGGGCTGCAGGGATCCCAAAAGAAACCCTGCTCAATGCCATTGATAATTCATTTTGTTTTGGTGTTTTCACAGAGACCAATGAACAGGTTGGTTTTGCCCGACTGATTACCGATAAGGCGACTTTTGCCTATCTTGCTGACGTGTTTATCCTCGAAGAACACCGCAACAGAGGCCTGGCAAAAAGGCTTGTTAAAGAAATTCTGTCCCATCCTGAATTACAAGGTATGCGCCGAATCAACCTTGCAACCAGGGACGCGCATGAACTTTATAAACCCTTTGGTTTTACGGCGCTGTCCAACCCTCAAAATATGATGGAAATAATTAATCCCAACGTGTATAAAAAAATATAATTATTCTGGCTTTTGGATTGAATATAACTTTATTCATTAACTTTCTGACTGATTAAATGACTATGCCAAAAATAGCTTCAAGCGATGATGAAATTATTAACTGCTTTGATGTGATGTCAGAGCTGCGCCCGCATTTACTGCGTGCGAATTTTTTAGCAACAGTTCGTGAAATGGAACAGGATGGATACAGCCTGGCATATTGTGAAAATAAAAATGCTGTAGTTGCTGTGGCCGGTTATCGCATTGCCCGAAATCTGTTTATGGGCAAACACCTCTACGTCGATGATCTGGTGACTGCCGATAAACATCGCTCCAAAGGCTATGGTGAAACCTTAATCATCTGGCTGCGGGAGTTGGCCTTACAGGAAGACTGTTCCTACCTGCACCTGGATTCAGGCACGCACCGGGAGCAGGCGCATAAATTTTATTTTCGCCAGGGCTTTACCATCACCAGTTTTCATTTCAGTGAAAAACTCAGCGAGTCCTGATGAAACAGGCGATAACCGGTTTTCATCAGGATGAAGAGTCTGACTGGGTCGCCGAACTGGCTTGTGGTCACTTCCAGCATGTCAGGCACAGGCCGCCCTGGTTCAATCGCCCCTGGGTAATAAGCAAAGCCGGTCGCGATAGCATGCTCGGCTACGAATTAAACTGTGTGAAATGTGACAGGCATGAACCCAAAGATAAAAGCGCTTAGTTCAGCAACTGATTTTTTGCAATGCCTAAACCCGGAAAAATAGAACTGCCGCTGGCAAGCTATGCGGATATTTGCGAACTTGCTGAACAGCATGCTGCCTGCACCCTGCCCTATGTTAACTGGACCCATCGTGCACATCTGGCTTTGGCGCTGTTCTATTTAAACCAGCTTTCTCTGGACGCTGCCATTGTTAAAATCCGCAACAATATTAAAGCCTATAATCTGAAATGCGGTGATGGCATGGGTTATCACGAAACCATCACCGTGCTGTTTATGAAAAAAATTCATACCGACTTACAACAAGACAAGCATCAGCACGCGATTGAGGATGAGCTTATAAGACTGGTTAATAGCTGTACGGTCGAGTGGCTTTACAATTATTATTCAAAAGAATTACTCTGGTCCGATCTGGCAAGACAGACCTGGACTGACCCTGACCTTAAAGCCCTGGATTTTTAAAAATGAGCGCCTACTGCGAAGCTTCTATCGGACATCCCTTTCATCAACCCTATCACGATCAGGAATACGGCTTCCCCATCGCAGACGATAACCGCTTGCTGGAAAGACTGGTGCTGGAAATTAATCAGGCCGGACTTTCCTGGCTGACCATCCTGAAAAAGAAAGATGCCTTTCACAAAGCCTTTCGCGGTTTCGATGTCAAAAAAGTCGCCCGCTTTGGCGAACAGGACAGGGCGCGCCTGCTGGCTGATGCGGGCATTATCCGTAACCGTTTGAAAGTAGATGCCGCCATTGCCAACGCCAATACCATTCTGGGTTTACAAAAAGAATACGGATCTTTTCATGCCTGGCTGCAACATCACCATCCGCTGTCAAGAGATGAATGGGTCAAGCTGTTTAAAAAGACTTTTCGTTTTACCGGCGGCGAGATAACCAACGAATTTTTGATGAGCACGGGTTTTCTGCCTGGGGCCCATCATGACAAGTGCCCGATCTACAAAAAAATCAAGAAACTCAAGCCGCCCTTTTTGCAGACTTAACTTTTTCGATTTGAAGTTCTGCAACAGACAGGCTGTTTAATAGCTTTAGTATTCCAGTTTAAAGAGCATTTCATCCAGCGTGGGCTGCCATTGAAAGACATCCATTTTGACGCGATTTTTTAATACCGCCACACCTTCTTCCTGCAAGAGTCCCGTTTGTTTTTGACTGGCGGCGGAGCCTGCTGCAAAAGCCAGTTGACCATTGGCGCGTAATACCCGATACCAGGGCACCTGCATAGCCGCCGGCGCATAGGCCATACAACGCCCTACCAGTCTGGCTCTGCCTGGCAACCCGGCCAGATCCGCAATTTGCCCGTAAGAGGCAACCTTGCCGGGCGGTATCGCCAGGACAGTTTTCCAGATAGGCTGATATTTCTTTGTGTCACGAGTCATGGTTGCTTTGGGTTTGGAACGCCTGGTTAATCCTGAAATTACGTTTAACGATTTGTTGCATGCCTGCTGCTTTTGCAGAGCTATTAAAACCCCGCCTTTCCTGTGATTTTGTTAAATATGTCAAGCAAGCCGATTTCATATCCAGTATATTACGCAGGTTTTTAGCTTTTCCCAATCTTGCCATTTTATATGTCATCCATTAATACCAAAAAGGAACGTCAGCTTTTATTGCTGACCCTTAAGCATTCTCAAAAAGAAGCCGTTGCTTCTTCAACGATGACGGCTACCTGCGATAATTTCATGAATGCCTTTGCGCTGTATCTGGGTGCCAGCAGTCTGCAGATGGGTTTTCTGACTGCCTTTCCCCAATTGCTTGGCTCTATCATGCAGATGGTTTCAGTCTGGCTGGGAACCGTTCTGAACCGCAAATTACTGGTACTGATTGCGGCAGCTGCGCAATGTTTGCTGATGTTTGCCATTATGTTGCTGGCATTGCTGAACGACGGTGCTGTGGTTAAAACCTTTATCATTCTGGTTGTGCTCTATCACGGCGCTTCTCATACCATCCAGCCGCAATGGCGTGCCTGGATGGGCAGCATCGTGCCCCAGAAAAGTCGTGGTGCTTTTTTTGCCGGACGCACCCGGCTGACCATGGCAACCACGCTTATTATCTTTCTGGGTGGCGGCCTGTTTCTTAGTTGGAGTGAGCGGCTCAATCTGGTCGGTGCCGGATTTGCTTTTATGTTTCTGGCCGCAGCAATAGGCAGATCAGTCTCCTGCTATCACCTGTGGCGGATGCACGACCCCGTCCCCTTACCTGTGGTTGCCGAAACCAATCAACTGGTTTCGACGCTGCGGCTTTTTGCGCATGCCATGCATGACAGAACCTTTCGCAACTACACTATTTTTATCGCCTGCATGCAAGGCATGGTGGCAATATCGGCGCCCTTTTTTGCGGTTTACATGCTTAACGAACTGCACTTTACCTATTTCCAGTATGCCCTGAACCTGATGGCTTCCATTGCTGTGCAATTTCTGATGCTGCGCTTCTGGGGCAAAATCAGTGACTCACAAGGGAACCGTCTGGTGATGCTGGTTTGTGGTTTTATGATTCCTATCCTGCCAATACTATGGCTGTTCTCGTCCAGCTTTTATTATCTGCTGCTGGTTCAAATGATATCGGGATTATTCTGGAGTGGCTTTACCCTGACCACTGCCAATTATCTTTACGATATACGACCACATCATACTAATTTTGCTACCTATGCGGCTGTGCAGGCGTTGTTTACAGCCGTGATGGTTTTTATCGGCGCACTTGGCGGTGGATTACTGGCCAGTATTGCTCCGACCCTGGCAGGCTGGCTGCCATTCCGGCTAGGTTCTGCATTATTTATTGTGTTTACGGTAAGCGGTGTGATGCGGGCTCTGGTACTGGCCTGGTTTCTGCCCAGGGCAGAAGAACCGACTGTAAGGTCGCATCCTGAATTATTGCAGGTGATTTTCCGGGTCGCGCGTTTTAACGCAATTTCCGGTGTGGTTCTTGACTGGTTAACGCTTACAGAAAAAAAGAAACCCTAAATGGTTTCGGTGTGATCGGCCCAGATAAAACCAATCGGATTTTTGGCAACTTCCTGTTCCGAATCGTTCTCGGCATCCAGTTCTACGGCATAACAAACCAGCTGAATCGTACCCTGATGTGCCAGCATCGAACAGGGAATATCCTCTCCCATGGTGCCTTCAATACGAATGCCATCAAAACTGACCTGCGCCAGAGCGCTCACCTGTACCTGCACACCGCCATGTAAAATAGCCACAATAGCGGGGCGAAACTGCTCCGGTAATTTTTCACTCCAGGCCCGCGCCTCCGCAGCCAGTGCCTGCAGCAAAACACCGGCACTGCGAAATTCATTTTCATCTTCTCTGGAACAAAAATCTGGGATGATCTGACGCTTTTCCTGGCTCAATCCTGGCGGCCTGAAGCCCGGTACCTGAACCATTTTCCGCGGCAGGGATTGCATCTGCGGCAAATAAAACTGATTGGAATTTTTTTCAGTATCCGACATGCTGGACTCCGACTACGGGAAAAATCAGGAATTATCTTCGGCAAGTTCTTCAGTCAGACTTGCGCGTAAATTGACTCCCACCTTGGAAATAAAATCAGATACCGACTCTTCATTGGGCTTTAGTCGAATATCGTAACGCTGCACCAGATTATGCATTTGTGGCTGGGTGCTGAAATCAGGTTGAGCAACAATATCCTGAATAGTACGTATGCCCAGAATAGTCCAGGCCACACCGATACCAACAAAGGCAGCGCGTTTTACCGAGGTGGTACTGATGGCACGTAACTGCCAGGCCAGAATCCAGGCAAAAAATATGCCGCTGAAAATCAGAATCAGATTATCGGCTGCGGCCTGGCTGGTAAAGAAGTAAGAGATAGGAGGGTTTAATTCTAGCGTTAATAAATACACGACACTAGCCAGGCTGGCCAGCGAAAGCTGTAATAAAAACTGCCATTGATGCAAAAAAATACGACTGATAAAACTCATCACTGTCGCGATTGCGATCGGCACGAAGAAAAAAAGCAGACGGTTAACGAGTATTTCCGTCCAGTCATTACTCAAGGAAAATTTCTGATGCGCGAAATAATAAGTCAGCAGCATATACAGCAGAGCCAGGCTCAGTGACACCCAGATGGTTGAGGCTATTTCTGACAAACGTGAACTTCTGGCAATAATCAGGGTTGGCTCAACCGGCGAATGAGCAGCATGCAGATCCAGATGCGTCCGGCCCATATTGATGGTCGTTGGTACCGTTAATTCATGCTGGCCCTCTACACGCAGGTTTTTATCAATCCAGGTGCCGTTTTCATTGGCAATCGTTTTGATCCAGTAAGAATTTTCATCGGCATGTAATTCGAGATGATGAGGGGATACGGTTTCATCGGCAATGATCAGGTCATTATCAAAGGCCCGCCCGATACGAAACGGAAAACTGTCAACGTGATGAAAAACCGGCTGACTTCGGCCGCCTCTGGAAACTCGAATTATGAGGGGTTCCATTCCAGGGCTCCTAAGAATTTCTCCAGCAGTGCAAGTCCGTTATCGAGTGTAACGGTCGAAAAATCCATGGTGAAAATAACACCCTCAGTGCCATGACCTACCAGCGTCATCAGCACCATAAAATCGGTCAGTTCAGGATAATCCTTATAGGGACGGGCGCAAACATTGGCTTTGAAATCCTGCCCGGATATTTCGATAAAGTGTGTGGTGCAGGAGAAGTTACCTACATCCTCTTCAGTCGGCCTGGAAGGAAAACGGCTGCGGCTGCTGCGCTGATAAATCTGGTGAAAAGCCGATGCCGATAACTGCTGTGAGTCCAGCCAGTAAAATTCATAGGAAAAGGCACCGGCTCTTAACTGCTCTGACAGATAAATTGAGTCCTGTCCCTGGCAAACAGACGCATTAACCGTATAACGCACATTGCCTTCTTCAAACTTGTTATCGCTCCAGCAATCCAATCGGTTAAAGACCCGCCCCGGAATCGATAATTTACCCAGCGAAATTTTAGGCCAGTCGCTGTCGAGTATCTGATCCACCAGCGATTGCTGATTGTCGATAAGCTGATTGCTAATGCTGGTAGCCAGATCCAGTTCCGGCCTGAAATTGGTTGCGCTGGCGTTTTCGATTAATTCTTCCAGGTAGGTGGCCGGGACCAGATAACCGACCGCCTCACCACTGGTGGCGACATTAATGCCAACTACCTGACCTGAACGGTCGAGCGTCGGCCCGCCACTCATGCCCGGATTGATATTGCCACTAAACAGAATTTTTTCGTAAAGAGAGCTTTCCTGCAGACCATTATTCGTGCCATTTACAATCGCCAGTTCCAGAGCCAGGGGATGCCCCAGTGAAAACAGGGATGTGCCGTTTTCAGGCAAGCTGGTGATTTGCAGAGGCAGACCCATAGGCTCCTCAGCACGCAACAGGGCCAGATCATGTACGACATCGACGGCCAGCACAGTTAAAGGGCCACGTCGCCCGTCGACACCTTCCCACTCCAGGCGATAACGATCCGGTTCATTCACAACATTGGAAATAACGTGATAATTGGAGGCCAGAATATTATCCCGGTAAATGACAAATCCTGTGCCCACCGAAGCCTTGTTTTCGACCCCCGGGGTAACCACTTCGATTCGATAAACCGACGACTCGTATCTGGAGTAAAGTTCTTGTGCGATATCCTGCGCTATTGCAGCATTGGTCAGAGCAAAAAGCCCTATAAAAATTGCAAGTTTACATAGCATTTGTTGCATGAACAGAAACCTCTTAACTCTTTACAGAGTGCAAAGCAGAGAATAAACATCCCCCTGCTATTAGTCCAGTACAAGGCGGCGCTTCCTTCATTACTGCATTTTTGAGATAGTTGGCCACGATAATACAAATATAAAGAGCTCGGACATGAAAATAATACAATATTCCATAGTATCCATACTGGCTACTCTGACCTGCCTGTCTTCTCAGACTCTGGCGGCAGATAGCGCCCCCGACCCTAGAGCCAATCCGCCAATACCGGCTTTCCCCGGACAGACCGCAGCAGCTCGAGCCGACTCCTCCGATATCAGCATGGAGCTTATCTATTCGGGAATACAGGGCTCAAGAGCCCTGGAAGTACTGCCAGATAACAGCGTACTGATCGCCGAAGGCTCTGGCAGGATTATGCTGATTCAGCCTGACGGGACCGTCTCAGGGCCGCTAGGTGGCATGCCGCCCTTACGCTCGGGTAATGGCCGCATCCTCATGGATTTCATTGTAGACGCCAACTTCGACCAAAACCGGCGTGTATTTTTTGCCTATGAAGCGGCTGCTCCTGCCGGTCAAGAAGAACCCATTCCGCAAATAGCCAGCGCCCGTTTATCCAGCGACAAGACGCGTTTTGAAAATGTGCAGATACTGGCAGACCTGCCCGGCAGGCGTCTGGCGTCGACTACTGATGGCAAACTCTTTATCACCACCATCGGCTACATGGAAAGGCGACCGGAAGTGCAGGATTTACTGCAATACAGCGGCAAGGTCTTGCGGATCAATACCGACGGATCAATTCCGCAAGACAACCCCTTTATAGGCATTGCCAATGTGCTGCCTGAAATTTATGCCATCGGCCACCGTGACCAGGATGGCATTTTCCTGCATCCGGGTACCGGCGAATTGTGGAGTGTTGAACACGGCCCCATGGGAGGCGATGAATTGAATATTGTCCGCGCCGGGCAGAACGCCGGCTGGCCCAACATCACATACGGTAAAAATTACGACGGCACAGAAATAGGACCGACGCAGTGGCAGGGCACCAGCCAGCCTTTGTATTACTGGTTTCCCTCACTGGCACCCTCAGGATTGGCCATGGTGAAAAGTGACCTGTTCCCGGGCTGGCAAGGCAGTCTGCTGATCGGCTCGCTCAGTCCGGCGCAGGGCCGATTCCTGATTCGCCTGGTGCTGGATGGCGAACGAGTCCTGGCTGAAGAACATCTGCTTGATGATTATGACCGTCGAATCAGGGATGTGGCAGAAGCGCCGGATGGCACTATTTACCTGTTAACCGATTCCGAAAACAATGTGGATGCCGGACGCCAGTTTCCGGGAGAACTTTTAAAAATATTGCCGAAGTGAGAATTTTGCTCAACTTCCATAGCAGGCTTTGGTTCTTGTTAAGCCCAAATCAAAGCCTGTTGGCTCCGAAAAGCTGACATGAATCCGGGCTTAACAACCCCCTGCCAGCGCCTTGAAAATAAGGCGAAATACCGTTAAATACGTTACCATCAGCGGGTCGGCAACGCTCTGGTGATCGTTGTGCGGAAACATTTTAACCACAAGCGAATGCGTATAAAACAAGCATGGCTAAACAGATAAACACAGTTATTGCCTGTATGCTGACAAGCCTATTCCTGAATTCAGCTCTTGCAGCCGAGGCTGAGAATGCTGAAATCAATAATCCGGAAGTCAGCTCGGAAGCCGATACCGAGGAGCCGGTACTCAATCAGGCAGAGGCTGGCACAGCCGATGAATTGAACACAGAGGAGCCCGAGGGTGATGACGACTTTATACCCAGCTCGCAAATATCTGAAGATCTTTCCGTGTCGTTTCCAGTAGATATATAAATACACGCCAGGAGCTTAATAAAGGACCCGTTATGAAGCAGCAAGGTATCGTCTCCGATTTCGTATATCAGGTCTTCGCACTGATTATTTCGGTCATTATTGTGCACGCAGTTTATGTTGCCGTGATCCGGCCCAATGCCGAGGCCATCATGACCCAGCAGGTTGTTTTACAGGAAGCAGACCCTGACTATATTCAGGAACGTTCCCTTTATGTGGTGATGCGCGACTATGAGCAGGAAACCTGTATTATTTTAATGCTCTGGGCGCTATCGATTATCAGCCTGAAAATCTGGCGTAACCGAAAAGAAAACCTCTTGCTGCACCGCTCCCTGCTCAATCTGTCCGAGGGGATGAATATACTGCCGGAAGATGCCCGTAATTTTGCGCGCCCTGTGCAGGCACTACCTGCAGAAGAACGCGAATTTTTACTGCCCAGAGTTCTCATCTCGGCATTACATCGTTTTAACTCTACCCGGAATATTCAGGATGTTTCCAATCTGGTTCGGGACGTATGTAATACCGAAGCCGAGCGGCTGGAGAGTGAGCTCAGTATTGTGCGTTATATTGCCTGGGCGATTCCTTCCATAGGCTTCCTTGGCACGGTTCGAGGCATAGGAGAAGCACTGGGGCAGGCACAAAGTGCCGTCAGCGGAGATATTCTTGGGGTAACAACAAGCCTTGGCGTAGCTTTCAACTCAACTTTTATCGCCCTGGTGGTCAGTATCATTATCATGTTTGTGCTCTACCAGCTACAACTCCTGCAAGACAGGCTGGTACTGGACACACAGGAATATTGTGACAATTATCTGATACGGCACTTGCAGGTTCCGGATCACCACAACGACTAAGCAACATGACTACGTTAATCGAACTGCATGACCATAATGTTCGAATCAGCTCTCCACAGGGTCTGCTGGGAGAAAGCCCCGGCTATGCCAGTACTGCGGAAAAAACCCCGGTCTTTGGCACCCAGGCCTTAGGACTTACCCGACTTCATCCGCAGCAAAATTTCAATCAGTTCTGGTTCCAGCTCAGCCTTGACCCCTTAATTAACAAGAACAAATATTTTCGCCATCAGGCAGACCTGGCCTACGGTCATCTTGAAAGTATCAGCGGGCAGTTCGGCCTCAGTGGCGACACGGTATTTGCGGTTCCCAGTCATTACACGGCCAGCCAGCTTGCAACACTACTGGGGCTGGTCAAACATTGTTCTATTGATGCGGCCGGACTGGTCGATATGTCCTTGCTGGCACTGGCCAATTTGCATGAACACCAGCATGCCCTGTTTATGGACATTCAACTGCATCAGACAGTGCTGACTCTTGTCAGTAGAGAAGGCGGTGAAATTAAACGTGAAAAAGTACTGCCCATTCCTGGCACTGGCTTAATGGCTTTATATGACACCTGGGCCAATACCATCACCGATGCCTTCATCAAGCAAAGCCGCTTTGACCCGCTGCATAATGCCGACACCGAACAATATATTTATAACGAATTGCAAAGCTGGTTACAGGCAGTGAATCTGAATCAGGAAATTTTATTGGAAATTAATAATAAGGGCGCCATTCACCAGGCCAGCCTGACCCTGAAAAATTTTGCGGCGCGTGCACAAACAATTTTTAATCGGGTCAGACAGGAACTGGACAGCATCGCGACAAATTCCACGCCTGTTTATGTGCTTGAACGTGCTCTGCATCTGCCTGGATTACAGCAGACCCTGCCCGACATAGTGGCTGTTGCCGATGATGTGATAACCGGTAATGGCTTCCAGCATCTGGCCCTGATCAAAAGCACTGGCGATAGTCTTAAACTCATTAACCGCCTGCCTGCAGCGCAATCTAATATGCTTACAAAGAGTAAAGCGCCGGATTTTTCCCGGCCCTCCCATTTTTTATACAAGCATAAAGCCTATGCCATGGCCGATATAAACCTGCCGGAGCTGAAACTGGCAGCCCCCATAAAAATAACTTTACAGGACCAGGGTTATTGCTTGCATAATGATCCCGAGCTGGATTTACAGCTGAACGGTTCGCCCTTAACCGAGTCGTCAATACTTAAGCTAGGTGATTGTCTCACTGTGAATAAACATTCCTTATTCGAATTTATTCAGGTGCAATAATGGCAACGGCCAAACAAAACAAACGCAACTTTAATCCAATGAGTCTGGCTTTTCTGGATGTGATGTCCTGTGGTTTTGGTGCTGTGGTGTTAATCTTTTTGATTCTGGATCATTCAACCCAGAACGCAACCAATGTTGCCGACCCAACTCTGGCGGCCGAAATTTCTTTACTCGATGAACAGATTCTGGAAGGCGAGGAAGGTTTGGTCAGAGTACGCAATACCCTCTCTGAGGTTGATCTGCAAATCGTGGTCGCACAAGGTCGCGCCCGCGCTATCGAAGAAGAAATTGATAACTTTATGGATCGGCTGCTCAACCTGGAAGAAAACAACAGTTCAGGTGAAGATGAAATCATGCGTCTGCAGCAAGAGATCGCTTCATTGGAAGCGGAGCTGGAACGTCTTCGTGAAGCAGAAGACCAGTTTACCGGTAACAATATTCGTCGTTTTGTTGGTGATGGTAATCGTCAGTACCTGACCGGCCTGATTCTGGGAGGCAACCGCATTCTTTTGCTGGTCGATATTTCGAGCAGCATGCTGGACGATACTATTGTGAATATTATTCGCCGCCGCAATATGTCAGATGAAGCCAAACTTAATTCCGAAAAATGGCGTAGCGTACAGGGTACTGTCGACTGGCTGACGACTCAGTTACCCATTCCCAGTCAGTATCAGATTTATACCTTCAGCGAAGAAGTGGACAGCTTGATTCCCGGCACCCAGGGCCAGTGGCTGGAAGTTGCCGATGATGAGCAGTTAAATCAGGCAGTTGTCGCCATGCATGAGACAATTCCTGATGGCGGAACCAATCTGGCACGCTTGTTCCAATCCATCCAGGGGCTTACACCACTGCCTGATAATATTTTTCTCATTACCGACGGGCTGCCAACCCGTGATAACAGAACGCCACGCACCGCGACTATTTCCGGACGGGACCGGGAACGCTTATTTGAGCAGGCGCTGGATTACCTGCCCAGCGGCATTCCGGTCAATGTGATTCTGGCGCCACTGGAAGGGGACCCTCTTGCCGCTGCCTATTACTGGCAACTGGCAATAGCAACCGGAGGCGCCTTTATGAGCCCTTCCAGGGATTGGCCTTAAACGCCACTTAAGCCTATGAGCAAACGCAGAGAAAATGATTCCTTTAATATCGCCTTCCTGGATGTGATGTCCTGCGGTTTTGGCGCGATTATTCTCTTGCTGATGATTACCCGGGTGACCGCCCCGGTACCTCTGGAAACTTCCGAGATCAGTAATGAAGGCTCGGTGCTGGAACTGCAGCGACAGCTGTTTGAAATTCGCGGCGAAACGACTACTTACAATCGGGAACTGAATGCCAAACACGAACAACTCTCTGAGTATGAGGACCGAATCGCCCGTCTGCGGCGCGAGTTAAGTTCACTCGAAGATCAGTTAAGCAATTCCAGAGATGAGACTTCCGCGAACGCCATACTGGAAGGTCAGCTGGCATTGGCACAGCAAAGCCTTACTGCTGAAATGCAAAGACTGCAAGCGAACCAGGCTAATCTGCGGCTTACGGAATCCATAGGTGGCGTACCCGTCGACAGTGAATACATCATTTTTGTCATCGATACCTCAGGCTCCATGTTTAACTACAGCTGGTCACGCCTGCTTGAGGTTGTGATTGACACTCTTGATATTTATCCTGAAGTGAAGGGCATTCAGGTGCTTAATGATATGGGTGAATATATGTTCAGCCAGTTCAGGGGAGACTGGATACCCGATACCCCGGCCCGCCGAACGGCTATTATTCAACGCCTGCGAACCTGGAACCCTTTCAGCAACAGTAGCCCGGTAGAAGGTATTACCTATGCTATCAACACATTTTACGAACCCGGTAAAAAAATAAGCATTTATGTCCTGGGGGATGACTTCTCGGGTAGCTCCATTTCGGAAGTGGTCAATACTGTTGACCGGATTAATGTGGAAGACGCCAGTGGCAATCGTCTGGTGCGCATTCATGGCATCGGTTTTCCCGTCCAGTTTGCCCAGGCACGAATGTTTCAGGCCGGCGGCATTCGCTTTGCTTCACTGATGCGTGAGCTGGCTAAACGCAATGGCGGCACTTTTGTGGGCCTTAACGATTTTTATTGATTCGCTTCGGATAAACTATTAATGTCTGTAAAAACAGGAGTACCATTGAGCTTAAAGTTGCAGTACGTATAGCAATAGTCTGGCCTTGACGCCATTAGGGCCCAGAAGAAAATAATATGTTTAAGAATACGAGCAACCTGAAACTGATGTTTAACGGGTTCAGATTTCTGACCCTGACTGCTTTGTGTGGCCTCCTGCTGGGCTGCAGCGCCAGCGTCATAGATGTTCAGGGCTCTTACCCTTCTCCCCTGATTAATCAGTTACCCCTTACTCTGGGCGTGGTTTATGGCGATGACTTCAGTGCTTTCAGTTTTACCGAATTCGATGAGGTATCCGGCAAGGAACAATATATTATCAATAGTGGTCAGACTCAGGTTCAACTCTTCAATACAATTTTACCGGCAGTTTTCTCAAATGTTGTTTTCCTGAACAGTATGGATGACGCCGCCTCTTACCCTGAACTGGATATGATTTTTGAGCCCTCCATAGAAGATTTTCAGGTCGGTTTACCACAAAAAACCCGGCTTGATGTTTATGAGATATGGGTTAAATACAACATGCGCCTGACGGCCCCGGGGGGCGACTCTATTGCCGACTGGGTCATGACCGCTTATGGTAAATCCCCACAGGGAAGTTTTGGTTCGGTTGACTCCGGCGTTAATGATGCCGCTGTTGAGGCATTCCGTGATCTGGCCGCGACTTTCTCACTGGGCTTTACCTCTATCCCCGAAGTTAATGATTGGTTACGGACAAATAATGTATTCTAGAAAACAGCATATTGCTTACAGGAGCTACCCATGAAAATGCTGAGCTTTTTGATTAAATCGCCACTTTTAATTGGCTTTACACTTATTTTGGGTGCATGTACCACGACAGAAATCGATCAGTTTCGCCAAACCGATACCGAAATTAATGGCGATGACAGCATCGTCATATTGGGCCGGCGCCAAAGTAATGCCTATGAAACCGAGGGCGACTTTGTTGAATGCGTTGGCAACGTTGTAGCCTCAGGTTCAGATGGCATCAACGTCATACCTGAAGAACTCTTTCTGAATGAGATGTTCCCCTTCTTCGAGCCCAGAACAGCGCCCATGCGTACAGACCATCTTGAACAACTCATGCAGCAGGAAACCGCGGCACAAAAGCTCGATGAATTCGGTGTGGTGTATATCGTCTGGCTGGACGGGCTGACCCAGCGCTCCGGCGAAAACGGATCAATTTCATGTGCTGTAGGGCCAGGCGGTGGGGGCTGTTTCGGTTTTGGAACCTGGGTTGATGATTCGAATTTCGAAGCCGAAATCTGGGATATGAACACCCTTACGAGTGCCGGCGCAATCAGTGCCGATGCTAATGGCCAATCCTATCTGCCTGCCATTATCGTGCCGATTCCACTCCTGGCCAGAGTCGAGTCAAATGCATGCAGCGGCATGGGGCAACAGCTTAAATCCTTTTTGAATGGCAGTGTTTAACCAGGACCATTCCTGGCTTTAAGCCAGGATTAAGCTTTAACGCCTTATAATTGTGCTCATGAATATAAACAGCTTTACCCATCTGAGTCAGTTCACCCGCTGCCTGTATGTCTTAAGTGTTATTTCCATCCTTGGCGCCTGTGCTTCAAATCCGACTGGCGGTGTCGATTTCGTGACCATGAGCGAGAACCGGGAACTGGAACTCGGGGCTGAGCTGCATCAACAAATTCTGAAAGAAAATCCGGTTTATCAGGATCAGCAATTACAGGCTTATGTCGATCGCGTAGGCCAGAAACTGGCTGCGGTTTCACATCGTGCTGACATCGAATACCATTTTACCGTTATCGATAGTCCGGATATAAATGCCTTTGCCCTGCCCGGCGGATATGTCTACATCAACCGCGGTTTGATTGCCTATTTAAACAGCGAAGACCAGCTGGCCGCCGTGCTGGGACATGAGATCGGACATGTCACTGCCCGCCATTCAGTCAGACAACAAGCTGCCAGAGGCACTAATAATGTTCTGGCCGGTGTCCTGGTCATAGCAACCGGCGTCAGCTCACTGGGTGAAACTTCATCCCTGCTGGGTGGAGCCTTGTTGAGCGGCTATGGTCGCGACATGGAGCTCGAATCCGACGGCCTTGGTGCTGAATATCTGGCGAATGCAGGTTATGACCCACTGGCTATGGTCGAAGTTATTGGGGTATTAAAAAATCACGAGGATTTCACCAAACGAACATCTACCGGTGGTGTGAGCTATCACGGCGTATTTGCTACCCACCCCCGTAATGATACCCGCCTGCAGGAAGTAGTTGGCCGGGCAAACGAACTTGCTACTCAGCAAGAAACGAGCGTTGACCCGGCTGAATTCAGGGAACGTATCGATGGCCTGACCCTGGGTCAAACGACTCAGCTTGCTGGCAGCGAAGCGCGCAATCGCTATTACCAGAATCTGTTAAATTACACGCTGGTCTTTCCGAATGAATGGACCTGGCAGGATACCACCACAACCCTGAGTGCAAGCGGCCCGGAAAACGTGCTCAGCCTTAATATCGGCGTGCAACGCCTGCAGGAATTCAAGGAGCCGCGACTGTTTATACAAGAGGATCTGGGCATCAGCGGATTACAAAAAACCGAAGCTCTTAGCCAGTTTGGCCTGCAGGGATATACCGGGATCAACCCCGCCAACAACTCCCGCATCGCCGTAGTCTATTATGGCCCCCGCGCCTTCATCCTGACCGGGCTTGTACCTGGCAATAGCGCGGGCTTAAATGAAGAAAATGACGCGGTTTTATTAAACATCATTCGCAGCTTCCGTCCCATTGCAAACAATGAGCGCAATATCGCTAACCCTCTCAGTATTGAATATGTGCGCTCTGATGGCCGAAGTTATGCGCAACTCGCTGCTGACAATCCCTTTGATCAGTACGCGGAAGATTTACTCCGCCTCTACAACGGCGACTACCCGCGTGGCGAGCCTGTTGCCGGAGAGTGGATTAAAATTGTTGAGTAGCCTCGACCAATAACCAGAAGCTTATCGCCTTAAATCTCGCCTTCGCGCTGGAACAAGTGATAAAGCTGATCATAGAGTGGATCATGTATCACGCCTTCCGTTGGGACTTCCGGTTTGAAACTTCGATGACAACCCAGACAGGAATCAAGTAATTCATCTCCTGCTGTCTGTAACAAGGCCTTATCCTGCAAGCGAGCGGCATTCAGCGATTTCATGGCGGCACTGCTCATGTCCATTGCGTAACTTAGCCACTGTGGCGAGCGAATCCAGTCATTATCAAGCTCGCCCGTTCCGCCCAGATTTATTAAAGGGCCGGCTGCTGCCAGCTGGATGGAATAGTATTCGACCGTCAGCCACTCTTCTTCGAGCATGACGGCATCAAGCGCGGCATAATCCCAGATATAATGGGCAGAATGGTCAATCATGGTTACCATTAAGCTATTAACACTTACCGGTACCGGAAATTCCTGTCTTTCGGCTGCCTGCGCAAAATTTGCCAACATCATGCTCAATGCAACCAGCAATAGTGCCAACACAACCAAAGCCGTTATTAAAGCCGTAAAGTTACGTTTTAAAGTTCCCATGAAACTCCCCCGCTGTTTAATTTATGACTCGCCAAGTATGCCATTTAGCTCAAAAAGCCTGTTGATCCAGGTCAATTTTGTCTTCACGCTGGTCAAGGCCGGACTATTTCCCATCTCAGGGTAAAGCTGCATATAATCAAACACCGGGGAGGCGTCGTTTATGCATGAATGTCCACACTGCAAGCAGGAAAGTATCAGTACATTGCAAAAGATCATTGCGGTAACGCCTCTGCAGGCAACTTGTATGGTTTGTAGGCAAAAATCCTATATTCATATTATCTACGGGCTTATCGCCCTGACGGTCTGGATCGTCATGACCTGGTTATTGATCGGTCTTGCCTATTTGATGCAAATGTCCTTTTTATTGTTGGGATCAGCACCAGCCATGGTTATCGCAGTAGACCGTTATTTAATCAATGCCCCCCTGAGAAGAGTGAATTCCTGAAATTATGAACACCAACCAAACACGTCGACTTATCGTTGGTATCAGTGGTGCATCCGGCATTGTTTACGGAATCGAAACACTGAAGCTGCTAAAACAGGCTGGTGTTGAAACACATCTGATTGTCACAAAGGCAGCTCTGCAAACACTTAAACATGAAAGCAGCCTGAGCTATGAAGAATTAAAGGCACTGGCCGATGTGCATTATTCCAACAATGATATTGGCGCTACGATCGCCAGTGGCAGTTTTAAAACCATGGGCATGATTGTAGCTCCATGTTCTATCCGCAGTATGTCAGAAATCGCGTCAGGGCTTAGCGCAACACTGTTAAGCCGGGCTGCAGATGTAATACTCAAGGAACGTCGCAGACTGGTGTTGATGGTTAGGGAAACACCTTTACATGCCGGTCATCTGCAAAGCATGCTGGAGCTGACCAATATGGGTGGGGTTATCATGCCCCCGGTGCCTGCCTTTTATACCTTGCCTGAAAGCATTGAAGATATTGTGTTGCAAACGGTTGCACGGGCACTGGATCTGTTTGATATTGATAGTGGCGTACTTAAACGCTGGGAAGGCTGATTCAACAATGACCCTGACAAGCTAAGCTATAGCAAAGGGAAACAGAGAAATGGAAAAGCAGGTAGAAGGGATATAAAAAGCTAAAAGCAAAACACCCGCCAGAAAGCGGGTGTTTTATATTCGACAGGAAAAAATACTTATTTAATTTTTGCTTCTGTGTAGATCACATGCTTACGCACAACAGGGTCAAATTTTTTGATTTCCATCTTGTCCGGCATATTACGCTTGTTTTTATCGGTCGTATAAAAGTGCCCGGTTTTAGCGCTGGATACTAATCTGATTTTATCTCTCATTGCTCTCTACTCTCTTAAGCCTGCTCTGCTTTCTAAACTTAATATTCTTGCAATCTTTATACTTAACGCTAGATTTTAACGCCACTCTTGCGAATATCCGCCAATACTACATCAATACCACGCTTATCAATTACCCGCATGCCTTTGCTGGTCAGACGCAGTTTCACAAAACGTTTTTCTGACTCTACCCAGAATCTGTGTGTATGCAGATTTGGTGTAAAACGACGTCGCGTGCGGTTTTTGGCATGCGATACATTATTGCCTGAAACCGGTCTTTTACCGGTAACCATGCATACTCTGGACATGATACTTGCCTCGTCTATCTTTAAAAAAGCCCTTAAAAGCGGGGCTACTGAATTCTGTGGAAAAAAAGAGCTGCGATTTATACCAAAACAGCTCTTTAATAGCAAGGATAGTCACTATTTCGTAGTACTTCGGTTTGAAGTTTTATGCGGTGTCAATGCCGCCGCTTCTGTCATGTTCACCCTTCGA
>TARA_R110002073_G_scaffold57860_1_pt1 | contig 99893 bp, 88 predicted proteins | sample TARA_R110002073 | Tara Oceans TARA_R110002073 (sample SAMEA4397174) | marine metagenome | biome: Polar Biome; feature: [DCM] deep chlorophyll maximum layer (ENVO:01000326); material: water (ENVO:00002006), including particulate matter (ENVO:01000060) such as... | depth 40 m
GCTCTAGACTTTCATAACCCCTGGATCAGGTTTTGGGGAGCATTCCAGGATGAGCGGTGGCTGTCAAACCATCGGGGAAACTCGCTCGGATCGATCGATCGCGGCTTCGGAGCCCGTTTCGAAAACGGTCGCGGAGTCGAAGGTTTTGGCGGGCTCGAATCCGCAGGTAGGAGTTCAGCAAGTCGGCTTTGACGAGTGGTCGTTAGCCCGTGAAACAGAGCCGGATCCAGTCGCGGTAACAGCGCCACCGGAAATGAATGCGGCTGACGACCAGGACTTCACGCTGGTCATCGAGCCCCAAACATTGCGCGATGCGATGGCGTTGGAAGCTACGACGAACGAGGTTGAGCCATCGCAGGACCAAATCTCTTCGTCTTTGGCTTCGGGCTCCCTGTCTGAGGACTCACCGTCTGCTGGTCCTGTTCAACAAAGTGGATTGACGCTGTCGTCGGTGGAGGCGATGGCATTGGGGACGCACCCGGCCATCGCGGAAGCGCGAGCGCGGGTTGCATTTTCAACTGGACAAGCCGTCCAGGCTGGTTTGCCATTCAACCCTGTGCTGCAGTATCAGTCGGATGAGATTGGCAATGAATCCTCGTCTGGATTGCACACCGTCCAGTTGTCGCAGCAGTTTGTGACCGCGAACAAACTGGAGATCGCTCAGCAGGTTCAGGCTCACGAAGCGCAACGCCGGCGTTCTGAGTTGCGAATGGCGGAGTTGCGTGTGTTGACGAACGTTCGGTCCGCATTCGCCGCGGCGATCGTCGCTCAACGTCGGGCTCAGATCGCCAACCAGATTGTTGATTTGGCGGAAAAGTCATTGAGCAGTGTCCAGGATTTGTTGAATGCTCAAGAAGTTTCACGCGTGGTTTGGTTGCAAGCACGCGTCGAAGCCGAGCAAGCTCGAATCACCGCAGAGAATGCGGCAACGCAATTGCGGGCCAACCGCGGTGTGCTCGCCGCAGCGGCGGGACTGCAAACTTTGCCGGCGGATGCGTTGGTGGGTGAGGTCGGTGAAGGCTTGATCGAAACACCCTGGGAGTCGTTGCTCGCCGAAATCACCGCGACCAGTCCTGAGATCACGGCGGCTGGATCGGCGTTGGAACGTGCACGTTGGTCATTGCGTTTGGCTTGCGCCCAAGTCACGCCCAATATCACCGGTCAAATTGGTGTCGGAGTCGATGCGTCGACGGACGACACGTTCGCTAGCGTTGGCGTGAGCGTGCCACTTCCGTTGTGGAATCGCAACCAAGGCAACATTCGAAGTGCTCGTGCCAGCATCGCTGAGGCGTCGGCAGCGATTGATCGAACGAGACTCAGTCTGGAAGGACGACTGGCCAGTGCGGCTGGTCGATATCAAGTCGCGCTCGAGCGTTACCGCCGATTGAATGACAGCGTTTTGCCGACCTCAGAAGAGACGTATCAGCTTTCTCAGCGAGCGTTTGAGGCCGGTGAAACGGACTACATCCAGCTGCTTACCATTCAACGAACATTGTTCAACACGCGTTTGAGCGTCTTGGAAGCCGCCGCGGATGCTCGACGAGCCGCTGCGGAAATCGAAGGATTGCTGGTGACCTTGGACGGTTGATATGAGTGACCGGCACCGCTGAACACCTCATTGCCGCAACGTTTTAAGTTTTTAGTGGAAAACCAATCGCGACGAATTCTTCGATCTGGCCTTCGCCGTCGGAACAACCGATAATACTGGCAACCTTTCACATTCAGAGAATCCGTGTCCGCATTTTGTCGTCTTACCACCGCCGTAGCATTGTTGCTGCACCTGTTTTTCGGGTGTTCGATGCATCATGCAATTGCGTGTGAGGGGCATGTGCACGACGGTTGTCATTATGTGAATGCGGCCGACGAATCGCCAAGTGTCCACGCTGGGCATGATCACGATTCGGCACTGCATGGGACGTGTGATCATCAGAACAAAGGTTGTGACACCGAGCGGTTGAAAGAGGATTCAGCCATCGCTGACGGTTCGGTCTGTGGTGTTGGGTGCGATTGTCAATCGGATCCCTGTGACGATGACCATCCCGGGTGTCACGGCGGGGCGGGGTGCAGTTTTGTGAATTCGAATGACGTGCAGTTCGTCATCGAAATGCCAATGCTCGCCTATCTCGATACGCATTTGAATGGCGACGAACCTCAGAGTTCGGCGATCAAAGCGGGGGCGGTCGCTGACGATTTCGGCTGGACTGCGATGGGATCCCGGTACCACTGTGCGTTGCTGTGCACTTGGGTGATTTGTGTTTGGGAAGCTTCGCGATGGTTTGTTCGTGAGTGTGGTCATGCCACACCAACGATTCAAACATCGTTCTGCTTTCATCCCCAAACCATTTTCTAGATCGGAACGAGCAATCGTTCGTGATTGGCACTGAAGGACGTTTTGCGTTGGCTCGATGTATCAGCCTCGCAAGTCCATTCTTTTCCGACGCGAACTGAGATGCTTGGCATGACGTTCGGCTTTGCCGCTGGACCTGATAGTCATCCGATCGTTCACTCAGATTCTGTGCAGTGTCATGACTTCATCCAATCAGTGGCTCGCGTCGCTTCGCACTTCGATTCTTTCGTTGTTAGCTGTCGTGATCGCGGTAGTGGCCGGTCTCTACTTCTTCACCGATTTCGGACGTCGTTCGACTGCCGAATCGAACACGATTGTCGAGTCGGATGACCATGCCGGCCATGATCATTCAGGTGGCGGTCATGAAGGTCACGATCACGAGGCCCATGACGAAGCGAATTCGCTTGAGCTGAGTCAGCAGGCGCGAGCCAATTTGCGTCTTCGCACCGAGCCAGTCACCGTCGGTCCGTACACCAAATATGTCGAGGTTCCCGGCATGGTGACCGCGTGGCCGGGAAAGACGCACATCTCCATCACGTCGCCGCTGACCGGGGTGATCAACGCGATTCACGTCTCGCGTGGCGAGCTGATTCAAAGCGGTGCCCCGATGTTTCGGCTGCGACTCACGCACCAGGATTTGGTCGAGACGCAAGAAAGCTTCTTGCTGCAGTTGGGGCAATTGGATGTGGAGGACCGCGAAATTCAGCGGTTGTCAGCGATCACGAGTTCGGGGGCGGTGTCCGGCAAAACGCGGTTGGCTCGCGAGTACGAGCGAGAGAAATTGCTGGCGGGGATCCGTGCGGCGAAGCAGTCCATGTTGTTGCATGGTTTGACCGAACAGCAAATCGAGTCGATCGAGCGTGATCGAACTTTGATTCGCGAATTGGTCGTTCGGGCCCCTTGGGTGGAGGAAGACAACTCGTTGCACCACGAGTCGCTCAGCCGGGCCTATAACCGGATGGCGGGCAATCCAGACGCGCGAATCGCTTCGATGCAGCCTCCTCCACTGGACGACCATGGGCACACGCACATTGATGCTGAATTCGTGGTTTCGGAGCTGGACGTGCGACGTGGCGAGTCGGTAACGGCAGGCCAGCAGATTTCGCAAATATCTGATTTCTCCCAGTTGTTGATTGAAGGACAAGCGTACCAGCGCGACGCGAAATTGCTTCGTCAGGCGGCCGACACGCATGCGGAAGTGCAGGCGACCATGAGCGGTGCGGACGGCGAAGTCGAGATGTTGGATGGATTGAACGTGGTTTACATCGGCAACAAAGTGGAGGCCGAATCTCGTTCGCTCGCGTTCTATGTGGGACTTGAGAATGAAATCGAAAGGGATGAAACGCGGAGCGAAAAGCGGTACGTCAGTTGGCGTTTCAAACCGGGGCAACGATTAACGCTACGTTTGCCAGTCTCGCGAATGGAAAACGCGATCGTCGTTCCGAAGGATGCGGTGGCCGAGGAAGGATTGAATCGATTCGTCTTCATCGAAAACGGTGATCACTTCGATCGTGTTCCGGTGGAAGTGATGGCTCGCGACAGTGTTCACGTCGCACTGAAGAACGATGGGCAAGTTTGGCCTGGTCAGAGAATCGCGGTTCGCGGCGCTCATCAGTTGCAAATGGAAATGAAGAACCGTGGTGGCGGCGCGATCGATCCGCACGCCGGACACAACCACTGACCTCGTTCCATACCGACTCGCGTTGAGATTCTCTCCGTGCCGGATCCATGCGGCAGACCTTGTACGCCGCGTCACGTCACTGCGCCAAAACATTCCACTCAAGATTCACGATGCTAGACAAGATCATTCAATTCTCGCTGAGGAACCGCCTGCTGATCCTGGTGGCCGCCGCGATCATGCTCGGCGTGGGGACTTGGCAAACCAGTCGGCTTCCCATCGATGTGTTTCCGAATTTAAACCGGCCACGAGTGGTTGTGATCACCGAAGCCCACGGGATGGCGCCCGAAGAGGTCGAGACTCTGATCACCTTTCCGTTGGAAACGGCTTTCAACGGGGCCAGTGGTGTGGAAGCGGTTCGCAGCAGCAGCGGGATCGGTTTGTCGGTCATCTATGTCGAGTTCGGGTGGAACACCGACATCTACAACGATCGGCAAATCGTCAATGAAAGACTGCAACTCGCGTCAGAGCAATTGCCCGATGGTGTGAAGCCAACTCTGGCACCGATTTCGTCGATCATGGGCCAAATCCTGATGTATGGGATGTGGAGTGAAGGAGGCGAAACGGAGCCGATGGAGGTGCGGACGCTGGCCGATTGGGTCGTGCGTCAGCGATTGCTGACGGTGCCAGGTGTGTCGCAAGTCTTCACGATGGGCGGCGGTCGAAAGCAGTATCAGGTTCTGATCGATCCGGACAAGTTAATTCAGTTTGGACTGACCATCGAAGACGTTCATACGGCGGTGGACGAATCCAACATGAACGCGACGGGCGGCTACTTGGACGACCAAGGTGCCAATGAGTTGCTGGTGCGAGGACTCGGACGCATCACCAGTCTGGACGAACTCAAGCAGATCGCGATCACGATGCGAGCGGGCCGCCCGGTGACGTTGGCCGATGTTGCACGAGTGGTTGAGGGAGCTCAAGTCAATCGTGGTGACTCGTCGGCATTTTTGCGAGACGAAGCGGGCAATGTCGAGGGCGGTCCCGCCGTGGTGCTGACGATCAACAAGCAACCCGGCAGCGACACGCGAAAAGTCGATCAGGCGATTGTGGAGGCGCTCGAAGAGCTTCGAGTGTCGCTTCCGGATGACATTCGGATTGCTAACGTCTATTCGCAACGCTCGTTCATCGATCGTGCAATTGAGAACGTGGTCGAGGCATTGGCCGACGGCGGCGTCTTGGTGTTGGTGATTCTGTTTTTGTTCCTTCTGAATTTTCGAACCACGTTCATCACCCTCACCGCGATTCCGCTGTCGATCATTTCGACGGCCTGCGTCTTTGCGATCTTTGGCTTGTCGATCAACACAATGACGCTGGGTGGATTGGCGGTAGCGATTGGCGAGTTGGTCGACGATGCGATTGTGGACGTGGAAAACATCTTTCGTCGATTGAAAGAGAACCGGCAATCGGACAGTCCTCGTCCGGTGTTGCGAGTGGTTTACGACGCCAGTGTCGAAGTGCGAAGCAGTGTGGTTTATGGCACAGCGATCGTGGTGTTAGTGTTCATTCCATTGTTTGCGTTGGAGGGAATGGAAGGCAAGCTCTTCGTTCCTTTGGCGATGGGGTATGTCGTATCTCTGATCGCGTCCTTGGGCGTGTCGCTGACCGTGACACCAGTCCTAGCGTCATTACTGATGGTCGGAAAGCGAAATTGGCAAATTGTCGTTCCCGTGTTGGCATTTGGGGTCGCAGGATTGACCGTCACTTGGGTCTTGCCTCGGTTGTCGCATTGGTTCATCGAAGGTTGGCAGCTACCGGGAAGCCAACTCGCTTGGACGCTTTTGTTGACGCCGGTGTTTTGGATTTTGATCCAAGTCTCGGAATGGATGTTGGGTGGTGAAGACGCTGAAGAAGGGCGTTTGCTCGAGGGATTGAAGGGAATCGCTGGACTGGCGATTCGGTTCAGCACGAGATTGGCTGTTCCTGTTCTCGCAGCCACCGCGGTTTTGGTTGTCTTCGCCGCAATCGCACTTTCGCGGCTGGAGCGTGACTTCTTGCCACCGTTCAATGAAGGTGCGGTCCAGGTCAACGCGTTGTTGGCTCCGGGGACGTCGCTGGCGACGAGCAATCAAATTGGTGTTGCGATTCAAGAGGAGCTGATGAAGATCGACTCAGTGAAGTCGGTCGCTCGCCGGACCGGTCGGGCGGAGCTGGATGAACACGCCGAAGGAGTCAACGTCACCGAGATGTTTCTGGAAATTGACGATGGTGCCAATCGCGAAAAGACCATCGAGACGGTTCGCGAAACGATGGAGGACTTTCCCGGTGTGGTGTCGAGTACCGAGCAACCACTTGCTCACTTAATCAGCCACATGATTTCGGGAGTGAAGGCTCAAATCGGGATCAAGCTTTACGGCGATGATTTGGACTTGTTGCGAAACAAAGCCGAGGAAATGAAGCGACGGATTGCCGATGTCCCCGGCTTGGCCGACGTGATGATCGAGCAACAAACAAACATCCCGCAACTACGAATCGATGTGGATCAGCTTGCACTGACTCAAAACGGATTGCGTCCCGCGAATGTGATGGAGTTGGTCGAGACCGCGATGAACGGGCAAGTCGTCAGCCAAGTGGTGATGGGGCAACGGACGTTTGATTTGATGCTTCGGATGGATGAACCGTATCGCGAAAACATCGACAAGCTGATGCGATTGCCAGTTCCATTGCCAAATGGCGGAACGCTACCGCTGGACGAATTGGCCGATGTTTATCGAAGTGACGGGCCAAACATGATCAAGCGGGAGAAAGTGCGTCGCCGAATCGTGTTGCAGGCCAACGTGTCCGACCGTGGTGTGGTGGACGTGGTCAACGACATCCAATCGAGGTTGGAGGATTTGGAACTGCCGCCGGGATACTACTTGGAATATGGCGGTCAGTTTGAGAGCCAACAATCCGCGACTCGTCGATTGATGATCTTGTCGGGTGTCGCTTTGGTGGGAATGTTCCTGGTCCTCTACACGCTCTTTGGCAACGTCAACTTTGCCATGCAGGTCTTGGTCGCGTTGCCCACCGCGTTCGTGGGTGCCGTCGCGGCTTTGGTGCTCACTGACCAGAACCTAACCGTTGCCGCGATGGTCGGATTCATATCGTTGTGCGGGATCGCCAGTCGAAATGGAATCCTGTTGCTCAATCACTATCTGCACTTGGTGCGCCACGAAGGCGAATCATGGACGCATCAGATGGTTGTGCGAGCGGGGCAAGAACGCATGGCCCCGGTGCTAATGACGGCGCTGACGTCTGGCATTGGATTGCTGCCGTTGGCGTTGGCGGCGGGCGAGCCCGGCAAAGAGATTCTGTATCCAATCGCGACCGTGATCGTTGGAGGGTTGCTCAGCAGCACGCTGGCCGAATTCTTCGTTCGGCCCGCTTTGTTTTGGGCGATCGGTCGAACGGCCGGACAGCAAATGGTGGCCGAGACGGCTGGAGAACTCAGCGAGCCCTTCGAGAATTGAAACAGACGCGAGTGACTTTGGTGTGGGGCGATTCAGGTGTCACTGAGTCGATCAAAGCCAAATGTTGAGATGTTGATGTCCCTTCCTTTTGTCCCTGGAGTTGTGGTGAAGTTTGCATGGAGTTTAACGGCCCTGGCTTGTTTGTTTTCAGTTGGTTGCGGTGCGAAGCCTGCTGAAGATTCTGGAGCCGATCCCGACACGGTGGTGATGGAAGGAACGCCACCGGACTCGCACGCCCATCCGGAACATGGGCCCAACGGCGGTGAGCTGATTGAATTGGGCAAAGAAGCTTTCCATTTGGAAATGCTTCATGACGATCAGTCGGTGACGCTGAACGTCTTGGATGGAGCCGCATCGGAGACGGTGGCGATCGATGCAGCCGAGCTGTCGGTCAGCTTGAAACACGACGACGAAGTGAGGACGTTTGCTCTGCCCGCATCGAACCCAACGGACGGCAAAGCTTCGTCATTCACGATCGCCGATGCCGAGATGGCTGGATGGATGAAAGAAGGTGCGGAGGGAGCCGTGACATTGCAGATCGATGGCAAGTCCTACACCGGAAAGATTTCGCACGATCATGACCATGAGGGACACGATCACGATTGATCGCGAAACGCGGCAGGCGTTTGCAAAGTGAGTTTCTCGAAAACGGGTGCAACACGCTTGCAATCGGTTCGAGAGATAGAAGATTGAGTCGGTGGAGGGTGTTCCGAAACCGGCGAGGCTCCCGGTCCGCGATTCGACTAGCCCTCGAGCGACCGGGAGCCGCTCTTTCTTCAGTCGTCCAGTGCGAGCGACAACGCGCCTAAGCACGTGAGCGGGAGTCTTTGGGCTTTATCACGTAGCGGCGTCTCTCCGAGACGCTGTCATTTGCGAGTCTCAGAGAGACTCGCCTACGTGAGGTTCTACCCGATCATTCCTGCCGAACTGCTTAGCGAGGTTTGGTGATCCAAACGGCCGTGGTTTGACCCTGCGGCGTGATGTTGAGATTGATGAAATTGTCACCGGCGGATTGGTCGCCCGACGTCACGGCCGCGATGGGGCAATTTTCGTCGAGTTGTTCCAGGTTACGGATCGGGAACAGTTCATTGCCCAGACTTTGTAGGCTGGCGATCATTTCGACCATCCCGCTGCCGGCACCGATGTTGCCGAGGTGCCCCTTGGCGGTCGTGACAGGTGGTTGGCCGTCTGCGAATCCAAACACGTCGGCGATCGCGCCGGCTTCGCATGCATCCGTGTCTACGTCGGACAGTCCATGAGCATGGATGTGACCGACGTTGATCTTTCCTTCGGCGGGAGCAAAGCCATTTTCACGACCGGCGTTGATCACGCCTCGCAGGACGTTGGCGAAACCTTTTCGCATGGGTTGGTCCCCGGCGGCCGGGCCAACTGCACTGGAACTGCAGGCGACGATTTCACCATAGATCGTCGCGCCTCGTTTTTCGGCGTGTTCCAATGATTCAAACAAGAACGCGCCGGCTCCTTCGCCCACGACACTGCCATCACGGCTGGCGTCAAATGGACGCGACATGCGGCCGGGGTCTTCCGTGTCCGATGCCAGTTTCTCTTGCATGGAAGCATGCAGTGTTCGCAACGTGTGAACTCGCGAGCCGGTGGAGCCAACAACCAAAGCGTCGGCATGGCCACGGGAAATGGTCGAGACTGCTTCGGAGATCGCCGCACCGGCGGATGCTTCGCGAAGGGTGATGGAATTGTTGGGGCCGCGAAGGTCGTTGTAGATTGCGATGTGGGAGGCGGGCATGTTGGGCAAGTACTTCAGCAACCACAGCGGGTTGACTTTTGGAAGTCCCAGGTCGCCCCACTTGGTGAAGTCGAACTCGCCATCGGTTGTGCAGGCGGCGATTCCCTCGGCGTATTCTTCGGGAAGCGACATGATGTAGTCGCATCCGTAAACGACTCCCGTGCGATCGCGATCGAAGTCGTCCGGGTTGTGACCGCCGTTGTGCAGTGCCAACTGAGCCGCCGCGACGCCCATTTCGATTTCGCGGCACATGACTTTGCTGCCTTTGCGAATCGTTCGTTGCAACGATTTTTCGAGCGGGCCGTAGTCGCTAATGTGGCCGGTGAACGCACTCGCTTCTGCGCCGTTGCTGATGGGCAGAACGTCGGTCGGGATTTGCGTGAACGGAGCGATGCCGCTTTTGCCTTCCCGCAATCCGCTGAGGAGTTCTTCGGGAGTGTTACCGAGCGGACTGATCACGCCGATGCCGGTGATCACGACGCGTTGGGCGGAGGTAGCTGGCATGAATGACAATCTGGATTGGTTCGTACCCGGTCAGATCAGACCGAATGGAATCGAAGCAGGAATGGAGGACTTTGCGGGCCGGCGAAGATAGCAAATCCGTCCGCGAAGCGGGAGCGGGACAGTGCACGTGAACGTCGGAACCCACTGCGGACCCGCGTAAAGGCGGGTAAGAGTGGGCAAAACGTGAGCTGCGGCTTCAATCGAAAGCCGGTGGGCACATCAATAGCGGCCGCGATTGGGGGCCGACACGCGAGATCCGATTTGTGGCACCAATGGGGTGGTGGTCAAGTTGTCAGAGGCACGGCCTCGGAATTCAACAAACATCAACGCGTCGGCTCGGCCAGCGGTGGTGCCGGTGATTGAACTGAGGTTGAACAGCGGCAAACTGGATTGTGGTCGCTCGGGGCTGGCAACAACACCGCAGGAGAGCAGCAGCACCATGTCCGACGGCCAACGGAATCGTTCGTGCAAACGCCAGCTCACAAGCTGCGGCACTTCGATCTTGGTGCGGTGGACTTGGTTGTTCGGAAGCGGTAGGTCCAGTTCGACGGGCACAAATTTGTCGACTTGGTCGATGTTGGCGTTGATCACGCAATCGAGCGTGCGACCGTCGACGCTGAGAAGCGGGCTGACTTCGATTTGGAAGCCTTCTTGGATCTCACCGGTTTCGGGTTCGTAGGGAGGCCAGTTGGCCGGCGAAGGTTTGACATTGAGGACGTAGTTGCGACCGCGAGTGCTGGCGAGCTTTTCTGTTTGACCATTGTTGGTGATCAAGTCGACCGCTTGCACTTCGCGAACGTCGGTTCGTGAACGAAGCATGTTCATGACCAGTGCGGCGTTTTCCTTTGTCAGCAACCAAGCTTGCAGGCCGGGCGATTGAACGTTGACGTGCTGCATCAACATGTGAGCGTTGCTGCGCCAATTTGGATTGCCGACGGTCATCAACCGGAGGTTCATGACTTGAGGTTCTTTGTCTCCGGCAACGAAGCGTTCGACGATCCCGCCGATGACCTGGTGCATTTCGTTGGTGTGGTAGACCTTCAGTTCGTCTCGATCGGCACTCATGAACCCGAATGGTTCGGTGTGCCAGACGTCGGTTCCAGTTTCGCGAACGATCCAGTCGACGATGGCTTGGTGAGGACGGTCGTGTTTGGTCAGGTAGCCGGTGTAGGGGCTGATGTTGTAAACGCGATGCTCTTGGCCGGCCTCGCGAGGCAGTTGGCCTCCGTTGGAAAGCTGGCCGGTGGGAGCGGCGCCGCCAGCGGGCAACGCATTTCGATTGGCGGTGGTTTGCGGCGGTGTTTGCAGGCTGGGCGGCGTGTTTGCTGCGGTCGGGCCAGCGGCTCGTGGCGTGAAGCCTTGCGGAGCGGATTGTGTTTCAGCCGTGGACGGTCCTCGAGCGACCGAATTGGATGGCAGGGCGAATCCACCCTGGGCGTGCACATGATCGCTCGTTGCGGCGGTGCCGGCAGCGAAGAGGCAGGCGGAGGCGAGTCCGCGAACGATTCGCGAGCGGAAAAAGAAAGGGAGACTTCCCGGAAGGTTTGCTTGAGCCATGGCGGGTCGCGTTTGAAAAGACGGGCATTGGTCGTTAGCAGTACGTTGGACCGCTTGCGAACACGCCTATACCGCATCGATGACTTTCGCAACAAGTCCGAAAGAATTGCGTCTTTTGCTTCAAGTGCCGTTTCCGCGAGCGAATTAGCCTTCGAAAACTGCGTCCTTGATGTTTCGCACGAGCGATTGGCGAGTCAGCGAAATGGACTGGATTGATTCCACGTTCACGCCCAATTGCTTGCCGAGTTTGACCGCCAAATCGACGTCTCGGACCCCGTGATACTGGTTGACCACCCGACGGCCCGCGGGGTCAGGGACCGATATGGTTTGGTCGCGAAATCGATAGCTGGTTTCGAAGGCATCGGCGAGCTCGTCGATCCATTCTTGAGGGACCCGCCGAAGTTGACAGTGGTCAACGCTCCAAAGATCGTCGCCGTTGCATTCGTCCAGTAGCGCCAGGGCTCGGTCGTAGGAAACGCTCACGAGACAACCTGGTCGATGCGGGCAGCCATCACAAAATCGTTTTCGCTCAATCCACCGATCGCGTGCGTTGTCAGGACGATGCGAAGATGTCGGTAGCCGGTCAAATGCAGATCGGGATGATGTTGCTCCGCCTCTGCCAGTTCGGCGATCGCATTGAGATGCCGAACCGCGGTTTGGAAGTCGCCCGTGTTCAACTTGCGTGAAATTTGTTTGCCCTCCTCGTCGAGCGACCAATTGGGAAGCTCGCTCAAATACTGCTTCGCGGTTTCGGCGGCGATGCGATCGATACCTCCTTCGCAGGGAACGCAGTGGCGGCTGGACCAGTCCGTTGATGTTTTGGATTCATTCATGCGTTGATTTTACCGGTGTGGGAATTGGATTCGTAGGTGAAAATCGAGGTTGATCGACGCATTTGCGATTTGCATGTAGTCTGGTGCTCATGAATGCTTCCGTTCCCTCGCCGTCCGCCGCCAACGATCCTGATCGCGAAAATGAGATTCGTTTGATCGGTTCGATTCGCGAGGGCGATTCGCAGGCTTGGCAACAATTGATCGAGCAATTCGAAGGTCGCTTGTTGGCATATGCTCGTCGGCGGATTGGTGATCTGGCAACGAGCGAAGACATCGTGCAAGAAACCTTCGTCGGTTTCCTCGTTTCGCTTCCGAATTACGATTCGCGACGAAAGCTCGAGAGCTATCTGTTCTCGATCTGCAGTTACAAGCTGACCGATCACTTGCGGCAGTCTGGGCGTCGTCCCGAATTACCGTTGCTGGGACGCGGCAGTACGTCGGGCTCTGGTAGCGGCGACAATGTCGAAGCCGATGGGATTCGGTTGCCAAGTTCGATCTGTCGCAGTGCAGAACGTCGAGAGTTGGAACAAGACTTGGTCGTCGAAGTCGTCCTCGAACAGATTGCGAATTGGCAATCGCGAGGCAACTTTGTGAAGCTGAAAGCGATCGAGCTGCTTTTTGTGATGGGCCGTGGCAATCGCGAGGTGGCCGAGCAGCTGAACCTGACTCAGCAGCAAGTCGCGAATTTGAAGAGCGATTTTCTGACTCGAATTTCGGCGGTCATCAAACGGCGTGAACTCGATCTGGACGTGTTCCCAGAGCTCCGAGAAGACGACTGATTCGTCCGCCGAATCCGCTCGCGGGCCAATCGGCACATCGATTGCTGGTGAAAGAAGATGACGTGGTCGTTTTCCTTTCAATCGAGTGGTGGAGTCGTGGGTTTTCTCAAGCAGACATTTTCGGAGTTCTCAAAGGATCGATGCAGCACGCTGGCGGCTGCGTTGGCGTATTACACCGCGTTCGCGCTGCCTCCGCTGCTGTATTTGATGATGACCGTGCTGACATTTAGCTTGTCGGTCATGTACGACAGCGAGCAGGCCACCGAGAAGGCTCAGGGAATTTTGCAAACGCAGGCATCTCAGATGATCGGCAACCCTGCGGCGGTCGACCAAATCGAGACCATCATGGAGAACCACGAGCAAACCTCGGGGAAGTGGTGGAAAACGCTTCTGAGTTTCGCTGGGATTTTGGTTGGTGCAACCGGAGTCGTCTCCGCATTGCAGGCGGCACTGAATCAAGTTTGGGAGGTCAAACCCGACCCGGAAACCAGCGGCATCAAAGACATGATTGCGAAACGATTCCTGTCTTTTGGGATGATCTTGGGACTTGGTTTTTTACTGCTGGTCTCTCTGGTCGTCTCTTCGATCTTGACCGCACTGGGTGATCAAGTGGGCAGTTGGATTGGAATGTCAGAAACGGTTGCTCACCTAGCCAACTTTGCCGTTCAGGCTTTGGTTGTCTTCGTCATCTTCGCGTCAATCTTCAAGTTCATGCCCGACGCGATTACCAAGTGGCGTGATGTGGCCGTTGGAGCCGCGGTAACGACGATTTTGTTTCTGGTCGGCCGATATGCGATGCAGTTGTATTTCTCGATGAGTGAACCTGGAGCACAGCTTGGTGCGGCGGCCGCTTCGTTGGCCGTGTTGTTGGTGTGGGTCTACTACACCGCGATGATCGTTCTGCTCGGTGCGGAAGCCACGCAGGTCTATGCGGTTCGCTACGGCGATGGAATTCGCCCTGAACCCAAAGCCGTTCGCGTGGTCGAAGAAATCAAACGAGATACCAAAGCGACCACGGCGTAGTGGACTCGATCTGTTCGCGGGCTGATACGCCAGGCGGACTCTGCTGACTAAAGCAACCCGCTTTTGCGATCATGGTCGCGGCGGGTTGCTTCTTCGATGGCTGGCAGAACGTCCTTCGACAGCAAACCGAGCCGCTCGGCGATCACGCTGACCTCGATGCTGTCCTTGACCAAATGCATTGGGACACCCGCCGCGGTGCTTTGTTTGGCGTAGCGGCCAACCTTTTCGTCATGGTCACTCATCGTCTCTGGATCAATGTCCCGGATGAAGATCGCGGGAATACGCGGGCCAAATTCTTCCGCTGCCGTTGCGTAGAGACGAGCGTCTTCTTGTCCCGAATCGCCGACCAAGACGAACGGCAAATCGGGGAACGCGTTCATCAGTCTGCAAGTTTGTTCGAGCTTGCGATCGTGTCCTTGCTTGATGAATTTATCGTCGTCAATTCCAAGATCACGCAAGAACAGCGGGCCTTTTGGAATGGCGTTGAGTTCGAGGAAATCTTCCAGCAAGTCGTAGCGGTTCCACGGCGAAGAGGAAACGTAAAAGATTGGGTTAACGGGAGATCCAAAGCGTTTGCCATCGTGTTGCATCCATTCGTACAGCGATGCGACTCCTTCGAGCGGCGCCCTCGTTCTCGCATTGCCAAAGAAGGTCAGCTTCGCCATCGTGCCGATGTCGGTTGCTCCCGTTCGAAGGATCGTGTCGTCGACGTCGCTGACGACGGCATACTTCGCTTCGGATGAAACATGCATGACGTCGCAAACGGAAAACGACTCCAATGGTGAGACTCGATCGTCGTCCACGATTGCGAGTTGTGCCGGCATCCAGAACGCAAACTCGCTGTTGTCGGCAGTGCTTGGGATGTCGAGTTCGAAATACCCTTCGCTGTCGCTGATGGTTTGGCCAGTCACGCCGGCGAATGATCCCTCGACCGTGACTCCGGGAACCTCATCACTGGCGAAACGACGCCAAGTGTGCGTCAGGTTTTGCCACCAGCGATCGTTGTGGAAGTCTGGATCCAAAGGTGGGTTGCTGAGAACCCGTCCTCGAAGATGAATCGTGTCAGCCGTCGCGAATCCGGTGTAGGTTTGAATTTGGGGCACGCCGCTGCGACCCCAGCGTTTTCGGATTCGCCGGATCGCCATGTCGGCGACATCATCGGCGGAAGATGCGGTTCGAGTGAGCCAGCTACGCAGGTCCGCTTGGAAGGATTCCGGTTTCGGTTCAGACATGAATGCTTTGTTGTGATCGGGAACGTTGAAAGCTCCCATGCAAAGCAAATCTGAGGCCGCTCTCAGGCGTCCAGCAAACCTTTCGCGATTCGTAGCAAACGGTTGACCTTCAGAGGTTTGCTGAGGTATTCGTCAAAGCCTTCGCTGATCAAGCGGCGACGGGTTCCCTTCATCGCATCCGCCGTCAACGCGATCACCGGCAATTCGATTCCACGTTCACGCAATTCTTTCACGGCCCCCAAACCATCCAGTTCGGGCATTTGCATGTCCATCAGACAAAGCTCGAACGGCTTGCCGTCTTTGTTTGCCGCCACGACCATGTCGACGGCTTGGCGTCCATTTTCAGCAACCTCCACTTCACAGCCCGCTTTCTTCAAGAAGTGCTGGGCCACGAAGCGAACATCTCGCATGTCATCCGCGATCAGGACTCGAGCGTTGAGCTGGATGTTTTGATCGAGAGAAGTCTTGGAATTGTCGGTGTCTTTTTCCTCGGTCAATTCGATGGTCAGTTGGTCCATGTTGCCGACGGGATCGACTGGCAATCGGATCGTGAACTCACTGCCTTCGCCTTCGGTGCTGCTGACTTGGATCGTCCCGCCCAAAGCATTGGTGAGGCGTTTGGTGATGCTGAGTCCGAGTCCGGTTCCGCCAAAGCGATTCGAAATGGTCGCGTCCGCTTGGACGAATGGCTCGAACAACGTTCGCAATTTCTCGTCTGCGATTCCAATTCCGTCATCGATCACCTTTAAAAGTAGGAACGATTGGTCGTCAATCTTTTCGGATCGCACCACGACTTCGACTCGTCCCTTCGGCGTGAACTTAATCGCGTTGGCAATCAGGTTGATCATGATCTGACGCAGTCGAGCTGAGTCCGTCGTGATCGTTCTCGGCAGTGGTTCGCTGACGTCGAAGTGAAGCGTGTTTTGATAGTCCTGGGTTCGCATTTTCATCGTTTCGAAGATGTCAGCCAGGAGTTCACCCAACGCGACGCTGCCGGTCGTGGTGGTGAATTTGTTCGCTTCGATGCGAGACAAGTCCAGGACGTCGCCGAGCAAACGAAGCAAGTAGTCGCCGTTGCGCTGGATCGTTGAGAGGTATTCTTGGATGGTGCCTTCGTCAGGATCTTCCTGCAGAATCTTTGTGAATCCGAGAATGGCCGACAATGGCGTGCGAAGTTCGTGACTCATGTTGGCCAGGAAGTGACTCTTCGCTTCGTTGGCCGCATCAGCGGCAAGCTTTGCTTCCCGCAGTTCGTTTTCAACCTGCAGTCGCTCTTGAATATCAACGAAGGTCACCACAGCGCCGACAATTTTGCCTTCCTCGTGGATTGGGTGGCACCAATATTCGACAGGGAAGCTCTCGCCGTCTTTGCGACAGAACCGTTCATCGTATCGATTGATCGCTTCCCCGTTTCGGACCGCGTGAAGAATCTGCAAGGACTCTTTCTTGAGAGGATGCCGATCGGGACCGCATGGTTGAGCAAGATCCACGAGCTCCTTTCCGACGATCTGACTTCCGTGTTCGTAGCCAAGCATTCGGGCCGCTTTTTCGTTACTGAAAGTGCACATGCCGTTGACGTCTAAACCAAACAATCCTTCGGCGGTGGAATCCAGCAGCAACCGAATCGTCCGTTCGTTCGTCTCCGTTTGCCGAGCCGCTTCGATGCGTTCGGTCACGTCGTTTTGAACGCCCACAAAGTGTGTCAGCGTGTCGTTCTCGTCGTGGACCGGGGTGATGTAGAGATCGTTCCAAAATGGCTCGCCGTTCTTGCTATAGTTCTTGATCAGTTCGCGGACCGATTCACCGCGTGCGAGAGCCCGGCGGATTCGGAGGACTGTTTCGTCGTCAGTGTGTTCACCCTGCAGGAACCTGCAATTGCGACCAATGATCTCCTGCTCGGAGAACCCGGTCATGTCAGTGAAGCCCTTGTTCACAAACGTGATCGGATGGTCTTCGCGAGAGCAGTCGGTGATCACGATGCCGTTGGCGGCTGACTGGACCGCCTCACTGAGCAGTCGCATCTGCGATTCATGGGACTTGCGAAGGGTGATGTCCCGGATCGATGCAAACAAAAGTTGTTTGCCTTGCAACAGCACTGGTGTAAGAGCCACTTCGACGGGGAACTCAGTTCCGTCGCGTTGTTGCAGCCAAGACTCGAACAGATTGCCACCTTTTGCATGAGCGGTCTCGATCCGGTCTTCGTACGATTTAGGGTCAGTTTCCGATTTGAATTGTGAGAGTTGCTGCCCGACAATCTCTTCGTTTGAATAGCCCAGTTGCTCGCACATTTTGCGATTGGCGTAGCTGATCTTTCCTTTTTCATCGAGCAAAACCAACGCGTCGATGTTCTGGTCCGCCATGAACTTGAACTTCAGTACGTCGCGTTCGGCTCGACGGAGACTGTTGACATCCACGAACGCGATCACCACTCCATTGATCTCGGAGTTTCGAAGGTACGGAAGTGCACGGACCAAGTAGGACGAGTCTCGGCAATTGACTTCCCATTCCAATTCGACTCGTTCGTCGCGAGCTTGTCGGACGCGATCGAGGAACTGGTCGTCTTGGATCGGGTGGATGAAGGACTCAAAGGAGCGTCCCAAATCGTTTGGTTCGATCGATAGCAAACGAGAAATTTCGGGAGTGACTCGGCGAACTCGTAGTTCGTCGTCCAAGAAAACGACGCCGACACGAGTGGTTGCCAACAGGTTGACCATGTCGGCATTGGCTTCGTTCACTTCATTCACGCGAACTTGGAGTTCTGCATTGACCGAATAGAGCTCTTCGTTGACGCTCTGCAGTTCCTCGTTGGTGCTTTGCAGTTCTTCATTGCTGGCGACCATTTCTTCATTGGTCGCTTGCAACTCTTCGTTGGAAGTTTCCAGCTCTTCAATGGTGGCCTGCAAGTTTTGCCGATTGAAACTGAGCTCCTGCTCTAGATCTTCGATTCGTGAATGTGCCGCGGAGGAAAAGTCCAGCAACGTGCCTTCTGATTGGTCGGAACTTTCGCTTGTCGTCAGTGCGTCGCCCAACGCCGTGCGTACTTCAGATGCTTTGAATTGAATCAGTACGCAGGATGACGCCAACTTTGGAACGTGGTATGGCTCAACGATCAATTCCAAAACATGGTTGGGGCCATCGACGGGTGACGGAATGCCTTGGTAGTGGACGGCACTCTGTTGCTTCATCGCTTGCGTGACCGCGGCACCGATTGATGCACGCAACTCCCTGGGCACCATGTCAAGGATATTGTCCGACGGGATCCCGCTTGGAACGGTCAGGTATCGATTGGCACCCGGGAAGACATGAATAATCCGGTAGTCAGTATCGATCACCAAGCTGGGTGGCATCTTGTTCGACAACAAGACGTTGTAGACTTCGAGCAGGTTTTCATTGCGCCGTTGGGGCGGGGGCTCAACGATAGAAGGTGTCTGCGGCATTGCCGGTGAAACAGTCTGATTGGGCAAGGGCATTCGCAACTCGATCGGCAAGCGAACGTCGCGTCGTTTGCGAAAGAGCTTCCACTGTGTGTTGATCGCATCAAACTCGTCGCCGATATCGCCCACACTCTCACTGGGGCCCAAGAATAAAACTCCGTTGGCTTTGAGGGAAAAATGAAACAGCGAGAGGGTTTTTCGTTGAGCGGGTGATTGCAGGTAGATCAACATGTTCCTGCAAGACACCAGATCCATTTGCGTGAACGGTGGATCATTGATCACGTTCTGCGCCGCAAACACCACGCTCCGGCGAAGCTGGTCCTTGACCACATAGCCGGATTCGTGCTTGGTGAAAAAGCGTTCCCGGCGCTCTTCCGATACTTCGCTCATCTGAGCTTCTGAATAGGATCCCGCCGCCGCGATTTGCAGAGAACCTCGGTGCGGATCCGTCGCGAACATTTTGAAATCGATTTGTCGATCGGATCGCTCGATGCCCTCACGCATCAACATGGCAATGGTGTAGGCTTCCTCACCGGTCGCGCATCCGCAAACCCAAATGCGGATCGTGTCTTTGGCTTTTTCGATCAGTTCGGGGATGACTCGTTGTTCAAGAGCATCGAAAGCATCGCGGTCACGAAAGAACTTTGTCACGCCAATCAGCAGATCGCGATAGAGTTCGTTCACTTCATCAGCGTTCTCGTTGATGTGATCGACGTATTCGGTCAGGCTATCGAGATGCAACAAATCCATTCGCCGTTGAATTCGGCGATGCACGGTGCCTGACTTGTAGTGATTGAAGTTGATGCCGTGGTTTTTCTTCAGCAGTTGAAACACACGGTCCAATCCAGACCGTTGGATCTCCTCGATCGGAACTGATTGGTCGGCTTTGGGACTTTGCCCGTCGAACAAGTACTGTTGCAAGGCATCTCCCATTTTGTCGGGAGCCAGTTCAAGGTCGACGTGCCCTGTGTTGCGGGCGTTCATCGGCATCGAATCGAACTTGCATGTCTCCGGATCTTGGATGATCACCAAGCCGCCGTTGTTGCTGATCTCGACCACACCTCGTGATCCGTCGCTGCCGGTGCCGGATAGAACGATTCCGATCGCTCGGTTGCCTAGGTCTTGTGCGAGCGATCGCAAGAATTGGTCGATGGGATGAGTCAGGATCTTCTCGCTGCCACGATCGGTCAGCAACAACTTGCCGTTGCTGATGACCATCTCTTTCCTGGCGGGAATCAGATAGATCGTGTCTGGTTGAACTTCGACACCGTTGTCAACAACTTCGATCGGGATGTCGGTGACTCGCCGAAGCAGTTCATCCATGTGGCTTTTGAAGTCCGGCGACAGGTGCTGGACGACAACGAATGACATCCCCGTGGCGACCGGCATTTTGCCGAAGAGTTGTTCCAGTGCTTCGAGCCCTCCGGCTGAGGCGCCGATGCCGACGACATGCTGCTGCGGTCCGTTTGAGGCTGATGAGGCAACTTCGTTCTCGGATTCCGAGCCGAACGAAACATTCTGGGAAGCTTTGGTGTCAGCCATAGATGATGGTGTGGAAGGACAGGTTGCCGTCTGTAGGCACCCTTCACTCATGGCGAGTTGTGCACCGGGCGAGAAGCCAATGAATTTGGTATCAACAACGAGTGAATCGCAGGGTCGTCACTACCTGTTCGAAAAGGACGCAAAACGACCGGTCCGAACGACTAGGCACCCTAGCAAACGAAGTGCCGTTCCAGTGTAAGAAGGCGGGAAACACTGTCAATCTAACAGCCTGCCTCTCGCGAATCAGGCGAGATGCTTGGAAGAAGCCTGGATGGTGATATCAAATACGGCAACTATTCCGTCTGGTCGCGTTCCTGTCGGAATCGTAAGCAGTCTTGAAAATTCACACGCGTGATCGCGATTCGATCAGCGTGACTCCGTTTCGTACATCGCACCAATTTGTGATGTGCGAACAAGGGTACGCGGAAGACTGGCAATCAGAACTCGCGGAATTCGGACGCGATGCGACGAAAACGTGCTGACACCGAGTGAGACGCGGACGTGTTCTCACCGAGCGGAATCGTTGTATTCCCCTGGGTCAGGTAATTCACGCACGCACACAACTGTTCTTTTGAAACTGGCTTCTTCAGGTAGGCGCTTCCACCCAGGGTCCCGACCATCCGCTGGATCTCTCCGTCTTCCAAGCTGCTGGAGACGATGACGGGAATCGCGGCGACTTTCGGATCAGCATCCGATCGCACCGTTTGCAGCAAATGCAATCCGCTGAGATGCGGCATGTCGATGTCGGCGATCACGATGTCAGGTGATTGACGGCGGAGTTCAGCCAGGGCCGTTGCACCACAGGATGCATGCACGACCGAGTAGCCGAGTTCTCGCATCCATTGTCCCAGTTGTTCTCGGATGACGCGAACGTCGTCCGCAATCACGCACCTTCGAGATTGGTCAGGGTCGTGGGGCGGTGTGGTTGGCATAAATACTCGTGGGGGTGGGAATAACTTGCGACCGACGTTGCGAACAATGTGCCAAATCGGTCTATCGTCCAAGATCGGGCCGCTATATTCGTTGCAACAGCGGTCCTTGTCACGATGCCGCAGATTGCTTTCCTGAAGAAGCCCGCGGATCCGTCGACTCTTTTGCCTTCGACGTTCGATTTCGCCACAAGCCGTAAGACGCCGCAGAGTACAAGATGGGATAGACGAGCGAAACCAAAACCATCCAAGCTGGTGGATGTGGATACAACGGCAACATGGCAACAAGCAGCAACGCCCAAATGCCGGCTCCGGACAACAACCAAGTTCGATGCTTTGCCGGGGCGAGGTTGGGGTAGATCAGCCAGATTGGTGTGACGGTCAAAACGGCCAACAACCAGATCATGATCGCGACTGGCCACGGCCCCCACCAATGGTGCAGCAAGCCAGCGTAAAACGCGGCCACATTCCAGTACGAGGGGAACCCGCGGAAGAATCCGTTGGATTCGTCCTTGGCGTTTTGGTGTGCGAACCCAAACAAGCTGGCTCCCATCGCGATTGCGACGGTGAAACCAAGTCCTGCGGGGAGCCAATTCATTCGCCAAACTAGCATCAAGGGAATGAACGCAAAGGTGAGGTAGTCGAGTAGGTCATCGATGGTTCGACCGTCGATCGATTGCGCGAGCGTTTTGGCTCGGAACCGGCGAGCAAGCGGCCCATCGATCGCGTCAATGAACGTGGTCAAAAGCAGCCAAACGAACACGCGACGCGGATCGCAATCGGGCTGGATGATTTCATTCATTGCCAGCGACGCAGGGAGGATCCCGGACGCGGTCAGCACATGCACGCCGTACGCGGTCGCTCTTTGGCGGGGCGTCGCCGGATGGTCGCTTGATTCCTGCATCGCTCAGCCGATCGCGGGCGTTCGCGTTGACAGCGGCATGGATGACATGCCGATTTCTTCTGATTCGACGGCTCGCTGCAACTTCTCTTCCGCTTCTTCTTCGTCGCTGGCCTTCTCTTCCAAAGGTTCTTGCTCTTGTTTCAGCACTGGTTGCAGTTGCAGATCGATGAGGATCGGAAAGTGATCGGAACCGACGTGACCCAAACGCTGCAGATCACGGACGCCAAAGTGCGTGGAGTGAAAGACGTGGTCCAATGGAAAACGCATCCAAACGTGGTCGGCGTGGAATGAATTGAAGAAACCACGGCCACGGCGGGGATCCAGCAGTTGGCTGAGTCGTAGAAACAATCGCGTGGAGGGAGACCACGCAACGTCGTTCAAGTCGCCACCGATCACGATGGGACGGTCATCTTCCGCCAATTCTTTTCCCCAGATGACCAATTCAGCATCTCTCGCCGTCGCATCGTTGTCGCGGATGGGTTCGGGCGGTCGTGGGTGAACTCCGATCACGCGAATTTCGTCGCCGCTGGGCAGTTCGACCATCGCATCGATCGACGGAATGTCGTCCTGAATTCGGAAGCGTATTTCGCTTTCGCGAATCGGCAGGCGCGATAGCATCGCCATGCCGTACCAATTGTCCTGTGGATAGATAATCTGATGCGGGAAGATCGACTTAAGTTCTTCCAATGTTGGTTTCCAACGATCATCGATTTCCGCTGCGATCACCATGTCGACGTCGGTGTCCCGGACCACTTTCGACCATTGTTCGAAACGATCGTTTTCCATTTCAACGTTAGTCACCAACAATCGAAAGCGGCGTTGGCTAGCGGATTCCTCGTCTTCCTGGACAACGTCCCACGTCGTCGCCTGAGTCTTGGAGAGAATTGTATAGGGGATGATGCGGAACAAATGCCAACCGGCGATAGCAGTTGCCAGGATGGAGATGGAGATGCAGCTGATCGCGGGTGCTCGCGAATTGACCATGTTGACGGCAACAAATGCGATTGCCGCCACAACCGCGATCAAAACAATTTGGACACGCGGAAAATCCCATCCTCGAATGAACCAATGCGGATGAGAGCTCAGCGGTGCGAGAGAGCCGAAAACCAACACGCCGAACAGCAAATAGATCAGGACGTTGAATGCGGTCGACATCTTGTCACCTTTCGGGACTCAGGAAATTGGTGTGAGAACGCTGGTCAAAGCCTGACCAGGATCGATGATCCAATTCGAAATCAATTCGAGTTCAGTCGTTCTGCATCGTAGACGTTTTGAAGTATCCGTGGATCGACGGGCGTGTCTGTGGATGAGTGAAGGACGGAAATGTCACCGGTCGTTTCGAAGACAACCGCTAGAACTTGGTTGAAGTTGCACGCGTTGGCTTCTCTTAGTTTTCCCATTAAATCGTTTTCCGTTAGGTTGGCCCGACGGAGATTTTCATGAAGAATTGTTGAGCCGGCCATCAGCAAGACCGGTTGATTGTCGATGCAATCGCTGAACTTGCTGGATCGGCGACGCAAGAAGGCGATCATCCACTGGATCGTAAACAACGCAAGCAGCGAGAGTGCTCCCATGAACAGCGTCGGTGACGGCTGCGTGATGGTTGCACCGAGTATCGAACCGGTCGCGATTGTCATCGCGAAGTCGGGTGCGGACATCTTGGAGAAACTTCTCAGTCCGGTCACACGTGTGTACGCCAGCACCGCTCCATAGGCGAAGACTGCCGTGAGCAAAATGCCGGCGATCTCGGTTGACGAGATGTCAATCCACTTCTCAAACATCTGAGTCCATCCTGGTTGAGTGGCGTGGGTGCGGAGGGAAATAGAAAAGGGCGACTAAGTGATTCGTTACACCACCGGGTCGCCCAATTCGATTTTGTCATCTTCTGCGTGGAGGTCTCGGCCTACAGCACGACCAACAACGCGTGGATGATTCCGATGATCCAGAAACCAACCAGTGTCAGCACGATGTTCAGGAGGAACTGAGTTCCAACGCCCTTGTCCATGTAAACGGCAAGTGGCGGGAGCAGGATCGCGAGAATCACCTTCAGCACGGTGTTTTCATTCTTTACAGCAGTCGTCATGTCAATCTCCTTGAATGGGGATAGAGTTCGTTAGCACAGGACCTTCCGCATGCTTGGTAAGCCGCGGATGGTCAATGCGTTGATCACTCGTCCGCGGGAAGGTCGATGTCAACGTCAGGCGTGGTGATGGTCTTTTCTTCCATGTCCACGTCCACGTCGGGAACCTTGACCTTGCTTTCCTCGGTCGTCACGTCGACTTCGGGGCCGTCCACGTCGTAGCCAGGCAGTTGACCACCGTCGACGTCCACGTCGGGCATCTCGCCCTGACGTGTTTTCTCAACATCACAACCAACAGTTGCAAAGCCCAGCGAAAGCGAAAGCAGCGTCATCAAAAATGTCTTGTTCATTTGGTTCTCAATTTGAATTGAATCGAGCATGCGGCTTGTCGCCCGATCGAGTTAAGTGTTTCGCGTCATTGCCGCGGATTAACAAGAAAGGCAAACGGTGTGCCAAGGTTCGATAACGCCACGGTTTCACGAGCAGGCGGGCATCGCATGACGCTGGTGGTTTTCTATTTCATGCTTGAGAAACACTGACTGCACGTGTCAAGCAACGTCACGAACGCTGGACAGCAAACAAGGAGCTTCATTTCAGAATTGAGAAGGCTGTTGCTCAGATAGGGTCTGCTGAGCGGCATCACCGAGGATGCTTTTGACTCGCGACCGTTCAGCTTGTAGCAAACTCAAGCAATGTTTTTTCGCGACTTGCTTTGGAGGGCCGCGAGATTTGTGGGGAGCAACCGGCGAGAGGAGCGGATGACCGGCTCCGATACATCTTGGAAGGATTTGAAGCGATGTTCACCGCGCGTGCGGTCTTCCTGCAACGTCAGGGATTGCCAACAGCCAGAGTGGCGGGCAATGCAAGGAGATTTCTTGCCTGGCGAAGCTGATGCAGGGCGGGCTAAGTCGCTACCGTGCGGATGGTAAGCGAAGCCGGCGATTCTGTTTCTCAAAACTTGCAACGATGGATCAATGCACCGTTTGCGCAACTCGTCCAAGGATGGAACAAGGTCGCTTTCGAGCTAGGGCGTCGATACCCTGGTGAAAGCATATTCAAGAATGTCGCAGTTCAGCGGGCTCACGCGTGATGCGCGGCAACATGAACTGAGGCAGCGGCGGTTCCGCCTTGTTGAGCGGATCGCGTTGCGACTGGTTCGCTGGCAAGCTCTCCTCGCTGAATCGAAACTTCACGGGGAGCGTCAATCGCAATCGAGACTCGGTTGCCGCTGATCTTCGACACAGTGATGACCACATTGTCGCCAATGACCAGTTGTTCGCCAGCTTTTCGACTCAATACCAACATCGTTTTCTTCCATGCAACGAGGGAGTGTTTGTTCGCTCGGGACAGTAAGCAAACGACATGCCGCAAATTCGCGATTTCGGTTCAAGTCGAGCTGGGTTGGTGTCCGACGGGCAGATTTCCCAGTGTTTTAGACCTGAGTTTTTGTTGGGGAGTGCGTTTTGGAAATCTAGCAGATGGTTCCTGATCAACCATCCGACGCCCGCCTTGTAGGAATTGCTCGATCATCGGCCGTTGGATCACGGCATAAAATGACCGCATGGCTGACGCGTGGCGGTCCCCGATTTCACCGCGGAGCAAGATTTGTAGCTCCGAATGGCACGGTCGTTGCGTCTGTTGTTTGTTCAATGTCCCGGCGGTTTGCGGGGACGCACTCGAACGAAGGATTTGATCATGGCCAACGACACTGGCATCATTGAAGAAACAAAAAAAGCTGTGACCGATAACGAGCGTCCGCTCGGCGAACAAGCTCCCGGAACACCATTCATCTTCGTCGCACTGAGCTACCTCGCGGTGCTCGCCGTCGTCTCCGGCGTCGTGGCGTTGATCATGTGGTCAGCTAACTAGGCGAACGGTTTACCGCGATGCGTTCGGCGTCCACGGTCCGCGAGACTGAGACGCCACCGCATCCAGTCGGCCTCCATTTAGGTGCGACTCGATCTTGGGCGAGTCGCCACTCTACGGGAAGATCTCCGTTGTAGTCCTGCTAGCAAAGCGAGTGCAGCAAGTCGCCTGATCGCTAGCCGGTCACTTTCCAGTTACGGCGAGTTCTTCAATCTCGCCTAGCAGCTGTTCTAGCTTTGGCGAAACCGAGGCGTGGGCGAGCTGCGTGGCGTTGCCATCGTCTTTTCGTGCGGCATCAATCATCGGCTGCAGTTCATCAACGGGTGGGCCGCTTTCAAACGTGCTCAGCAGCCCCTTGAGTGCGTGTCCGACTCGAGCAGCTTCGCTCAGTTCAAGGCTCTCGACGTGCGTGTGCACCTGCTTCAGCATCGGTGGTCCATCTTCGGCTGCAATGCTAGCGAGCATCACGAGCATGTCTTCGTCACCGGCAACTCGCTGAAGAGCTGCGGCGAAGCGTTGGCGTTGGGCTTCGGTCATGGGAAAGTGGGTGGGATAAACGATCGAGCGAATGCCGATCTCTGGAAGGAAGGTGTGGGAAGTTCGTTTGTATCGCGATTCAACGAACTCTTTCGCGAACTAGCAACGCTGGGCGACGCCGTCAAAGCGGCGTCGCGCGATTGCCAAATCAGGACTCAACTGCAACGTCGCTTTTCAGCACAATGTTGTAGGAGTTGATTCTGTCGCGAAGTTTTCCGCGGGTAATTCCGAGAATCTCAGCGGCTTGGCTTTGGTTTCCGTCAGTGGCTTGAAGCACCTGCAGGATTACAAAGCGTTCCATGTACTCCATTGATTCGCCATATACATTGGTCGACTTCTCCTTCAGCAGACGCTGGACCAATTGTGGCAATTGACTTCCTGGAGCTTCATTTTCGAGCTTGTCGGTTTTGTCGGATTCCGATTTGCCTCCGCTGTGTCGCGAACCAGCAATTGCATCGGGCAACGTGTCGGGCGTGATGACGGGCATCACCGTGTCCAACACGCATCGACGAATGACAGCTCTCAATTGTCGAACGTTTCCGGGCCAATCGTAAACCGTCAGCAAATCGACCGCTTCCGGTGACAAGCCTTCCAGATCTGGTTTGTTGAACTCGACCTTTGCTTGTGCGAGGAAGAACCGAATCAACGCGGGCACGTCGTTCAATCGATCGCGAAGAGGCGGCAACTCGATGGTGACACCATTGAGTCGATACAGCAGATCTTCGCGATAATCGCCGTCTTCCACCATTTGTTCGAGTGGTCGGTTGGTCGCGGCGATGATTCGAACGTTCGTTGTTAGTTCTTTGTTGCCACCGACTCGCTCGAAGCGTTGTTCTTGCAGAACGCGAAGAACTTTTGCTTGGACGGTGGGGGCCATGTCTCCGATTTCGTCCAAGAACAGCGTGCCGCCATTGCACTGTTCGAACTTACCGATCCGGCGTGACTCAGCTCCGGTGAAGGCACCCTTCTCGTGACCGAACAATTCGCTTTCGAGCAAGTTATCTGGTAGAGCGGCACAGTTCACCGCCAGGAACGTCTCATCGCGTCGATGGCTGTATTGGAAAAGCGCTCGTGCGACGAGCTCCTTCCCCGTCCCGCTTTCGCCACGAACCAAGATCGGCACGTCTTGCTTGGCGACCTTCCCGACTGCTTTGAAAACATCCAGCATGACTGGTGAACGACCGATGAATAGTTCGGCCGATTGATCACCACCTTCGTCGTCGGCTGAGATAGCAACTGGAACGCTGCTGATCTGTCGCTGCTCGATCGCTTTCTCAACGAGGTCGCGGAGTGACTCGACGTTCAATGGTTTCGCGATGTAGTCGAAGGCTCCCAACTGCATCGCTTCGATCGCGGTGTTGCTGGCCGCTTCGACAGTCATGAAGATCACTGGAATGCGACGATCATGCTCGCGAATTTCGCAATAAACGGCCAATCCGTTTTGATCGGGAAGCTGAATGTCCAGAAGCACCGCATCGAATTCGCCTTCGCGAAGCAGTCCTAAACCGTCCGCGGCATTCGCGGCGACCGACACGTCGGCAATGGGAGCCAGCGCCTTCTCAGCGAGAGCTAAGATGGTGCGATCGTCGTCAATGACGAGTAGGTTGGGCATGGATTTGGACCACTTTGAGCGAGGTGCGGATTGGGCCCCCGTCTCATTGTGAGGGGCTTGGAGAGCGGTGCCTGCTGCCATAGGAGATCACCCAGTGTGAAAGATTATCGTTTGAAGAATCGTTTGTCGATCAGTTTGGTTGATGGCCGAGCAATTTTCGGGCCAACGATCAAGCGAGGACGGCGGATGGGACGGTTTCGGAGACTACGCTAGCGACCACACTGCTCAATTCTCCGCCTCGCCTCTGGCGATCAGCACCCGTTCCCGATTTGATCAACTCGTTTGCGAATGCTTCGACCGGACGGGCCTCGCCGGTCGCTTTGAGTGCAGGATCGAGTGCGGTCATCAGGCGATTGAGTAGTTCCGACGCGGGAACCATCTCACAAGATTCAGGGTCAACGAGCTGATCGTTCATCCCATAGCGGGCCGCGTGCCAGATCGCGTAGGACAAAACGGAGGGACGAATCGGGACGATCGGTTTGCCCAATTCCTCTTCGGAGACCGCGAGCATCACGATTGCGCGGATCATGCCGACGTAACCCACCGTTTCCTCAACCCGAGTCATCACGTCGGCGGCTCGAAACTCGATCGTGGGAACACGAGTGGGCAGGCGAATGTCCCAATATAAAAAACTCTCGTCTTTGATCGCTCCGCAAGCGACCAAGTCATCCACGCAGCTTTGATAATCGGCCAACGAATCAAAGTGGGCTGGTGGGCCCGCCATTGGCCACTGTGCCCAAAGCTCGCGACGATAACTCGCATAGCCAGTGTCGACGCCATTCCAGAAAGGTGAATTCGCAGTGATCGCTTGCAAAATGGGAAGCCAACGACGGCAACGATTCATGACTTGGATGCCGAGTTCGCGGTCTTCCATCGCGACGTGCACGTGACAGCCGAAGATGAACAGATCTCGAGCAATTTGCTGGTACCGATCCGTCATCGCTTGATAGCGATCCTTTGGAGTCAACGCTTCGTCGGCTGGGATCGGCAATGGGTTTGTGCCAGCGGACGCCAGTTCCGATTCATTCGAGCGTGCCGCGTCAATTAGCATTCGTCGAGTTTGTGTGAGAGCGTCACGGACTTCTTCCAGTGAGCTGCAAACGTCCGACGCCATTTCGATTTGGTTCAAATGCAATTCGTGTTGGATCTCCGAGTGGGCTTCCTCGGAGCCACCGTTGCGACGAATCGTTCTCATTACCTCTTTGCAGTTCGGTATCAACGCTCCGCTTTGTGGATCAACAAGCTGATACTCTTCTTCAACACCAACGGTGGGGACTTTGAAAGACACGGTTGTTCTCCGATCAATGTAGGATCCGCCGATTGGAAACCAGACCGGACAGAAACGAAGTGGATGAGACGAAAGAGATGAGCGGTTTAAGCGGTAGCCACGCTCGGATCATCAAGGATCGCTGCCAACGCCAGAACGCTGGCGCCGATTGGCAATGCGGATTCATCGATGTCGAACTTGGGTGTGTGGAGCGGTTCGCTGCCGACGTCGATTCCGGCAACACCTAGCCGGAACATTGCCGCGGGAACTTGCTGGGCCATGAATGAAAAGTCTTCGGCGCCCATGCTTGGCTGCGCGATGTCGCGAACGTTGGCCTGACCAAGAATTTCGATGCCAGCATTGCGAAGCCGTCGCGCGATCGCCGCGTCGTTGATCACGGGAGGCGTGTGTTGCCCAAATTCCAAATCGATGCGGCAAGAATGAATGGATGCGATTGATCGTGAGATCTCGGCCATCATCTCTTTTGCTTTCTCGGCACTCTCCGAGGACAGTGTTCGCAGCGTTCCGCTGATCGAAGCCGATGAAGGCACCACGTTGGGTGCGTTGCCGGTGTGAAGGCTGCCGACGTTAATGACGACCGCATCGCGAGCATCAATTGCACGCGGGACTCGTCGATAAATATCGACCACCCACTGCGCCGCGGCACCGACGAGATCGCCGGTGAGATGCGGACGCGCGCCGTGACCACCTTGGCCGGACATTTCGACAGTGAATAGATCGCAACCCGCGGTAAAGGCTCCTTCGCGAACTCCGATCGTGCCAACGGGGCGAGTCGGATCCACGTGCAATGCGATTGCTGAATGGACGCCTTGCAATGCACCGGATCGAATCATGTGCAGGCCACCGCGGCTCGTTTCTTCTGCCGGCTGGAAGATGATTCGGCTGTTGACCGCCATGCCTTCGCTGGCAAGTTCGGTTAGGATCGCAGCGGCGCCGTATGCCATCGCAGCATGAGCGTCATGTCCACATGCGTGCATCACCTGATCCGTGCCACTCGCGTACGGGTGTTGGACCATCGTCTGAATCGGCAACGCATCGATGTCCGCACGGATTGCGGTTCGTCCGAGTTCTCTGGGTTCGCCGATGTCGACGAACAAGCCTCGATTGTCTTCCGCGAGGGTTGGCTTGAGTCCGAGGTCGGAAATAATTTCTGCCAGGAACTCGGTCGTTCGATACTCGTACCCGGAGAGCTCAGGGTAGCGGTGGATGTAGCGGCGAACTTCTCGGATCTTGATCGCGTGTTTCCGCGACAAGGTCTCGAGCCGATCGTGCACGTCTTCCGTCGTCATCATGATACCGACCGCATCGACCGATACGCCGAAGATGATGCACGACGAGATGCGATGCGTGCGGCACCCACGATCGCACCGGAAACAGCGCCCCAAAGCAACGCTTCACGCCACTCGACTTCGTGTGATGTTGGGTTCTTGGGCGGATCGCGTTTCAAGGCTGCTTTCCAACCAAGTTGCAAACCTTGGCGGACCATGAACGTGCATCCGATCGCGGCGGCAAATGCGATCATGTTTTCGGCTTGTCCAATACCCGCGTTGCGACCATCCGCTTCATCGTCGAAGAGGTTCGCGGCGCGGTCTTTGATCTGTTCAAGTTGTTCTTGCATCGAAGTAATTCCCTAAAAAAAGAGCAACCATTTCGGATTGCTCTGGCGAGTGTTGTGTCACGCGATCGCAAAGGAACGCGTTGATGAAACGTGCTATGAGCGTTCGCGTTGGTGACTACGGTTTGAGTTTCCAACCGACCATGACGCCCAATCCGAATGCCCAGCATGCGGCGACATCGGGATGGTCCTTGGCGTATTCCTTGGCCAAGCCAAAGAGGTCCTGGGCTGGTTCTTTGACGTAGTGCTGAGCGGCGTCTTTGCCGAACTCGACTGCACCAGCGGTGACTCGGTCGGCAGCCACGCGAGCCTGGTCGGACATGCCATTCATGTCCGAAGGATTCGACGTGGTGCCGGGTATACTGTGTTGAGTGGATGCTTCGTTCATGACGATTACCTTTCAGAAAGGGGAGAGACTGGGTCGGGTGTGTAATAGTGAGGTGGCTCGCGAAAACTCTGGAACGATTCGCGACGCATTTGGTTTCGCGGGGATGTCGATGGTGAGATCATCGTGGCCTTCAGCCAGCGAACATTCTCGGCCAATTCGGACTTCGTTTCAGACATCGCTGCGGTTGCGGCTTGAATCGCCTTGCCTGCGATGAACATCAAGATGCCGACAACAACGAAAGTTGCAACCGCGAGCGTCAGTAAAGCACCGCCAGTCGAAAGTTCAGTTAGCTCGTCGAGCAAAAATCCGAAGCCGACCAGCAACACGGTCAGTGCGGAGCCTGCCAAGGCAACCGCGACGGCGGTGAAGATCGCGGCATTGGTCAGCTTTCGTTTCGCCGCTTGTGCATCGACTGACAACAATTGCAGTTGCAGTTCGCACAGGTCGAGAACGTCTCGCAAGACTTTTTGGATGCTGGCGTTGTTAGGCATATCGATCACGAAGGTCGGCGTTTTACGAACCAACCAAAGGCGATGCCGACGACGCCAGCCGCAACGAGCGATGCGGTTGGGTACTTGGCAACGGATTGGTTGATGAATTTCAATTTGCTAGGCGACTCGCCATCGGCGTTGGCGTGGCGAGACTCGGGCAGAGCCTCGTCAAACTCAATGCGCCTGGGCGGTCGCGAATGTGCGGGAGCGATCATGTGGATGTTCGGTTGGTCAAGATGCGGTTGATTTGTTGCGCCGCCACGGAGCTGGCCTGCCTCAACGCGAGTGTCATCACGGTTCCGGCAATGCCTGCTACCAAACCCTTCTTCGCTGGTGCGGGAGTCGACTCAGTACCGCTTGGTGTTTCGCGGATAATGATTCGCTCCGGCGTTCGCTTGTGGGGAACGACCAGGAATCCGAGTGCCGCGACACCTGCCAGGATCGGCAATGGGTGCCGCGACATGTGATACTTCCAATCCGTCAGCTGGCGAACTCGGACGCGAGCATCGTCAACTTCATAGGGAAGCTCCGTTCGGATCTCAGCCATTCGCTGTTTGATCGCGGCGGATTGTTTTTTCGTTGCAAGCGTGGTCGCCATGACTATTTCTTGTTACCGAAGAACAGGATTGCACCAGCGGCGATACCGAGTCCGAACGCGATCGCCAACGATTCGCCGGGACGTGTTCGGACGGTGTCGGCCAACTTGGCCCCGTACTCACCGGACTGCGATGCCAGGCGTTGATAGTTTTGCCGAGCGTAGGCGGCGGCATCTGCTGCGGCGGCCTGAGCGGCGTCGCTGTATTGCTGAACGGTTTCGGATGCTTGCTCGGTGAAGTTCCGGCTCAACACGCTGTCGAGAAACTTTTCGATCTCGTTTTGCGTCGCACCAGTCTTTTGTTGAACGACTCCGACCAGCTGCTCAGCCGAACCACGAGCTTGTTGCAGGTCGTCTTCGGTCAGCTGCCCCCAATGCTCTTTCAAGCGGCCTTTGACTTCGTTCCAGTGACCCTGCAATTCTTGACGATTAACCATGAGTTGAACTCCTTTAGATGTGTGTTGTCTCGGTTGCGATCTCGTCTGAGATGGCGAAGGGAGAGAAACGCATTTCGCGGGCCAAAACGTCTTCGCATTTCAAAATCGCTGTGATAGTTCGTGGTTTGGCTATAGCGGGCGTTGGCGAAAACGTTGTGGGGGCATTCGTCGGTCCAAGTCAGCGTTTCTTTGGCAACGTCGTTTGAAACGGGTTTGCGGATCTTCGCCGGTGCTTTCGAGAGCACGTTGGTCGGTCGTCGTTCAGTGAGACGCGTTGACTCACTCTTCGGCACCGATTGCGATTGGCTCGTGTGGTCGTGCGGAAAAATCGAGTCCGGCAATTGCCAGCTGGTATGGCGATTGCGTTCGATTGGCACGTTAAGAAAGTTCAACTTCCCGAGGCTTGCGTTTGACGTAGTGCTTGTTGATGCTGCGAAGGCATTCCGCTTTCCTCGGCGAGTATGAAAACAATCCAATCACATCTAAAGAAGGATCCGTCCCATGCCACGCTACGCAATGCTCGCCGTTTTGCCTTGTCTCTTGTTTGCCCCAGTTGTTCCGGTCCAAGCCGATGAGCACACCGATTCCATGCTCAAGCGACTGGCGGGAGTTTGGGAAGTTGAAGAGGGAGTCAACCAAGGCGAGGAGATCCCGGAAGAGGAACTGGAGGGAACGATCATGAAGTTCGAGAAGAACATGATCGTCACCTATGACCGTGAGCAACGCGAAGTTTATCGAGCTTTGTTCACGCTCGATGAAACGAAGAAGCCCGTTCACATCGACATGACAACCGAGATGAAAGGGATGCCGCCCATGAAGTCGTTCGGAATCATCAAAATGGAAGAAGGCGATGAGTTTGAGATTTGTTACGCGTTGCCCGGTGCGGATCGTCCGAAGAAGTTCGAGTCTCCAAAGGGCAGCAAGGTGATGTTGTTTGAGGCTGAACGCGAAGACTGATCTGAGCGAAACGATTCCCAGTGAAATCCCAAACTGATGCAAACCAATTCCCAGGAGAAAGTCATGAGTCAGCAATGCCTAGTTGCAGAGTATTCCAATCGCGAAAAGTTGGCGGTCGCCGTTGAGGCCCTTCAAAAAGATGGTTACACGCCGGATGATTTCAGCGTCATCACGGCGGCAGAGCATCCGCATGAAGTTGCAAGCGACAACGCCGGAAGCGACATGGCGTCGTCCCCACCAGCGGAAAAGACGACGGGTGCAGCGACTTTGGCCGGAGGTGCTATCGGGGCCCTGTTGGCCGCTCCCACCATGATTGGGCCTTTTCTAGTTGCCGGTCCGATCGCCGGAATGGCTGCGGGAGCGGTGGGTGGCGGCTTGCTCGCGTCGGTCAAAACGTGGGGTTTGGACGACAAGGCGAGTGCCAACTACGAGTCCAACCTGAACGCCGGGTCATCGCTGATCGTGATTGATGGTGACAAGGCAAAGCTCAACACAGCCGCCCAAACGCTGAAGACGTGCGATCCGGTTTCGGTCGAGCGTTACGAAGCCTGATCAAGGTTGTCACTCGATTGAATGATCGCGATCGCTGGATCGCGTGTGGCTGAATCCGTTCATAGCGGGTCAGCCTATTTTTATGTCAGCGTGTTGGTCATCGTTGATCGCTCAATCACAGGACCGCGTCGAAGAATGCGATCGTGGACGCTTCGTGCCATCGTCGTCGGTTTTGGTCAAAGAACCCGGTATGGCCACCGGATTCGCACAGCAACGGGTAAAGAGCCTCGTTCTTTTCCCATTCGATCCCTTCGAATACTTCCGGGACGACGACGGGATCGTCCTTGGCATGCAGAAGCAATGTGGGTGTGCGAATCGATTGCATGGAATCGACCGCCGAGTTTTCGGCGTAGTAGTCTCTGGCTCCCTCGTATCCAAAACGCGGGGCGGTGAACTGGTCGTCAAGTTCCCAGACGGACGAGACGCTGTTCAGCGTGGATCGCTCGTCATCGGTTAGCTCCGCGGAACTTCGCAGCAGTTCGTCGCGTTGTTTGTTCAAAAGATATTGGTCGAATGCCTGATTCGATCCCGTTCGCAAGTTCTTCGATGTGATTTCCATGTCGAGCGGTGCGGAGACGCTGACCGCCGCATCGAAGTTGGATTCCGCACCGGATTCCGCCAGATACTTCAGCAATAGGTTGGCACCCAGCGAGAATGCCACGCACGCGAGGCCGTTTCGCGTCCACTCTGGTCGTTCTGCTCTCAGGTGTTCGGTGAGGTGGCAAACATCGGCGGTCAAACCCGGGTGATGAAAGCGAGCGCACTTCGAAGCCGATTGTCCCGCACCACGATGATTCCAAAGCAAAACGTTGTATCCGTTGGTGTTCAGTCGCTGGCCCAGTGAACGCATATAGCGACTCAGTGCGTGTCCGCCCATTCCGTGAAAGACGGTGACCAATGGCTTGTCGGCTTGTTTGTCAGTGGCGGGAAAGTAGTAGCCGCTCAGCTCATCCGGTGGAGTGTGGTCGTCTGGAACAGAGATTCCAATCGCGTCTGGCCGGGTATCTAAGGACAGCTGCGGGTTCAACCATTTCACTGAAATTGTTTGCAGCCAACCGCCGTGGCAAAGCGGATGCGGCTGGAAAGGCTCGATCGCTTCGATGCGATCCGCCGCCGCAGTAACGCGTTTGTCACGGTTTGTTGAATCGTCGGCCATCGTGTCGCTTTCGTAGAAAAGAAGCTTGTGAGTTTCCTTGGAGTCTCGCTTCAGGATCATGCAAACAATGCAAGGTGCTGCGAGCAAGTCGTGCGTTCGGCGTCGTTGAAGGAGAGTGCCAAAAAGGACGCGAATTTCAGGCCAAAGCGATTTGGAACGGTGTTTGCGTAGATCCCCTCATAACAACTCTTCCATCAAACTGAACTCGGGGATCGACGATGACACACTCAACCAATACACGACACGCCGCCGTGGCGATCGTGGCCACGGCGCTGACCGTGATGTTCGCGATTACGGTCGCCAATGCCGATGATGGCCTGTTCGATAACGACGGAGCCTCCACCGCGGCCGGCGACATTCTGGAATCACGTGGCGATTTAGCGGAAGGATTGGGACGTGGTGCTGTACTGCGGTCGCTTTCCGCAGAACGGTTCCAAGAAGCGATCGACAAGCAACTCGAAAACAGAAAAGAATCAGTCGAGTTGTACTACGACATCAAGCAGCTTCGTGAAGATCAATTGAAAGAGGATCGGATGTCAGCATCAGATCGAATGAAAATCGCGAACAAGCAAAAGCCTGATCGGTTGAACGAGAATCAAATCAAGCGGGAAACCGGGGAGATATACTGGCCCGAACCGTTGGATAGTCCTGTCCTGGAGCCCTACCGACGTCCAATCGAAAAGACGCTCGCGAAACGCCATCAACCCGATGCTGAATACCGGGAATTTGACTTCATTAAAGTTCACCGGATGGTGAAACGGATGGAAGAAGCGATCGATTCGATCAGAGATGAATTGGATGTCCGTGAATTGGTCGCGCTGAAGGACTATCTGGTGCAGATCGATTACGAAGCACGCTTCGATAGCAAGAACAATCGCGTCGACTTCTGATCAGCTGATCGGAGTCCGCGTCTCTTTGAACGAGATGCCCAAGTTCATTCATGAGCTTCGTGGCATCTGTCCTCCCCCTATGCCGTTCCTTTGGGCTTCGTTTGCGACGGCCCAGTGGAATGAGTGTGCCCGTTTGGTTTTCCCCGCATCCGTTGTGTTTTCATGTATCGATCGATTGTCCCTGCTCGTGCGTTGCTGCTTGGTCTGACGCTGCTGGTTTGCGTCGGCTCACGGGCGGTGAATGCCCAGGACGAAACTCCCACGGCCGATGACATTGCCGCTGAGGTGACGGGCGACGGTCAGGAAAGCGACAAAAACGCGGTCCAGGTCGCGGACGAAGTTCAAGTTGATCCGATCAACAGTGACCAGCGAATCGAAACGCGGTTGCAAGAGATCATGGAAGCCACCGGTTGGTTCACCGACCCAGAGGTGAAGGTTGATCGCGGCGTCGCTTTTCTTAGCGGGACATCGGACACCAAGGGGCACCGCGAATGGGCGGAGTCAACCGCGATCAAAACCTCGGACGTGGTCGCCGTGGTCAACCGACTGAAGGTTGCCGAGCTTCCGCTTTGGAATTTCGCTCCGGCGATCGCATCGCTCAAACAACTTGGCCGCGAAGCAACTGGCGTGCTGCCATTGGTGTTGGTCGCGTTGGCTGTCGCGATTCTATCCTACTTTCTAGCTCGTGCCGGCGCGGGACTGACTCGTTGGTTCACTCGTTCGCGAATTGACAGCGCCCTGTTGCGGCAAGTCGTTGGCAATGTGGTCGGGGTTTTGATCTTCATCATCGGTGTCTACGTCGCGTTGCGAGTGTCTGGATTGACCAGGTTGGCGGTCACTTTGCTTGGTGGTACGGGGTTGGTTGGCTTGGCGTTGGGGTTTGCTTTCCGCGACATTGCTGAGAACTACTTGGCCAGCATTCTGATATCGCTGAATCATCCTTTTCGCGTAGGTGACTTGATCGAGGTCGAGGGAGCCAAAGGCTTCGTCCGCAAGGTGACGACTCGCGGAACAGTGCTGAATACGCTGGACGGCAACCAAATACAAATGCCCAACAGCACCGTTTACAAAGGCAAAATCGTCAACTACACCGCGACGCCGCTGAGTCGACGTGACTTCACCGTTGGGATCGGGTTTGAAGACTCCATCGTGGAAGCCCAAGAGATTGTCATGTCGGTTTTGGATGATCACATCGGAGTGGTCAACGATCCGGCCCCAATCGCGATTGTTGAATCCCTCGGGTCCGCGACCGTGAACTTGCGAGTCTACTACTGGTTCGACCAAACGACTCATTCGCCGTTGAAGGTGAGCAGCAGTGTCATTCGATTGGTGAAGCAAAAGCTGACCGACGCGGAAATCACCATGCCCGATGAGGCTCGTGAGTTGGTGTTCCCTCGAGGCGTGCCAGTCCAAATGGTGGAGCAATTGCCGACGGCACCGCCGACTTTGCCCGAGAAGTCTCCGTCTGCTGATGAACCCACCACGTCCGTTGGTGAAGGTGATTTGGGAGCTGAGCAAACGGAAGTCTTGCGTGCAACAGAACACGATGAGACGGTTGAGGGTGAGGCGAACCTGATTGCATGAAGGCCTACCTCCAACAATTACTGTATCGAATCAAAGGAAGCTATTGGTTCATTCCATCGCTGATGGTGCTATCCGCCATCGTGCTTTCGCAGGTCACCATTTGGATTGATCGAACTGTCGGCAACGCTTGGTTGCAGGATTACTGGTTCACATCAATGAACCAACCCGACGGAGCACGCGCGTTGCTTGCGACCGTTGCGGGATCCATGATCACCGTGGCCGGCGTGACGTTCTCGCTGACTATCTTGGCCGTCTCGCATGCAACCTCGCACTTCGGTCCGCGATTGCTGGACAACTTCATGCGAGATCGAGGCAATCAAATCACGCTCGGAACCTTTGTCGCGACGTTTTTATACTGCCTGTTGGTGTTGCGAGTCGTCCGCGGCGGTGCGGTGCCCGAAAGTTGGGACTTGTCGGTGGAGGCGTTCGTACCGCAACTTTCGCTGTTTGTCAGTCTGGTGCTGACGATTGCCAGTGTCGGTGAACTGATCTACTTCATTCACCATGTGCCGGACAGCATCCACATCTCGACGGTTTTGCGTCGATTGTCGGTCGACATGTCCGAGAAGTTCGATGAGCTTTATCCCGAAACGGTGGGGCAGGCGTTGGACGAAGAGGAAGACGTCCCGAGCCTATCCAGCGACTTTCTGCACACGGTGCGATCGGATGTGACCGGATATTTGCAAGGGATCGATGATGATGAATTGATCCGATTCGCAAAGGATCACCAGGCAGTTGTCCGGTTGATAAAACGCCCAGGCGATTTCATTCGTCGCAGTGAGATCATCGCGGAGGTGACTCGGACGGCCGATTGGAACGAGGATCACGCGAAGAAGATCCGCCACGGTTTCGCGGTCGGATATTCACGAACGCCAACTCAAGATGTGTTTTTTATCTTGAATGAGTTTGTCGAAGTCGCGACGCGAGCGTTGTCGCCGGGAGTGAACGATCCGTTCACCGCGATGCAGTGCATCGATTGGTTGTCGGATGGATTGGTTCAGTTGTCGCAAAGAAAGCTTCCGACGCCCTACCGGATGGATGAACAAGACGAACTGCGAATCATCACGACCGAGGTGACGCGTGCGGACTTCGTCCAGTCGATGCTTTGGCAGCTGGTTCCTTATGTGCGAAACGATCGAAACGCATCGCTCTACTTCATCGAGTCCATGAAACGGGTGATTGAAATATCGAATTGCAAAACGCTCAACCAATTGATTGAAGAACCCATTCGCGATCTTGAAAAGGCCCTCGAAGATGAAAACTGATTTCCGAAAGAGTGGCGAGCCGCGATGGCGTGACTGGGGGTGTAGCGTAATTCGATGTGTTCTATTCCTCACGATCACCCTTTTTATCTCAGCGGGCGTGAATCGCGTTGCCGCACAAGAAGCGAGCGAGACGGAAACGGTCGAAGACGCTAACGCGCCGGCCGAAACGGTTTCGGTGCAGAACATCAGTGATGACGATGCGATTCGCGATCGGCTGACGAAGATCTTTGATTCAGCCAAGGAAGCCGGTTGGCTATCCGATGCGGAGGTCGAACTGAAGAGCGGCATCGTAACCATTCGCGGTCAGGCCGATACGGAGGAACATCGTCAGTGGGCTGAAAATGTGGCTCGCAAAACCGAAGACGTAGTCGCAGTGATCAACGAACTGTCCATCGATAGCGCCGTCGATCTCGCCTCGACGCGTGAGGTGGTCACGAAATCCTTGGATTCCTTGTGGACCGATTTTCTGGTTCGGTCTCCGCTGTTGGTCGCCGCGTTGTTCGTTGTGCTGGTGACCTCGTTGCTGTCGAAGCTCGCGAGTTGGAGCATCCATCGGTTGCTGGACAATCGTGGGATGCGCACCAGCCTCAAGGATTTGGTCAATCAGCTGTCGTCGATCGCGATTTGGATCGTTGGATTGTTGATTGCCACGGTGGTCGCGTTCCCCGGGATGACTCCGTCCAAGGCGTTGACCGTTCTGGGTTTGGGTTCGGTAGCCATTGGTTTCGCGTTCAAAGACATTTTCGAGAACTTTTTCGCAGGGATCCTGATCCTGTGGGGATATCCCTTTGATAGGGGCGACTTCATCACGTGTGGCGATCTGACCGGCGAAGTCAAGCAGATCACCATCCGCAACACTCTGATTCGAAAGCTGGATGGCGAATTGGCCGTCGTGCCCAACGCGTCACTATTCAAGAACAACGTTGACGTGTTGACCAGCCAACCACAACGCCGAGTCCGCATCATTTGCGGAGTCGCCTACGACGAAGACGTCGACCAGTCTCGCGATGTGATCAAGCATGCGGTTCAGGGATGTGAGAGCGTGCAGGGCAAGCGGACCGTGGAAGTCTTTGCCAAGGAATTTGCTGATTCCAGCATCAACTTCGAGGTCGCTTGGTGGGCGGGATCTAAACCGCTGGACATCCGTCGAAGTCGCGATGAGGTCGTCGCGGCGATCAAACGTGATCTGGATGCCGCAGGAATTGAAATCCCATTCCCGTATCGCACGTTGACATTCAAAAACCCTGAACACCTTGGCTTTCAGTCGACTGAGTCGGCTGGCGAATCAAGCGGTTCCGACGATAGCCACTTCACTCAAACCGAAGAAAGTGAATCCTGATGGATCACACCGCATTCACCCGACGTGTCCTGCTGGCCAGCGGCATTGTCCTGTTGGTCGTTGCAATCGCTGGATTGCTCTACGTCGCACGAAACTTGTTGCCGTTGATCTTTGGATCAGTGCTGGTAGCGGTTGTTCTGAACCAATTGGCCGATCTGGTTGGACGTTGGAGTCCGCTGGACATGTCACGAAACATGCGAGTTGGTTTGGTGATTTCCATGATCGCCGTGTTGTCTTGTTTGACGATGTATTCGTTTGCAAACTCGGCGGCGCAGAAGGTGGCTCAGTTCAAAGACCGCATCGAAAATTCGGTGCAGGAGAGCTTTGAATCAGTCAAACAACAACCGCTGGTTGAGGATCACTTGAAGGAAGATGCGAAGCTCAGTTCGATGATGCCTTCCTCCGGAAAATCCATTGGGCTGGCCAAAAACTTCTTCACGTCCGCGTTTGGTGGGATGGCGGATGTGTTGATCCTGCTTTTCCTTTCGATCTACTTCGCTGTCAGTCCCGACAAGTACCGCGTCGGTGCAATTCGGCTGCTCCCGACCGGTTGGCGTGATAGGACATCGAATCTTTTGACCGAATCCTCCACCATGTTGTGGCGATGGATGATCGGGCGTTTGATCGCGATGGCTTTGGTTGGAATCGTGTTCGGGATCGGTTTGGCAGTGATTGGTGTACCCATGCCACTGGAACTGGGCGTGTTCGCTGGTTTGGTGACGTTCATTCCCAATATTGGCGGCATCGCCGCTGTCGTGCCCGCGTTGCTGCTGGCGTCGCAACAAGGATCGACAGCGCTCGTCAGCGTTCTGGCTCTCTACGTAGTAATCCAAACCATTGAAAGCTATCTCATCACACCGATGGTTCAGGAACATCAAGTCGAGCTGCCACCGGCAATGGTGATTCTGGCTCAGATCATCGGAGGCTTGATCTTTGGGTTCTGGGGCATCGTTTTCGCGACACCTATGTTCGCGGTCAGCATGCTGTGGATCAAGCAGCTTTACGTCGAAGATTGGCTGGAAAGCTGATCGAATCGGTGCTCAAAACTCGCCAAACTTGCGATCACGCTAGCCTAACAGCGACAAAACGTTTCGCGGGTTTTGATTGGCCAGTGAAAGCACGTTGGTGCCTGATTGAACGAGTACCTGCGCGCGAGTCATGTTGGCTGATTCTTGGGCGAAGTCGGCATCGCTGATGGATGACATCGCTTCTTGAAGGTTCGCTTTCGTTTCACTCAGCGAGACGAGGCTGCTTTGCAGGGTTGTGGTTTGGAACGACCCCAATCGTCCGCGCATGTTCGAGACTTTCTCCATGACCTCGTCGATGACCTTGGCCGCACCGTGAACATCGTTCGTCAGCGACATGGATTGTCCGCTGCCAAGCTCGTAAAGACGCCCCGCACTGCCGCCGAGTTTCCCTGGCGAGACGCTTCCAATTCCAAGTGACGCTTGCTGCGTGCTGGTCGCCCTCGGTCCAAGCTGGAACGTGGCTCCTCCGCCGGTGATGCTGAAGCTGAAATTGGTGTTGCTACCGTCTTCAACGGTGATCGACAGGTCCAACGTGGCGGTGTTGATCGCGAGTTTATTTCCACTTCCCCCAGCTTTCACGCCGTTGACTGTTGCTTCGACGTCGCTTCCAAGGGCAAGCGTTTCACTCAGATTGCTTTCAAACGCGCCTCCGTCGCCTTCACCAATCACTTCGATTTCGACGGACTCCCCGCTGCCGTAGTCTTGGCTCGTGAAGTTGAGCCCATTCTCTGTGCTAGCAACCACCCCGATTGAATCGCTGACCAAGTTGACCGCGTCGGCAATTTGAAGAGCGGTCGCACCACCGGAGAACTGAAAGGTTTCGCTGCCCTTGCTTCCTTTAAGTTCGAAGATGAGATCTCCGTTTAGCTTGGGCTCGAAATTGGTGGTGTTAGGATTGAAATCATCCGCGGTCAGATTCAGGCGTTGCGACGGTCCGGTGGTTTCTTCTCCATCGCTGTCGATAACCGTCGCGGTCAGTTCGGTGCCATCGGAAAGTGCCGGAATGTCGTTGACCAGCTGAGCAATGTCGACGAACCCTTTGGATGTCTCGTCGGTACCCAAAGCGATGTTGACGGTGTTGGTCTGTTCATCGTAGGACGCCGTGGTCGCGGCTTGATCCGAGTCGGTGTATGCAATCGCGATGTTGCCGCCGTCACTGCGGGCAACTTCGATCCCAGCGTGAACCGGCCGGACGACTCCTGTTTGATGTGTATTCTCGAACTGCCCTCCCTCCCAATTGGCCTCGATGCCGGGCAGACTGTTGATCGCTGACGCACTGAAGGCGATGCTGTGCGGCTGATCATATGAGTCATAACGTAGCGTCAAAACGCCATCATTGATCGATGCTGCGGGAAGGCTGTTGAAGTTACCGTCGTCGATGAATTGAACCGAGTCGAAATCGCCAGTGATACGGATACCACTGTCGTTCAGCACCGCGTGATAGTACGTGTTGGTTTCGAGCTTGCTGGTCGCAACCGCATCACCATCCAGAGGCGGATCAAACGCGCCCGCATCAATGGCAATGTCTGCTTTCGTCGCAGCGGCCGCAACGTTGACTTCCACGTCCACGCTGCCCGCCGTGCCGAGATTCGCTTGGTCAATCGCGTAGTCAGCAATCCCAGGCGTGGTTGAAAGCGTGCTGACGTAGTCTTGCGAACCGTCGAGCAACTTTCGACCTTGAAAGGTGGTCGTTTGAGAGATCCGATTGATGGCCTCGAGTGACGAGTCGATCTGCAGTTGATTGGCAGCAATCTCAGCGTTTGAAAGCCCGCCGGTGTTGGCCGCTTCCACGACCAACCCGCGGATGTCATTGAGCAGGTTTCCGACTTGGCCGAGCGCTGCGTCGGCGGTACTGATGATCTGACTGGCACGTGTCGTGTTGCTAATCGCTTTGGTCAGTCCGGTGATCTCCGCCCGTAAAGCTCCGCTGGCCAAAACACCGGCTGGGTCTTCCGAACCTTTGTTGATTCGCAATCCCGTTGACAGACGCGTGAGCGACTGCTGCAAGTCGTTGTTGCTGGACGCCAAGCGATTCTGGGCGACCAACGACGAAACGTTGGTGTTGATACGGGTCATGGCAGCGTGAGCGAGGCGAGCCAATAGTTGTTGCGAGAATGACGACAATGAGTCGACAAACCATGACACGTTTCCAAGCGATGGCTGATGTCGCAACCTAGTTGTGCTCAAAAATTAGCGTGAAAGCCTCTCGCCTTCTGCCGCATTCAGTACAGCCGCATCAATCCGGTCAGCCAGCACAAAATTCTTGATTGCATTTCGATTTTCGATCATGCACCCGTCAACGACGAGTTGAATGACGTAACCTCCGGATTTGCAGGTTAAAGCTGCCAACGAGTCTTCGCTGAACAGCGCCACGCTTTTCTGCAAATTCGCAATGCGGTGAACGTCAATAGGAATGGGTGCCGTTGGACGACTGGATCATTGCTCACTCCGTACGAGTCAATTACAGGTCGTCGAGAAGGACCACCGCATCGGTGTCCGCTTGGCTGACAAAACCCAACCAGTCGAGTTGGTTCCACTTGTCGCTCACGAGCGGCAACTGGTCAATCGTTTTCGTCGGCTGATTGGGGATCGATACCGAGACGCTCCAATCGCCCGCATCCTCTCCCAGTTTCGCAGTGACCGCGATCAGAATCCACTCGTTGATCGGGAGTTCCGTCAGAACGCGATTTGAAGAACGTAGCTTGCCGTTTTCAAACCACAGGCTGGGGCCAGTTCGGTAAGGGTGGCTGGAATCTCGCCACTCATGCTGGAACACAGAGTTCTCTCCCAGTCGGATCGCGAACTGGCAACTCGTCGTGCCTTCGCTGTGCTTGGGGCTGAGAGTCATCATCGGATAGTAACGATGCTTATGACCGGGTGTGTCGGTGAACTGCAAGACCTTGGTCCCGCTTCTTGCTACCGGTGACTCGATCACCTGGATTCCGCCGAGTTCCGGCGTGACCGAAACGGATGAGCCAACCGGAAGATCGCCGTATTCAAAGTCATTGCGAAAGGTGAGCGGCGGAGGGGATGGTGCCGGACGCATTTCCGGCAACGGAAGCGACTTGGCGTGTTCTTTCCATGCTTCGTCACCATAGACGCCTGCTTGCGATGCATCGAATGGGCGGAAGCCAATCCTTTTCGCGACCGATGGGTCTGCAAACCGGAAATCATCGCTCAACGGATCGACGAACAGCGGATCCGCAACGATTGAACTGTCGCTTGTATCGGCCTTTCCAAGCTCAACCGGCTTGCCCATTCGCCAATACAGGTTGCCACCAATTTCAACGCCATCATCGCCCCAGTTGCCATGAAACAATTTCTCGGAATCCCACAGAACGATGTTCCGCTCGTAGGTGAAGGAAAGATGCTTTTCAACTCGAGTTCGCCGGATCTGGTATTCGCGACCGAATGCAAAGATGTTGTTGCGAATCACATTTTCGCGGCCGTAGTGCTGGTGATAGCCGCCAGACTTGGTGCGATAGACGAGGTTGTTTTCCAGCAAAATGCCGGTGCTGCCTTCGTCGTTGTACAGCCCCCAACCACCGTATCCCCATGACTCGATGTCGTGAATTCGATTGCCTCGCAGCACAGTGCCCGGCGACGGCCCCAGCGTGTAGATGCCGCCCATGTCACTGAGCCAACCTTTGCCGAGGTGGTGAATGTGGTTGTTTTCGATTCGATTTCCGGTCGCCAGACTTCGATCGTATCCCCAACGCCAACCGACCGAGATGCCGGTGTAGTACATGTTCGAAATTTCGTTGTGAGTGACTTCGTTGTCAGCACTGTTGCCAATCCAAACGCCGACCGCACATGGAAAGAGATGCCCGGCATCGTAGATGATGTTGTTGTCGACAACGATGTCGTGAGTCCATTCAGATTCGTTCGATGCAATTCTTGTTTCACCAATACGCACTCCGCCTGCGCCCAAGTCGTGAACGAAGCACTGCCTCAGGACGTCTCCCGTGCAGCCCTTGCGGAACCAGATGCCATACCCACCTGTGTGACCAATCTCGCAATGATCGAACACGACGTTCTTCGTGCCGTCGATTTGCACCGCGGCCTCGATCGGAGAGGCAGCTTGGGAGGGATCAAAGCCGGACCGCGGCGTGAGCATGCCGCAATGTCGGAACGCGATGCCGCGAAATTCCAGGCCTTCAACGAACTGATCGTTCGCCGCGTCGCCCTGGATCACGACCAGCTTTTCGCAGGCGGGAACGATGAACTCAGCATCCTCCATCGATTCACCCGCACGAGGTTGGTAGCTGAGTTTTCCTCCTGGTGCCAGGAAGAACTCCCCCGGTTCGTCGAGCGCCGCGGCAAAATTTTCAAGGACGTAACCCGTGTTACGTGTCAGCGGATTCCAACTTTTCATCTTTCGCCCTGAGATGACCAACTGGCCGTTCTTCGCATCGGCGCTGTCCAGGAATCGGCGGGTGGTATCCCATTTGTGAAACGCCAGAATTTGGACGTCACGAATCTCTTCCGGAGTGAGTCCTTCCAGGCTGGCAATGTCTTCTGGACGCACCGAGATTGTCTGCCGAGCACGCCTGCCGCCGTCAATCGGTTGTTCTCGGCATCCAACCATGTAGTGAAAAAAGTTGTCCGGTTCGCGTGCTCTGACAGCCCGCTTCCCGCTGACCCACATCTGTTCGAAACGCCATTCCGGCGGAAGCTGCGTCGTCCAAGTGCCTCCTTCGCCCTCGGACCACTGTGACGAAATCAGACGACCTCCTGAGATCACCGGGTTTGTTCCCGGTGCGGCTTCGTAAGTCACATTTCCATCGCCGACTTCAAACGTCAACGGCTGAGTGATTTCATAGCGACCATTTCCCACGAGAACACGAGCGGATTCACTTGGTCGATCAATCCGGCGTTGGCGGATCGCGTCGCGGGCTTCGCTCAGGGATCGAAAGGGGCGGCTCTCACTTCCGTCACCGCCAGCAGTCGCATCAGTGGCGACGTGGAGATCCCAATCGCTGTGCGCGATATTCGACATGGTCAGAAGGGCCAGCAACAGGCAGGCAGTTGTCTTCATACAAAATGTTTGAAAGGGAAGATGGAAAGAGAACGGGGAAGGCGGCGGCAGTCGCCCCAGCATGTTATTCAACGACGCCTTTTCGCGGCTTCCACTTGTAGGCTGCGAGGGCGTTTTTCCAGAAGTACTTTTCCTGGAGCTCACGTGGTTTGTCAGCGAAGTATTCTTTCGCGATGCCCACGACTTCATGCAAAGGAGCCGCTCGGTCACTGTTGGGCCAGTCGCTGCCAAAGAGGATTCGATCGTCTCCAAACACCTCGATCAGTCGATCCAGACCTGGACGATGCACCTCCAGATCTTTCACGATCTTGCCTGAGACGCGATGAATCAAGCCCGAGAGTTTGACAAACACATTTGTTCGATGATGCAGGTCATTCAACACGTTGTCGTAAGCCGCTTGGTTGGCGGCGGTTGGTTCTAATCGTGGCAGGTGATCGATGACGATGCGCAAGTCTGGCAAACGTTCGTTCAGCTTCACGACCGCTTCCAGCAATCGCACGGATGGGTTGGCAACATCCAACGACAGATCGAGATCCACCATCAAACGCATCCCTCTCATGAACACGTCGTCCTCGATCATCTTCGTCAGATCGTAGCCCCACAGGGTTCCGTACCGGATTCCTCGAAACAGAGGGTTCTTCGCATGCCGAACGAGCAGTTCGGCGAAGTCCGGCTTCTCTGGCCGCAGATTGCCGACCAGTCCCAGCATCATGTCGTCGGGCTGCATCACTTGCAGTGCCCACAGGTTGTCTTCCACCCACGGACTGGCTTCGACCTTAATTGCACCGGTGATTCCTAGTGGAACGGCGAGCTTGCGATAGTCAGCCGGCAGGGCGGTGGTGGGAGAATCGCCGCCGGGACCAACGTAGGGCGCACCCTGTGGACGCGATCCGTCAAAAAGATGAATGTGGCAATCGATGATGGGAATCGGCTCTTCTTTGGGACTCGGTGCCGCAAGTGCGGACTCCGTCATCGCCACCGCTCCCACGATTACGGTTCCCTTCATGAATCCACGCCGGGCTGTTTGTTCGTCGGATGGGACCGAACGATCGGAGAAGGATTCACTGCTCATGCTGTTACTGGTCTATGTAGAGGTCGTGCAGTTTTGATGTGCCGTGCTTGTGACGTCTTGCGCCCCCCGCCCGCTGGCAAAGGGCGAGTCAATTTTGCTGTCGGTTGGCCACTCTTGGCCGACATCCGCAACTTCGACGGGCAGGAGTGCCCATCCTACAGACATCCAAAACTTGAACGGGCAGGAGTGCCCATCCTACATGGGTTGAAACCTCATTGTCGGTTCAATCGACAAGTGGCAGCGGGAGGATTGCGAGCGTTCGGCGAGAACTCCGGAGGAGGCGATTGCGCGTTGTTTCCCATACGCAGCCCCCTCCCTCGCGTACGCCTGAACGGCGTCGCTCGACCTCCCCCCCAAACTTCGTTTCGGGAGAGGTACACAGTGTGCAAATCTGCCGAAAAACGGCATCAAGAAACTTCGCAACCTCTTGATTCGAAAGGAGCATTGGAGGCTGTCCCATGGGAAGAATATTTGTGATGCGTTTGTGTTTGGCTTCGCTTCCTGAATCTGGAGGACACGTATCATACAAAAAGAGCACGATGAATCATCATCGTGCTCTTTGGAATGAACTCTCGTTGTGATTGTTTGAAGCTAGCTTCAAAGCGAAACGGTAGCGTTGATGTTTTTGTCGGTTTCGGCTCGTTCGCCCTGAACATAAGCCTTGCCCGCACGCAGCAGATAGTTGATGCCGGTGAAGCCACTGTTGTCCCAGTACTCGCCGCGTTCCGGTTCAACCCGCAGCAAGGTAATGTTGGGATCGTTTTTGCCTTCTGGGAACCAAACTTTCCAGGCTTCCTTCCACAGTTCGTCCAGCTTGGCGCGATCATCGGTGACTCGGCATTTGCCGGCCAGCGTCACAAATTTGTTTGAACCTTGCATCGTCACCGCGACATCACGGTCCAACATCAGCTCAGCGATCTTGCCAGAGTTCCGATTGGTAACGAACCACAATTGGCCGTCGTCCGTTGCTTCCGCGATCGCCATGGGGCGAGCGTCCATACCACCGTCATCTGCTTTCGTGATCAGCATCGCGGTATCAAAGTCTTGGATCAGGTCGATTAGCTTTTCGTGAGTATTCATCATGCTTCTTTCGGTTGAAGTATTTCGGAAACGATTGCAAAGAGTCGCAAATCGGAGGCCAATGCGAACGAAAATCAGCCAACACGAAAAAAGGCGAGAGGAAAAACCTCTCGCCAATTTGTGTGACAGTCGCTCGTCAGCCAATCAATGGGTGATCGATTGCTGTGAACTGCTATTCCAGCGAGTCGCGATTGCGAGCACCGCAACGGCACCGATGATGGAACCGATCCATCCGGACGCTTGCATGGCCGATCCGCCGAACAGCAGGAAGGCGAGGAAGCCGCCGACGAATGAACCGACAACACCGAGCAAGATTGTTTTGACGATGCCGAGGTTTTGCCGTCCGGGATAGATCAGTCGAGCGAGGGCGCCGACGATCAAACCGAAAATGATCCAGCCAATGATTGGAATCAACATGTGTGAGCTCTTTGTGTGAGTGGAGGAAAAGTCCTTCGTAGTTGCGTCCGCAATTCATGCGATCGGCGGACGGCCGGCGAATTACCGGCAATGGCGTCTGTCGCGAGGATCAGACTTCTTGGGCCTGAAGCATCCACAGATGCTTCTCGAGTTCACCCGAGATTGCGATCAGCATGTCTTCGCTGATCGCATCGAGATCGCCGAGTCTCTCAATCGCCGAACGGAGCGACTCGATGACTTGCTTCAAAGCGTCCGCGACTCGCGAAATTGTTTCGGAGACTTTCACGAATCCGTCGGGGTAGCCTTCCACCTTGCTGTCGGCAGCGACCGTGGAAACGCGGCCGTCAGCTGGAATGCCGAGTGTGACGATCCGTTCGGCGACTTCATCGCTTCCCGCTCGAACGGAGTCAATGATCTCGTCGAGTTGCAAGTGAATGCTTCGAAAATTAGGACCCACGACGTTCCAGTGGGCTTGCTTCATCAGCAAAGCCAGATCGATCAGGTTGGTCAGGTTGTCTTGCAACAAAGCAGTGACTTCCGCGCTGGTTTCGTCTTGAAGAATATCGCGTTTGAATTGAGTTTGGGTTGTAGTCGACATCGTTTGAACTCATTGGTGTTTGTGATGGCAGTGACTGCCGTTGATAGTGAAAGGGCTCGAATGGTGGCGCTACTGAGCCAAGTAGTCTTCTCGAAAAGCACTGGCGGCGAGTGGTGCAGCGGCCTCAAAGCCACCGTCAATCGGCCAGCGTGCCCCGGTGACAAATCCCGCTTGCTCGCCGGCAAGAAAATTGATCACGGCCGCGACTTCATCGGGGTGACCAACCCGGCGGACCGGAATCGCCTCCCGCGGTGAGCTCTCGGCGTCATCGGGATCCATGTCGTTCATCGGAGTGGCAATTTCGCCGGGGGCGACGGAATTGACCGTGATGTTCAGCGGAGTCAGATCCAACGCCAAACACTTCACCAAACCACCCAAAGCGTGTTTGGTCATCGTGTAGAGCGTGTCGACCGGACTGGCGATCGCTTCGTGAACACTGGTGACGACGATGATTCGACCCGGAGTTGATTTGGCGTCGCCTTCCAAACCGCCCGGCAACATGTGATGCACGGCTCGCTGGATCGCAAGCGTTGCACCAATCGTGTTGACGTTGAAGATTCGCTGAGCGGTTTCGACGTCGAGATTCGGCATCGTTTGATTGACCATCATCCCAGCGTTGTTGACAAACACATCGAGGCCGCCCAGTTCGTCAACCATCTCATCGACGACTGGATTCGCAGTATCAGGGTTGGACAGATCCAACTGTTTGACCACGCACACACGTCCCTCGGCTTGAACCATTTCAGCGGTGCGTTTAGCGTCGTCTTCACCATGTGCGTAGGTGATCGCGACGTCGTGTCCGGATCGAGCCAGGGTGACCGCGGTTGCGCGGCCGATACCTGTGCTTCCGCCGGTGATGATTGCTTTGCGATTCATGGGTTTGTTTGAAATTGTTGGAAGCGGAAATTTGCTTTTGGTTGTCGAACTCACATCAGAAGCGAATCGCCTTACGCGTCTTGCAGTTCGCTTTCGCTCTTCAGCACGTGATCACCGTCTTCTTGCTCGATGTAATAGGCCGGTTCGTCATCGCTGGCGTTCCGCGTCACGTCGTTGCCTTTGATGGTTTTAGTCACCTTCTCTTTGTAGGACTCTTTGATCTGTCCCTTGGCCGTTCCACCGCCGTAGTTCCACTGAACGTATTGGTTGACTTGAAACTTTTGGCTCACGGGAAGTCCTGTCAATTTGAGTGAGGTTTGTTCGAGCGAATCAAGCTTCGCTGAACGCGTTGCTGCGTTGCGATGAAGCCCTGACGCAAACGGTGGGCCAAAACCCTCGCCGTTATGATTGGCTCGCCGATTGCGGGTGAACTTTGGCGGAAGACTTCTCAAGCAGACGCTGCCTTTCGAGGCGCAAACGCCGGCATTGTTTTGATTTCTAGTCGAAACCTGCTGTCCTGATCCCCCCGCTTTCAAACGGAACACCACGATGAACGAACCCAAACAAGACACCGCCCCTCTCAACCACACTCCTTGTCCCGGGTGTGGCAAACCGGTGGACGACCGTGTTCCCGCGTGTCCCAACTGCGGCGAGAAGATTTATGTTGAGCATCCAGGCGGAATCACTCCCACGAGGCACGAGAAGTTGCCCGCGAACGACCCTCGGAAGTAACGGTTTTGCGGCTTGTTGAACCGTGTGCGCGTCGGCTTGGATTTGACTACCTCAGACCATGGCAAAGCCCCAACTGGTCCGGGTTGCATGCCGAAATTGAGCGATGCAGTTGCCTGAGACGCATTGGGTTGATTTGACGCGAAACGGTCGATTGCAGACCAAACAATGCTCTCAATCGAGTTTCAGGCTGATCATAGATCGTTGCTCAGGCCTCTAAAGCTGCCATGGCTGGTCGCTCAGTGCTGGCGATCGACCCAAAACCGCGCCGGTCGTCACCTCCGGTCCAGTGCTGTTTAGAAATCAAGTGAATCGCGGGCTGTGCGGCACTTGTTGAAGGTAGCGGCACGGTACTTGCGATGTATCTAACTTTGTCAATCCATTCCTTCATCGGTTCAGATCTATGTCCTCATCCATGGCAGTTAACAGCGAAACGCTTCGCCAATGGATGAAGTCCGTCGTGACGAAGACGATTGAAGGTGTGGCCATGGGCGAACATCCTTTTGGCGCAGGTGTCTTCACCGAAAGCGGGGAGCAAATTTCAGTTGCTCACAATCAAGTGGTTTCAACCTGCGATCCGACTGCGCACGCCGAAGTGGTGGCGATCGGAAAGGCAGCGAAGAAGCTAGGCGGACCAGATCTTTCCGGTTTGTGGCTAGTTTCGACTGGTGAACCGTGCCCAATGTGCCTAGCCGCGATTGGATTGGCCGGCATCGAACACGTTGCCTATGGCGCGTGTGCATCAACAATTGAAACTGCCAACTTCGGCACATTGGGACTGAAGGCCAGTGAGCTTGCAGAGCAGTTGTCACCGCCGATCAAGTTGACCGGTGGCGTGTTGGAATACGATTGCTCGGCTCTTTTGATCAACCATCGCAAGAAGGACTCCGACGATGGTTGAGCTGAACGTGCAGGTCGCACACGAATTGCCGCTGCCAACGATCGGTATGAAGAACGTTCTTGTCGTGGATGATGTCGCGGTCATGCGAACGATCATCTCGCGAGTCCTTCGCAATCTGGAAGTTGAGAGCGTTCAGGCGGCGGATGGTTGTGAAGCGTTCGAGTTGCTGTCCAAGCAGAGTGTCAACGCGGTGATCACTGATATCGAAATGCCAAATTGGAGCGGTTTCGATTTGGTCGACGCGATGCGGCAGTCGAAAGACCAGCGAATTGCAACGTTGCCCGTCATTGTGACGAGCACCTTGGGAAGCAAAGCCATCGCCCGGAAAGCCCGACGATATGTCGGCGTGTATTTTCTTCCGAAACCCATCTCCGTCACTCGGTTGAGTGTCACTCTGAAGATGATTGCGACCAGTCGTTGGTTGCACGAGCGGTTTTCGGATGGTCGAAGAATTTGTCTTTGACTTGACCCGCACTCGTTAGGTCTTGTTCAATCATGGATCAGTGGATCGAAAGTATTTTGGAACAGTTCGGTGCATTCGGCGTTGGAATGCTGATGTTGCTGGAGAACGTGTTTCCTCCTATTCCGTCCGAATTGGTGATGCCGTGGGCTGGTTACTCAGTCAGCCAGGGGCAATCCTCTTTTATCGCGGTCGTCATCGCGGGCAGCATTGGCTCATTTGTCGGTGCCTATGCGTGGTACTGGGTAGCTCGCCGGATCGGAAAGGAACGGCTCGCGACGTGGGTGGACAAACATGGTGCTTGGCTGACCATTTCCCGGAACGACATCGACCAAGTTGATCGCTGGTTCGAACGATGGGGTGCCGCGGCGGTGCTTTTGTGTCGCTTGATTCCTGGACTTCGAACACTCATCAGTGTACCGGCAGGTTTCGCGGACATGCCAGCGGCAAAGTTCTCTGCTTACACAGCGATTGGAACGGTCGCTTGGACAGCACTCTTGGCCGTGATCGGCTTGTGGCTGGGTAAAAACTACGGTGACTTGGCAGGTCCACTTAGTTGGGTGAGTTCAGGTGTCATTGCAGTGATGCTTGCGATATGGGTTTACCGCCTGGTTCAGCAGCATCGTGCGAGAAGCGATCGTCCAGTCGTTCACTCACGGTGATCTTCGCTAGAACTTATTCAAACGTTTGGTGTGCAGCGATCGTGTGAATCGTCCGGGTGATTGATGGGCGGGTTTGGCTTTTTGCGTCGACTCACCCACCACGCGATACGGTTTTCAACGCAACCAACAACGAGAAGTACAAAAACCGCTGCGATAGCAACGCTGGTTGCCAGAGCGGTTCGCTCGACAGCCGTTGCGACGCCGATGCCCGCGGTCAAGAAGATGCTCGCCGCGGTGGTTAGACCTTCAACCTGTTCTCCTTTCTGGTGCACAATCGTGCCAGCACCCAAAAAGCTGATGCCAACCACGATTGCCTGAAGCACCCGGATGGGGTCTGCACTAAGCATCGAATCGGGTTCCAAGGCCTGGAAGTGGTTCACCGCTTCCTGGGCCAGCAGCATCATCATCGACGCCCCAGCACACACGAAGATGTGTGTCCGGACGCCCGCGGGCTTGCGAGCGAACTCACGTTCGATTCCTAGGAGTGCACCCAGGCCGCCAGCGGTGGCGATCGTTTGCAGTTGAGTGATATCGAGGCTGTCTAGCATGCGGCGATGGTCAAGCAAAATGTGTGCCTGACGCTGGCTCGCGATCGCCGCCTCATTTGCTCGGGCGTGTCGAGAAAGTCCTCGCGGCATGCCGATTGCTGCTGACGACCGCAGTCCGCTAATCGTCCACTCTGAAAGATTGACGTTGGCAAACGGACGAATTGCGATCCTGCTGAGCATTAACCGACCACGTGTATGAACTTCGTTCCATCCCAGTCCGCTCTTGATCACGCCGGTGTCGGCGCCGAATCGATTGCGGGATTGTTTTGGGTGATGCTCATTGGCGGATGTTTGATCTGGCTGATTGTCGTTGGGTTGGCGGTCTACGCGATCGTGGTTCCCGGCCAACATGATCCTAAGAGAACGCGAATGTTGGTGATCGGCGGTGGGGCGGTCTTTCCGACAATCGTTTTGACAGCGTTGCTGACGTATGGCTTGGCAATGTTGCCAGAACTTCAACGACCGGCACCGGAGGGCAGCCAAGTCATCGAGGTCGCGGGAGTGCGATGGTGGTGGCGAGTTCACTACCGAATGCCAGACGGAGATCGCGTGGAAACGGCCAATGAAATTCATTTGCCGGTGAACGAACCGGTGGAATTCAAACTCAACAGCGAGGACGTGATTCATGCGTTTTGGATTCCTTCGCTCGGCGGCAAGGTCGACATGATGCCCGGTCGCGAAAATCGGTTGAAGCTGCATCCGACTCGAGTCGGCGTCTATCGCGGCGTGTGCGCCGAATATTGCGGCGAGGCTCACACTCAGATGGCTTTTGATGTGATCGTTGAATCACGTGAGGACTACGACGAATGGCTCCGACAACAAGCATCACCAGCGGCGGCGGTGTCCGATGACGCGGAGGCCGGTCGGAAAATTTTCACAGGCTCCGGTTGTGGTGCCTGCCACTCAATTCGCGGCACTTCGGCCGATGGCGTTGTCGGGCCAGACCTGACTCACTTCGGAAGTCGCCGAAGCATTGGTGCGTCCGTGCTGCCAAACAACGCGGACAATTTGACTCGATGGATCGCGAAGACTCATCGCGTCAAACCAGGCGTGGAAATGCCAGCTTTTGAGACGCTTGCTGAAGATGAGTTGCGAGCTTTGGTTCGTTACTTGGGGGAATTGAAGTGAAAGACCCAAGAGCGGACCGATTGTTGAAGGCTTGGGAGACTCCCAAGGGATGGCGTTACTGGTCGGCAGTCAACAACAGCGAAGTCGGACTGTGGTATACGCTCACCGCGTTTGCGTTCTTCCTATTTGGCGGTGTGCTGGCGCTGATCATGCGAGTCCAGTTGGCCTTGCCAGATAACGATTGGCTCACGCCCGACCAGTACAACCAAATCTTCACCATGCACGGCAGCGTGATGATGTTTTTGTTTGCGGTGCCAATCTTAGAAGCCATCTCGATCATGTTGCTTCCCGAGATGTTGGGGGCGCGAGACCTGCCGTTTCCGAGGTTGTCGGCGTACGGCTATTGGTGCTTTCTGATCGGCGGCGTGTTCGTGTGCGGTTCGTTGTTCTTCGGTGTCGGACCTCGCGGTGGTTGGTTCATGTATCCGCCAATGACGACGGAGTACCAAGACGGTATCGGGCCTGACATCTGGTTGTTGGGGCTTTCTTTCATCGAGATCGCATCGATTGCTGCGGCGGTTGAATTGATCGTCGGCGTGTTGAAGTGCCGTCCGCCTGGCATGCGTTTGAATCTGATCCCGCTTTACGCTTGGTACATCCTGGTGGTAGCGGTGATGATCCTGTTCGCGTTCCCGCCGTTGATCGCCGGCGATTTGCTGATGGAACTGGAGCGGGCGATGGATTGGCCGTTCTTCGATGTCGAGCGGGGTGGAGATCCCATGCTGTGGCAGCACTTGTTTTGGATCTTTGGGCACCCCGAGGTTTACATCGTTTTTCTGCCTTCCATCGCATTGGTTGCGATGATGGTGCCCACGTTCGCTCGCACGCCGATGGCTGGCTACGGGTGGATCGTTTTGGCCGCGGTGGGGACGGGGTTCCTGAGTTTCGGGTTGTGGGTGCATCACATGTTCACGACCGGATTGCCAGGGATCTCGATCGGGATTTTCTCCGCTGCGTCCGAGGCTGTGGCAATTCCGACCGGCGTGCAGATTTTCTGCTTCATCGCGACGCTGTTGGTTGGACGTGTTCAGCGCAATGTCTGTCTGAAGTTCGTCCTGGCCGGGTTGGCGACGTTCATCATTGGCGGGCTGACCGGTGTGATGGTCGCGATCGCTCCGTTTGACTACCAAGCCCACGACACTTACTTCATCGTCGGACATTTGCACTACGTGTTGATCGGCGGAACGATCTTTCCGATTGTCGCCGGGTTCTATTACTACTACCCGTTTGTAACCGGCAAGCAACTTTCAGAACGGCTGGGCAACATCACGTTTTGGTTGATGTTGATCGGATTCAATGTCGCTTTCTTTCCGATGCACATCGCTGGATTGTTGGGGATGCCTCGCCGCGTCTACACGTTCCCAGGCGGAATGGGGTTCGAATGGCCCAACCTGATTTCGTCGATTGGTGCGTTTGGTTTGGGAGCCGGTTTCCTGGTTCTGCTCTGGGATGTGTTTCGTCCCAAAGGCAAGCTGCCGTTGGTGCCGCGAAACGTTTGGAATGCGGGAACGCTGGAGTGGAGCGGTGAGATTCCGGACCAGCCCTGGGGGATTCGCTCGATTCCGATCATCAATTCGCGATACCCGCTGTGGGAACAAGAGAACCTGCTGGCCGACATTGATGCCGGCAACTTCTATCTGCCCGATGCGGAGGAAGGACGACGAGAAACGTTGGTAACCAGTGCGGTGGATGCGGAGTTGATGCAGTGCTTGCGTGTTCCGGGACCATCGTTCTTGCCGTTTTGGGCGGCGGTGTTCACCGGTGGAGTCTTCATCTTTTCAACTTATCACTGGTGGATCCCGGCCGGTTGTTGCAGCGTGCTCTCGTTCGCAACCATTGTGACTTGGTTGTGGACCGGGACCGCGGAGATTCCTGAGAAAGAAACCAAGCCGGTTGGATTGGGCCAATCGTTGCCGCTGTATGTTTCAGGGCCCGCGGCGGTGGGTTGGTGGGCGATGTTCATCACGATGCTGGGCGACATGACAGCGTTCATTTCGCTGGTGTTTGGCTACTTCTTCTACTGGACCGTGCACGAAGACTTTCCGCCGGAACAATGGAACGGCGAACCGGTTGTTGGTGCCGGAACGATCTGGCCCTTGGTGTCCGTGGGGCTGGCTGTCGTCGCGTGGTGCGCGGTCGTGATGGCTCGTCGTCTGAATCGCGGCAATCATTCGGTCGGCTTTTACTCATCGAGCCTATTGGCGGTGGCAGCGACCGTCGCCTCGGGGGCGTCACTCGTTTGGGGCCCGTATTCCAATGGCATGGATCCAACCGTGCACGTGTACAGCTCATCGACCGGCGTGTTGGTGTTGTGGACGGTGGTGCACTTGGCTCTAGGTGCCACGATGTTGGTTTACTGCATCGCCCGGCGTTTGTTTGGAAAGATGGACGCAAAGCATGATGCGGACATCGTCAACGTCACCTTGGGTTGGCACTTTCTCTTGCTGACCGTCGCGATCACGGGATCGGTGCTGGCTCTTTTTCCTTGGGTGGCCTGATGAGTGAGAGTGTGAATCAGCAACCGGTACCGCTGCATGAACACGGGCAACGCCGCCCGATGAAGAAGCGTTTGTGGTGGATCGCGATCTCTCCATCGGTGTGGGCAATTCATTTCTTGGCGTGCTACATCACCGCTGCGGTCTGGTGCGAAAAGATTGGGAAGGGAAACCTTCGCCCTCTTCAGATATCCGTCGGGATTTACACGGCGATCGCCTTGCCAGTGATCATCTGGGTTGGCTACTCGAGCTATCGCAACTTTCGACGCGGCGATCCACCCGTGCCGTATGACTTTGACGATCCCACGGACCGAACGCACTTCTTTGGCTTCACCGCGTTCTTGCTGTCAGCACTGAGCGTCGTGGCGACTTTGTTCACCGTTTTGGTGTTCGTCTTGGTGGGGAGTTGCGACTGATGAAACTTTGGATGTGGAATCTCGGCTGGTTGGTGCTCGGACTTGCGTGGTTGGGGCCGTTGCCTGAACTCGCACAAGTCTCCTTTGCCGCTCACATGACGTTGCACATGGCGGTCGTCGCCGTTGCGTCTCCGTTGCTCGCGATCGCCGCCTCCGGGACGCGACTGGATCCTGTTCGGAGGGTGCCGAGTTTGTTTTCGCCGATCCCAGCTTCGGTGGGTGAGCTGTTGATCGTTTGGGCGTGGCACGCGCCGGGACTGCATCACTTTGCTCGCCATTCGTTGTTGGGATTCGTGATCGAGCAATCCATGTTTCTGGCGGCTGGAGTGTGGGTGTGGATCTCGGCGTTTGGAGGCTCGGCACCGCGTTCGCCATCTCGCAGCGGTGCGGGGGTGATTGGGTTGTTGCTGACTTCCATGCACATGACGTTGCTTGGTGCCTTGCTGACGCTTTCGCCGAGATTGCTCTATTCACACCATCATTCGGTGTGGCTGGAACCAATCACGGACCAACACCTTGGCGGAGCGGTGATGCTGGTGGTTGGCGGGATCGCATTCTTGGCCGGCGGTCTCTGGCTCACGAAGGATTTGGTCGGCGATGGCGAGAAGCTTTCGTCGCGACTTGCTCCTGCATCGTTCCAGCGACATTTCGGGAGTGCACCTCATGAATGATTCTGGATTTCACCTTTCAACGCAAATCGATGGTGCGGGCTCATGTTGTTGACTTGGAAGCGAGTCTTGATCGCGTGTTGCGTTTTGGGGGTTCTGGGAACCGTTGTCTTGGTAAGCGGAGTCGTACCGGTCAAGGCCAGCAGTGGTCACTGGCAGATTACACGTTGGTTCCTCAACTTCGCAAGCGACCGGTCGGTGAGTTTTCACTCTCGTGGGACTCAGCCACCAGAAGACAGTGGCCTGATGGACGCGAGATTGGGAGCCGAGATCTATAAAACGAACTGCCGTTTCTGTCACGGTTTGCCGGGGCAAGAACAGCCGCCCGTTGCCAAGGGGATGACACCGACTCCACCGAGGCTGGACCGTTCGCTGCTTGAGAAGGAACCGAGGGAGTTGCACTACATCATCCAGCACGGAATCAAGTTCGCTGGCATGCCCGCTTGGCCCGTCCCAACGCGAAGTGACGAGATCTGGCCCGTGGTCGCGTACCTGCGACAAGCTTTGGAAGAGAATCGCGAAACCTTTGATGCGGAGCGATCAGAAAGCGACTTGGCTGCGCTTGCGAAGTTGCCTGTCCTTCAAGCTTGCGTTGATTGTCATGGCGTCGATGGAGTCAGCCGTGCGGGCAAACAAGTTCCGCATCTGACCGGACAAGCGGAAGGCTATCTCCGACTGTCGTTGCTCGCGTTCAGATCTTCCGAACGGAACAGTGGTGTGATGATGCCGGTGTGTTATGCTCTGACCGATCAAGAAATGGATGCTCTGTCCAAACACTATCACGAAACGGTTTCGACCGACGCAGCGGCCAAGGTCGACGCAGAGATCACGGATCACGCTGCGATTGAACGAGGCCGAAAGCTCGCGATGAATGGTGATCGGGGGCGAAAGATACCTTCTTGCCAAAAGTGTCACGGACCGGATGCGGAGAACCGACGCGGGGAGTATCCCAGTTTGGCGGGGCAGTCAAAGTGGTATCTGCAGCGACAATTGGAACTATTCCAGAAGCGAGTCCGAGGTGGGGCTCAAACGGCACGCTTGATGCATCCCATCGCAGACAAGTTGTCCGAGCAGGATCGTTCTGATTTGGCAACCTTTTACGCTTCCCTGCAAACGCCTGACGAACGTCCGGAGAAATGAACTGGCCCATCGCTGATTTCATTCGGTTGCAGCGAGGAAGACGTATTGTTCTTTCACCACACAGTCAGCAATGGAAGGTTTGATCATGGCGACCAGCCTATCGGAGAAGCAAGAAGAGATTTACGAAGAGTTCTATGACCTCGTGAACATGCAGCCCAAAGAGATTGAGGATTGGTTGGAAACGGACGAGTCCAAATCAGTTGGTCAAACCAAAGAAGGCGATGATGAATCCGTCGGTCGGCAGTCGGCTCGCAAGATCATCGAGATCAAACGCACCAACAAATCGGACCTTTCTGACGAACAAGTGGATCACATGCAAAAGGTTTGTGGCTACATCAAGCGGCATGTGGCACAAGAACCCGACGGCGATGTTTCAGGAACGGACTGGTGCTACAGCCTCAAGAATTGGGGCCATGATCCGTCGAAGTAGAGAAAAAGGCAGGCTCACGGTCTTAGTGAGTCTGCCTCGCGACGTTGGGTTTTGAAGCCCCCGCTAAGCAGGTACGCAGGTGTCATTGGGTATGTGAGCCGTTTGGCGTTAGCCACGGTTCCCACGCAAAACCGGGGCTAACGCCCAAACGGCTCACATGGTGATGCCCGATCATTCCTGCGTACCTGCTTAACGTAGCTGTGTGCTGACTGGATCACACGGGTGTGCGACCGCCGGTGCATCCGAAGACCTCACCGGTCACGTAACTCGCATCGGGGCTGGCTAACCAGACATACAGCGGAGCCAGTTCAATTGGTTGGGCAGGGCGTCCGAACAGACTGCTCCCCCCGAACTCTTCGAACTTGTCTTTGGGCATCGACCCTGGAATCAGTGGTGTCCAAACCGGGCCAGGTGCAACCGCGTTGACTCGCACCCCGTGGTCCATCGCCAATTTCGCGAGGCCTTTCGTCATGCCCAACAGGGCCGACTTCGTGGACGAGTACGGCAGCAAGTAGGGCGAAGGATCATAGCCTTGGATCGAAGCCGTGTTGATGATGCTTCCGCCCGGTGGGAGATGTTTCATCACGGCTCGTGAGAGCCAGAATGGAGCGTAGACATTGGTTTTGAAGATGCGATCGAACAGTTCGGTCGAGAACTCGTCCACATCGTTGGCCGTTTCTTGGTAAGCCGCGTTGTTGACGAGAATATCGATCGCCCCGTGTTCTTGGTGGGTCTTTTCGATCAAATCATTGCAGAACGATTCCTCGCGAAGATCGCCGCGAATCACGGACACGTCGACGCCAGCTTGCTTAGCGACTTCTGCCGTTTGTTTCGCGTCCGCGTCTTCGGAGAGATAATTGATCGCGATGTTCGCACCTTCTCGTGCGTAACAAATTGCAACCGCTCGGCCGATTCCGCTGTCTGCGCCGGTAATCAATGCCGTCAGGCCCTTGAGTTTGCCTGAGCCTTCGTAGCTTTCCTCGCCGTGATCAGGCCGTGGATTCATTTTTTCGGTGCTGCCCGGCATCTTCATCGCCTCTTGATCTTCAAATGGCGGTTTTGCATATGCTTGTCTTGGATCGACTAGCTGAATGCGTTCTTCGGTAGCAGTGGACATTCTGGATCTCCATTTTTCACTGTTTTCGGTTGGATTCTGGTTTGGCTAGGCATCACATTGCCGATGCAGCGGTTGCTGGATGCAAACAATGTTCCGAATCGTTCGAGCGTGACTCGCTCGTGAGGGTGGTCCAAGCGTCCAAGTCGATTTCACCACCGCTGTTATATGCTGGGGGCAGGTCTTCGCGAGTCTGGAACATCAATTGCTTTGAGTTGACGTCGAATGCTTTGAAACCTCGCGAATCGCGAGATTGGCAATACACTAAAACACCGAAGAAAGAGGCTGCTATGAGTGCGTCAGCGACCCAGAACAAACGTGACACGATGAATACGGTTGTTTACGACGACTATGGCGACGCGAACGTCTTGCATTCGGGGGTCGTTCCTTTGCCTGACCGCCTTCCTGGGCAGGTAATGATCGATGTTCAGGCATCAAGCGTTAATCCGATCGACTACCGAATTCGGAGTGGCGAGATGAAAGGGTTGCTGCCGGGTGGATTTCCTCGCGTTCCTGGCTACGACGTGTCTGGAATGATCGCGGATTGTGCCGCCGATAGCCCCTTCAAGGTGGGCGACCGAGTGATCGCGTTTCTTGACACGATGCGAGGGGGCGCGAGTGCCGATTTCGCGGTCGCCGCCGTGGACGTGACGGCAGCGATCCCCGACTCCCTGAGTTTCAACGAAGCGGCAGCGATTCCCTTGGCCGGAACAACCGCCCTGCAATCACTTCGCGATCACGGAAACATCGCAGAGGGAAAACGCGTTCTGATCAACGGAGCGAGTGGCGGAGTTGGAATGTTCGCGGTTCAGATTGCCAAGGCATTCAACTGCCATGTCGATGCGGTCGCAAGTGGCGACAACGAGGAGTTCTGTCGATCGCTCGGCGCGGACCACTTCTACAATTACGAAACAACGGACTTCACCGAATCGGAAGAGCGTTGGGATCTCATTTTTGATGCGGCGGGGAAGTCTGGATTCTGGGACGTCAAGAAAGTGCTCAATGATGGCGGCCGCTATGTCTCGACGGAGCCCGACGCGAAAGGCATGTTGATGACTCTGGTGACTTGGCCGATGTCCAAATCGGGAACGGTGATGCTGGCAAAGCCCAACGCGGACGATTTGCGGACGCTGATCGAAATGCGAGAGAAAGGACAACTGCAAATCACGATCGATGCGATTTACCCCTTCTCCCAATTGAGTCAAGCTCACCAGCATGTCGAGAACGGCGTGGAACGAGGCAAAGTCGTTCTGACCGCTGATGGCAGTGGTCTATAATTTCAAGCCAGTCCAACGCCAAGCGGATTGTTAATGTGAGCAAGTTCACAACGCGACGCGTGAGTTTTGAATTTGCGTTTTTTCGTAGGATGGCCAACGGCCTGTTTCAACATAGCCAGCGGGCAACGCCCCTGGAGCAGAACAACAAGGCCCCATTTTGGCCAACGGCCAAATTTAATTCAAAACGTGTGGGGTGATGTTGGCCGTTGGCCAACCAATTTCCTTTCGTTCTCGATCCCAGGGGCGATGCCCCTGGCTTCGATGGTGTTGACCGTTGGCCAACAAAACCGACTGCAAAAGCGCAACTTCAAAACTAACCCTTCAGGTTCGGATTTTCCCCGAAGATTACAGCATGGAGCGGACGTCTGACGCGAAGGTCGGAAACGCGAACAGGGTCGACTTCATGTCCGTTGCCGTCAGGTTGAACTTCATCGCGAGAGCAAACAGGTTGATCGTTTCCTCTGCGGAAGGGCCAAGCAAGTGGGCCCCGAGAATCTCATCGGTTTTCGAATCGATGAGAATTTTGTAGCCGGCCACCGTCGTTCCAGTCTTTCGAACGCTGCCCCACGACGAAGTGTCGTCGCTGAGAACCTTCACGTTGTCGTTGCTTTGATGAGCGGATTCTTCCGACAATCCGACCGAAGCGATGCACGGGATAGTGAACGCGACCTTGGGAACATCCCCGTAGTCGGGTGTCTGCTCCAAGTTGTCGGAAAACAGATTCTTTGTCGCGGTCCATGCGTCTTCGTTTGCAACCGGGGTCAATTGAGGCAATCCGGTGTCGGCGCAGTCGCCCGTTGCGAAGACTCGCGGGTTAGTTGGGTTCTGCATGAATTCGTTGACTGCGATTCCTTTCTCACTGTGCTCAATCTCGCCTCGCGAAAGGGTTAGTTCGTCGATGTTCGGGACTCGACCCGCACCGTGAACCACCAAACCACACTTCATCGGTGCATCTTCATTCGCGAGATGAACGTGCAAGCAACCGTCCGAAGACTTTTCGATTCCAGTGATCTCGGCATTCATCTGGAATTGAATTCCTTGACCACAGAGCGAATCGGTCAGTTGATTGACGAGGTCTGGGTCGAACCCAGATAGCACCTGATCGTTCTGTTCGATCACGGTCACTCGGCACCCCGCACGGGCAACCACGCCCGCGAATTCCATGGAGATGTATCCACCGCCGACGAAGACGACGTGTTCGGGCATGGATTCCAATTCAAGGAATTCATCGCTGCGAGTGACATGCTCTGCACCATCGAACGAGAGTTCTCGAGGTCGCCCACCAGTGGCGATCAAGAATCTTTCGGCAGTCAGCTTCGTTCCGACGACGTCGATCGTATCGGGTGAGATGAAACGAGCGACACCGTGGAACGTCTCGATCCCCTCGTCTTGAAAGGATTGTTCCGACTTGTCAGCGACAGGCTGCGTGAACTCGGTTTTGAAATCATGAAGTTGCTTCCAGTCGATGTTGACCGACGCGTCTGAAACCAGTTTCCCTTCGCTCCGTCGGACTTGGTCCACCAACTGCCCCGCGTTGACATAGACCTTTTTAGGGTTGCATCCCCGGAGTGCGCAGACGCCGCCAAAGGTTCGGGAATCGACCAACGCGACTCGCTTGCCTGATTTTGCAATTTTGGTCGCGACCGTACCGCCGGATGGCCCCGTTCCCAGGACCACCAAGTCAAATTGCTCGCTGCTCATGGCAGTTCAATGTCCAATCCGTGATTGATGCGGTTCGTGAAATTCGCAAGAGCCACCGCTGCAGCGAGCGTGACGAGTTGCTTTTCATTGAGGAACAACTTGAGTTCCTTCACCACGGAGGAATCAACGTTGGCCTTGGTCGTCAGTTGTTCGGCATATTTCAGAACGGCTCGTTCTTTTTCGTCGAACAAGTCGCCGCTGCTGACGTTCATTGAATCGAGTTGTTCATCAGACAATCCCGCCTTCTTTGCGGCTTGGCGATGATAGTGCGAGCAGTAGTCGCACGAATTCAACTGGGACGCTTTGTAGTAGGCGAGTTCACGATACTTCGCCGGTAGATCATTTTCGAGGCCATCGTTGATCTGAGTCATGCCGCCCAACACGTCAGGCTGGTGAGCCAACGTGCTGAAGATGTTCATCGACTGACCAAACTTCTTTTCGATTGCTTCGAGAATCGGTTTGGATTCGTCGGGAGCTTCATTGATGGAGAGTGGTTGTGCGTAGGCCATGGTGAGTTTCCGAGTATCGTGGGGACGGACCTGAAAAAGAAACAGGCCAGCTCAATTGAACTGGCCTGTTGAAGCGATGAACGGATCAGACCGTTTGGGCGGCGTGCTTGCCTTCAGCGAATTCTTCGATCGCTTTGTCACAAAAGGCTGGCAAGTCATCGGGGTTGCGACTTGTGACCAGTCCTTCGTCGCACACGCATTCCTCGTCGACCCATTCGGCGCCCGCGTTCTTTAAGTCAGTCTTCAGGCTTGGCCAAGAAGTGACTCGGCGCCCACGGACAACGTCCGCCTCGATCAAAGTCCAAGGTCCGTGGCAAATGGCTGCAACGGGTTTGTGTTGCTTGAAGAAGTCGCGAATGAAGCTGACCGATGTTTCGCAGGTGCGAAGTGAATCGGGGTTGGCGACACCTCCTGGCAACACCAATCCGTCGAAGTCTTCCGCGGAAACATTGCTGACGTTTTGATCGACCGTGAACTGGTCGGCTTTTTCATCGTGGTTCATGCCTTGGATCTTCCCATCCTTCGGCGAAATCAAGACGACTTCTGCGCCAGCGAATTTGATCGCGTCCCATGGCTTGGTCAACTCGACTTGTTCGAAGCCGTCCGTTGCGAGAAAGGCGATCCGCTTCTTGTTCAGTGTTTGGTCACTCATATTGTTGTCCTCATTTTTGTGCGATTTTAAACTTCGCGGGACAACGGAAGCAGATCGCGTGCCGCGCTGACGCCGCGATCAAAGCGCAATGAGTTTTCGGGTTTTCCATCGGAGTAGCAACGTGAGTTGAATTGGTGGCATAGGCTTCCAGCCTGTGATTGCGCGGATCACAGGCTGGAAGCCTATGCCACTTCGTTTCATCGACCGCCGATACGATCAAGAATGTTGAGGTTTGCGGTTGTTGCACGCTCGGTGGGACGTTTACCGAGCGAGCTGACCGGTTTGCGGTCGGTGGAAAGCTGCTTGTGGGACGGTTCAACCCATTACGGCGTGAGAATTGCGTTGATGCCGCAACGATGGTTGGCATGTCTCGTCCCCGCGATTTGTTTCGCAGGCCGCCAAGCGTAATTTTGAATGACTTCAGCCGAAGGAAGAGCAGTTGATAGCGACTGATTTGATGATCGCGATGTTGGTAATGGCAGGTTTGTCGATAGCGGCGGGCTGGTTTGTGTATGCGATCGGGTATTCGGACAAAGGCCAGCGCGTGATGCTGTGTCTGTCGCTATCAGTTTTGGCGATGATTTACTTTCTGTTCTACGCGTCTGGTCAGCTCTTTTGGGCGAAATACGTGTCCAACTCTGCGGCGATCGTCTACACGAATTTCGCATCCATTTTCGCGGCACTGGCGGCGGGTTGGGCTTTGCGTCTTCCAAAGACACCCGCCTGGCGTCGCGGAATTCTGTCCGCTTTGTTGGCGATGGTGTCTGCTGCCGCGATTCTTTGGCCGTTGCTTTCCATTGCTATCCGTCCCGCGCCCGAGGGTGGGGATGAGTGGAAGAACGGTGTCGCGATGCAAACGTCATGGGCGACATGCAGTCCCGCCGCGGCAGCGACGTTGCTTCGTGCGGAAGGCATCGACATTTCTGAATCCGAATTGATTCCCATGTGTCTAACGGACTCGAGCGGTACACCAACGCTTGGTTTGTATCGTGGCATCAAATTGGTCGCGGACGAACAAGGTCGTTCGGTCAATGTGCTGAACGAAACGTTGGATGAGATGTGGAATCGCGATGATTGGCCAGTTTTGATGGCGGTGAAGTTGCCGTACGGAGTCGACGACCGACGCTATGTCGATCAGTGGGGATGGATTCCAGGCATGGGTCACAGTGTGGTCGCATTGGGACTGACAAGCGACGGGCAACGGATGCTTGTCGGAGATCCATCGGTTGGGCTGGAGCATTGGTCGAAAGATGACCTGCGAGTCCTTTGGCATGGCGACGGCATCCGAATGGAGTGAATGAATTATCAATTGATCGTGGGCTTTTGACTCACGGCAAACCCGCGGTTTTCGTGTTGATCGAGTCAGCCGTCTCGCGATTACCGAGCGAATCAGGCGACCTCTCATCATCGCGGCGTCGCATTCCCTCAATCGAGGCAACCTCATTGGCACAGTGATTGCGTTAGACGGAGCAAATCAAATTTCTGCTCCTGAGCCAACCATCCATGAACCAACCTTCTTCGCGAGTTAGCAATGGTGTCCTCGATGCAATCGGCGGCACACCTTTGGTTCGACTTAACCGATTTTTGGACCGACCTGATATTGAGTTGATCGTGAAATGGGAGGCGGCAAATCCGGGCGGAAGTGCCAAGGATCGTCCCGCCGCCAAGATGCTTTCCGAAGCACTGAGTCGCGGCGAAATCGGCCCAGACACCACGATCGTCGAGTCGACATCAGGGAACATGGGCATCGGGCTGGCTCAAGCGTGCCGGTACCACGGATTGAAATTTATCTGCGTCGTTGATCCTCGTGCTCAGAAGCAAAACCTGGCGATCATCGAGGCTCTCGGTGGCACGATCGAGCTGGTCTCTCAGCCGCTGAATGGAGATTTTTTGGCCGCACGCATCGCGAAAGTTTGCGAGCTGATCGAGACGACACCGAACAGTTTTTGGCCCAATCAGTACGCCAACACAGACAACCCTCGATCGCACTTCGAAGGTACCATCCGAGAGATCGATGAGACACTTGATGGCGAGTTTGATGTCTTGTTCGTGGCCACCAGTAGCACGGGGACCGCACAAGGTTGCCGCGACTATCTGAAGTCGAGAGGACGCGACGTCCAGGTCGTGGCGGTCGATTCCGTTGGCAGTGTTTTGTTCGGCGGGTCATCCGGGCCTCGCAAGATCCCCGGCTTGGGAGCTGGGAAGGAACCGCGGTTGGCGGCGGGACAATCATTCGATCATCTCGTTCGCGTGACAGATCTGGAATGTGTCGTCGGATGCCGCCGGGCGGCTCAGCGAGAAGCCATGTTGATCGGAGGATCAGCGGGTGGCGTTATGATGAGCGTCGGAAAGATGCAAGAACAATTCGCAGGCAAACGCTGCGTCGCGGTGCTACACGATTCGGGCACGCGTTATCTCGATACAGTTTTCAACGACGAGTGGGTTTCGGATTCGCTGGGATGTACCAGCGAGGAACTCAACTATCTGGTCGGTTCTTCCTCGTTTGATTTGTGTGAAGGAGTGAACGCATGAGCGTTGCGATTTCAGGCGGTAGCGTTGCCGATTATTTGGTGACCAATGACAATCCATCCAAGACGCCCTTGCGTTTGGCCATCGTCGGTTGCGGGCCTCGTGGTTTGCAGTGCCTCGACGCAGTGTCGCAAAAATTGTCGACCGAAGAATTGTCGCGAATGGAAATCACGGTCTTTGAGCCCTCGCCGTTTCCCGGTGCGGGATGCATCTATGATCCGAAGCAACCTCGGATGCTGCGGATGAACTTCGCGACGCAGCACATTGATTTTTGGAAGGTCGATTCCAATCAACCGACGCCACGATCAGGTTCATTGATCGGATGGCTGGACCAGAACTATCCCGAATACGCCGCGTCGGACCAATTTGTGCCGCGTGCCGTCGTCGGTGAATACTTGCACGACTGCTTTGAATCGGTCTGCAAACGATTGCGTCGTTGGACCAAACTGCAGGTCATTCGCGGTCGAGTGGAATCCATCCGATATGTTGCCAGCCAAACATCCAGTGGCGAATGGCTGCTGTGGGATGGCAAAGACGAAACCACGTTCGATCGTGTTGTTTTGACGACCGGACATGAAGGGTTGCGTGCCTCGGACAGAGTGTCTTCATCGGACGACGAAGCCTTTGTGTTCCCGGTGGAAACCAATCTTTCGACCGATCGCATTCCAGCCGGAAGTGACGTTTGGGTTCGCGGGTTTGGGCTGACCGCGATCGATGCCATCATGATGTTGACGGAAGGACGCGATGGCCGTTTCGAGAGCGGTGATGCTCTTCCCGATTATGTCCGCAGTGGAAACGAGCCCAAACAAATCACGGTTCATTGTCGATCGGGTCGGCCCATGCTGGCCAAACCCACCGCGAAGGTGGAGCCAATCACCGATGTGTTTTGGGAACCGTACCGCGAGGCACTGCGCGCGTGCGAGCCCAACCATGGCATGCTGAAGTTCCACAAAGACATTTGGTGTGTGATCTGCGAGGCGGCAGCGGCGTCTTTGTCACAATCCGGCACAGACACAACTTCGCGCGACGTTGAAGAATGGTTTCGTGGTTGGTCGCGATACAAAATGGACGAGGCAGCAGCACGTCGTGCGATGTTGCAGTCTTACGGTGTTGCGACAGGAGTTCGCCCGATTGATATCCCATTTGCGTTGGGTGACGCTTGGCGACGTTTGTACCCACTGATCGTTGAACTGGTCAGCTTTGGCGGTTTGGCCGCTGGTCAGTACAAGGCGTTTCAACAGGTTGCGATGGAAATGGAACGCATCGCGTTTGGCCCGCCCGCAGAAAGCGTCGCCAAATTGCTGCGTCTGATGCGTGATGGCGTGGTACAACTGAGTGACCAAACGGATGCACCGGAAGGAGCCGTGGTCGTGAATGCTGTGATTGCCTCCCCGAGCCAAGCCGATGAAACAGGACCGCTATCGCAACTCATTCTGCGCGGCGATGTCGAGGTGGACCCGCTGACTCAAGCGATCCGCGTGAGCGACTCAGGCAATGTGCTGGGCGGACGCAAGGGACTCGCCGTGTTTGGTCGTGCGACCGAGGGTTGGGTTGTTGGCAACGACACTCTTTCACGTACGTTGCATTCGCAAATTCAAAACTGGGCCGGTACGATCGCGGTGGAAATGCATGGATAAGGTACTCGACGCCATCTTTGAACGCTCTTCGGTTGGTCCAATGCATGAGAGTTTCTCGGGCGAGGGGCGAGCGAATCAGACGGGTTCGCTGCGAAGCGGTTGCAGAGGCGTGCTGCCTCTGGATGCCCGCATCGAGTCGTGGATGAAACGTTGTCTACGTTCCGAGGACTTGTTCGATTGGGTGGAAACGTATGGTTCGCCACTGAATCTCGTGCGACCGCGGACGATGCGTCGTATCGTTGAGGAATTGAACGCGGTCGCTCGCCAGCGTGGTCTCGATTTCCGAGTGTTCTTCGCTCGGAAGGCGAACAAGTGCTTGGGGTTTGTCGATGAGGCGATCGAGTCAAACTTCGGAGTCGACACCGCCAGCGAGAATGAGCTGCGCCAGTGTTTGCGACAGTGCGTTCCGGCGAAGGATTTGATCTGCACGGCGGCGATCAAAAGTGAATCCTTGATTGATCTGTGTTTGCAACAACGGGTCTGTATCGCCGTGGACAACGACGATGAACTGCAGGTTGTCGTTGACCGAGCGAATGAGCTCGGCCGGATGGCCCGAATCGCGTTGCGGTTGGGTGGGTTCCGGCACGAGGGCACGAAGCTTCCGACTCGGTTTGGTTTCGATGTGGATCGCGACCGAGATCTCCCACAGCGTTTGACATCGTTGCCGGTGATGGTTCAAGGCATCCATTTTCACCTGGACGGCTATGACGCTGGTCAGCGTGTATCAGCTCTTTCGGTGGCGATGGATTGGACGCAGCGTCTGAGGGCCGTTGGCCAACCCGTGAATTTCATCGACATGGGCGGCGGTTTCCCAATGAGCTACCTCGACGAGCCTCGCCAATGGAACACTTTTTGGCAGGAACATCGTCGGGCACTGCTGGGCGAAAGAGACATACTGACCTATCGAGGCCACGGGTTGGGGTTGTCGGTTGAAGGCGGACGCGTGGTCGGGAAGCCGAGCATGTATCCCTTCTTCCAGCGTCCGGTTCGCAGCCATTGGTTGGCTGGCGTTTTGGACTCGGTGGTGGATGGCAAATCGATCGCGGATCGCTTGGCGGAACTCAACGTTCAGTTACGTTGCGAACCAGGCCGGAGCATCTTGGACGGCTGCGGTCTGACCGTCGCTCGCGTTGAATTCCGCAAACAGAATGCGGAGGGCGATTGGTTGATCGGATTGTCGATGAACCGAACGCAATGCCGGACCTCCAGTGATGATTTCCTGGTGGATCCGATTTTGGTTCCCAAACAAAGGCCCACTGACCGCCCGTACGAGCGGAAACCGATGTCGGGTTACCTGGTCGGTGCCTATTGCACGGAATCGGAATTGATTTCGCTTCGGAAGATGCAGTTCCCAAACGGTGTTCAACGCGGAGATTTGATCGCGTTCCCGAACACGGCCGGCTACTTCATGCATTTCCTCGAAAGCCGTTCGCACCAATTTCCGTTGGCCAAGAACCTGATCGTGGACTCGCACCCGGTGCCATCAGTTTGTCTCGATCTGATCGATGAATGAACAGTCCGGTCGGCTAGCGATCGCCGGCTAGCCGATCGCCGCGTTGAAGTTGTTTTGCGGAAGCATGCGAGTTCAGCTTTATTGTGCGACAACGATCCAGTTTGACCGCGGTGGAACGTGCGTGTGAGACCAGAGCAACGACGCGAGATTCTCAACTTCTGAATCGGCACGTGGTTTGCAAGAGCGTGAGGGATACAAATCTGTTTTGGGCGCGGTTCAAAGCGAGCGAGCGTCGATGTTCCTCACATGTTTCTTGGATGGTGCCATGCAGTTGTCGTCGCTCATCCTTGTGGAGGCGTTTTTTGACGTCGGTGAGCCTCGTTCGCAGAGTGCCAATTGATGTCGCACATCCACCAATTCCATACCATTTTGACTGGGTCGCGTCCCGAAAGACGGCGTGAAAAGTCGGATGAATTGGTGGCTGTTGAGCAGTTGTCGAAAATCGTTCGATGGGCCTCGTTTGGCATTTGGTTGTGCGCCGGGCTTCTGACGTTGTATGCGTTGTACATCGGTCGCAATTTGTTTATGCCAATCTTGGTCGCCGGGTTCGCCTACCTGACTTTGCGGCCCGTGGTTCGGGCAATGGGCAGGATCGGTATCCCGTCGGGGTTTGCTGCCACCGCAATCATGCTGGCCATTGCGACTGTCTTTGGAACGATCGGTTATGTGCTGTCGGGGCCAGCACAAGACATGTTGCAACAGGTGCCGGGATCCATGCCTGAAGTCAAGGAAAAGCTGGGCTTCATCTTTGACCATTTGGAGACCGTCAACCAAGCGACCGAAGACATCTCAGACACGGCTGACGAGGAAAACATCACTTCAGACGAGAAGCCGGTTCCCGTTGAGATCAAACAGCCCGCGTGGACAACCTCGTCGCCTTTGATTGCCGGAACAGGAAACGCGGTTTCGTTTGTCTCCATCGCCGCGGCGCTTTTGTTTTTCTTGATGGCGGCGGGTGACTCACTAATAGTTACCGTTGTGAGCTCATTGCCGTCGTTCTCATCCAAGCGACGGTTCATCGAGGTGTTGGAAGGTGTGCAAGATGCCTTGAGTAGCTACCTGGCCTGGGTTACTTGCATCAACGCTTGCCTGGGCGTTTGCATTGGGACTGCGATGTGGTTGTTGGGAATGCCTTCGCCATTGTTGTGGGGAGTCGCGGCCATGTTTTTGAACTTCATACCCATCGTGGGCGCGATGGTCGGAATCGCGATGGTGTTTTTCGTCGCGTTGGTCAGCTTTGAGCATGCATCATTCGCCTTCGTAGTCGCAGGAACCTATGCAACGCTGACAACTTTAGAAGGACAGTTCATCACACCGACTTTGTTGGGCAAATCGATGAAATTGTCTTCCGTGCTGGTGTTCATTTCCATCGTAATTTGGGGATGGATGTGGGGAATGCTGGGCGTGTTCTTGGCCGTCCCGATCCTGATTGCGGTCGTGATGGTGATGGAGAAGTTGGAGGCCACGTCTTCCATGAACGCCATGTTGAACGGCACTGTTGGAAAGGCCGCGCAACCTGAGTGACCCCTTCGCATCGCTGGTCAGATTCCTTTTTGCAATCGTATCAATCCAAACTCGTTTCTATTCCTCTTCTAGCAAAGAAGTTCTATGTCCGAAGAATCCAAGTGCCCGTTTCAAACTCAGCAATTCGGCCGGGCGGTCGACGACAACCAACATTCGCAAACCGCTGGGCCGCGTGGTCCCGTCTTGATGCAGGACGTTCACCTGGTCGAGAAGATGGCGCACTTCAATCGGGAGCGAATTCCTGAACGCGTGGTGCATGCGAAGGGTTACGGTGCCTTCGGAACCTTCACCGTGACGAACGACATCACCAAATACTGCATGGCGGATTTGTTTTCCGAAGTCGGCAAGAAGACGGAAACATTCGCACGATTTTCAACGGTCGGCGGAGAAAGTGGCTCGGCCGACACGGCTCGTGACCCACGCGGATTTTCGCTGAAGTTCTACACCGACCAAGGCGTATGGGATTTGGTCGGCAACAACACGCCAATCTTCTTCATTCGTGATCCGCTCAAGTTCAGCGACTTCATTCGGACTCAGAAGCGAGAGCCTCAGAATCACTTGCAGCCTCACTGGCGTCGTTGGGATTTTTGGGGCGAAGTGCCCGAAGCCTTGCACCAAGTCATGTTCCTTTACAGCGACCGGGGAACGCCAAAGAGTGCTCGCTTCATGAACGGCTACGGAAGCCACACGTTCAGCATGTACAACAAAGACGGTGTCCGGCACTGGGTGAAGTTTCATCTGAAAACCGAACAGGGTTCAGAGAACTTCAGCGCCGATGAAGCGATCAAGATGGCGGGCGAAGCACCGGATTACTCCACGCGAGATTTGTTTGAGGCGATTGAGAAAGGCGACTACCCCCGATGGCGAATGCACATTCAGGTCATGCCTGAGTCCGATGCGGCTGACTACGAATGGCATCCATTCGACTTGACCAAGGTGTGGCCGCACGATGACTATCCATTGATCGAAGTCGGTGTGTTTGAACTCAACCGCAATCCATCCAATTACTTTCAGGATGTTGAACAAGCCGCGTTTGAACCCGGCAACCTGGTCGAAGGCATTGGGATCTCACCCGATCGCATGTTGCAGAATCGAGTGCTTTCCTATCCCGATGCACACCGGTATCGATTGGGTGTGAACTATCACCAAATCCCCGTCAATCAACCGCGTTGCCCGTATGCGACTTATCACCGCGATGGAACGATGCGAGTGGATGGGAACGGCGGGGGCACCGTCGATTACGAGCCCAATAAAATGAACGGGCCGAAAGAGACTGGGCGAACGATGGAACCGCCGATGCCCGTGCACGGTGACGGCGATCGTTACGACGAATTCGCCTGCGATGACAAAGACTACTACGGTCAGCCTCAGATGTTTTGGAACAAGGTGTTGGACGAGGGAGCCCGCGAGCGATTGTGCACCGCGATCTCCAACTCAATGGCCGACAGCCCTGAAAACATTCGCGAGAGAATGCTGGCTCAATTCGGCAAGGTGCATCCAGATTTCGAAGCGGGGGTTCGCAGCCGACTAACCGCCCCAGAGTCACAACCGATCCCAATCGCATAATCGGCATATCTGTTGCTTTGTACAGCGATGGTCATCCCTAACTCGGGTGGCCGTCGCTTTGTTTGTGCGTCTCACTCGGTCAAACGCGGGGGATTGCGCGATTTGGGTGGCCAGACGTCGCCCCACCTTCCCCATTTTTTGACTCACCGGAGACCAGTATGTTCGGATTTTGCTCTGCCCGCTTGCTCGATAATCAACCAGTTGATCACCCCAACGATTCCCACGAACACAAAGACTTTGGGAAGTTTCGAAAAAGAACAGGGCGCCGAACGAAATCACGCCGTGCAACTCTGAATCGATTGATCGGCGAGCGTCTCGAGGAACGTCGTGTTCTGGCGGCCTACGTTGTTGACACTGCTTTGGACGTGGTTGCCGAAGATGGCATGATCAGTCTGCGCGAGGCGATCGAAGCTTCGAACACCAACTCGGCGGTGAATTCGGACACCGTGGCAGGCGAACCGACCGCTACCGCGATCGACAGCATTACCTTCGCCGATGGTCTGAGCATGATTCTGTTAGGCAGCGAACTGGAGATCACGGAATCGCTACGAATTTCCTTGGGTGATTCATCCGGCCAAATCATCAGTGGCGACAACGCGTCTCGAATTTTTGCGATCAATACGTCCGGTGGTGATGCGGTGAGCGTCGACGTTTCCGGTTTGACGCTACAAGACGGTGTGGCGGAATCGGGTGGTGCAATTTACGTCGGATCGGGCCAGTCTCTATCGCTGACTAATGTCACGCTGACGGGCAACACGGCGACTGGTGATGACGCTGACACGGGTGGCGGTGCCCTGGCCATTGATGGCGGGAACGTGACGATCACCGATTCAACGATTTCAGGCAACATTGCAAACGGTGCTTCGGGCAGCGGTGGCGGCATCCTGAACTTAGGAACGCTGACCGTTTCGGGTGGCGAAGTCAGTGACAACACAGCAAACAGGGCCGGTGGCGGGATCGAAGCCACCGCGGGTAGCAGCACAACGCTGACCGATGTCTTGATGGAACTCAATGTTGCCGGACCGGATGGATCTGCCGCGCCGGGCAACGGTGGCGCTCTGCACATCTCTGGTGATGGCAACGCAGATATTTCTGGTGGAACGATCCGTGACAACATGGCTGCTCGTGAAGGTGGTGGTCTGTGGAACAACACCGGTACGATGACGGTTGATGGAACGATTTTGACCGGCAACGTGGCCTCTGGTGACGCAGCCGATGACGGTGGCGGAGCGATCTTCAACAACGGTGGGACGCTGACAGTCAGCAATGCCACGATTAGTGGCAACTCGGCTGACGGAACGCTCGGTAGCGGTGGTGGTATCTTCAGCACCGACGGAGCCGTGACGATCAACCTGAGTCAGATCGGTGGTTCGATTGCTTCGGAAGGCAACACAGCCAATCGTGCCGGCGGTGGCATCGAAGTCATCGATGGCACGGTGACTTTGAACTTCGGAACCGATGTTTCGAACAACTTCGCTGGAATCAACGGTGGCGGTCTACACTCGACCGGAGCAGCCGACGTCACTTCGAACCTGGCCATTTTCGGCAGCAACACAGCGGCCAGTGAAGGCGGAGGGTTGTGGAACTCTTCGACCGGCACGATGACGATCAACGGCGGGGCGATTTCATCGAACGTCGCTAGTGGCGATGACGCCAGCAACGGTGGCGGCGGTCTGTTCAATGACGGCGGCACACTGAACGTGATCGATGCAGTCGTTGGATTCAACGTTGCCGACGGTGCCAGCGGCAGCGGTGGTGGGATTCTCAATGATGGAGGAACGCTCACCATCAGTGGTAACACGAACATCTCAAACAACACTGCTAACCGAGCCGGTGGCGGTGTGGAAGTGACTGGTGGGAGCACGACGACGATCACGGACGCTTTGATCTCGGCCAACTTGGCGGGAGTATCACCGGCAGTTGCGGCACCGGGCAATGGCGGCGGGATTCATGTTGGTGGCGATGGCTCGGTCACGATCACCGGCGGTTCGGTGACGGACAACGAAGCGATTGAAGGCGGTGGACTTTGGAATTCGGCGGCGGGTTCGCTGACGGTCGATGGGACCACGATCAGTGGCAACACGGCTGTCGCCGGTGGCGGCGTCTACAACGACGAAGCCGCTCCGTTGGCAGATCAAATGTTCTCGATGACCTTTGAAAGTCTCAACGGCTCCGGCGTTTCGGGAACCGGCATGGTGATCGTTCAATCGCCCTCGGAAACCACTCGCACCGTTCGCGTCGTGATCGATGCGGAAGGACTGCAAGACTTGTCCGGCATCCCCGGCGCGATTCATGTGGCTCACATCCACGGTCAGTTCGCTGGCAATGCAACCTTGCCAATTCTGAGTCAGGGCGACGGTCCGTTCTTCGATGGTGCTGGTGGAACAGCCAATGGCTTCCCAACGATCAATTCGGTGGCTCCTTCGTTGGCCAATGACGACGGACGAACGATTGCCGACGGCTTCTTGGATTTTCTGGAAGGACGTCCGCAGTACGGTCCGGTTGTTTTGAATCTGACCTCGACCCAGTTGCGGGATGCAGCGCCAAACGGTTCGAATCCACCCGACGGAGTTCCTCCGCTATTGCACTTCCTCGCTTTGGCGGGATCGGGTGACATCGACGCGGCGGCTTTGTTCCCCAATGGGACCGAGTTCAATCTCGACACGACCTATACGTTCGACCTGACCAACGCGGACGAAGAACGCCAGTTCAGCAATCTGGCCCCGCTTGGCCTTCGCGAAGTCGTGCTGCATGGACAAACGATTGACACGGCGATTTCGGATGCAATCGATGCGGCGGCCATGGGGACTGCTCTAAGTGGCGTTGATCTTGGCGATGGGACATCGTTCCGCGTGACTGCTCCCGTTGCTGTTGCGTTGATCACCCCGGTCAGTGGCAACGTGACGATTACAAACGCAACCGTTACGAACAACACCGCGACGGGTGACGACGCGACCGAAGGCGGTGGCGGGATTCACAACAGTGGTTCACTGTCAGTATCGGACAGCGAGATCAGCGGCAACACCGCATCCGGCGCAGCAGGCAGTGGCGGTGGGGTTTGGAACGCCGGCATCGCATCGATCGAAGACAGTGAGATCTCAGGAAACACTGCCAACCGCGCCGGCGGCGGTATCGAAGCGACTGATTCATCATCCACATCGTTAAGCGACGTGAACTTGGACGGTAACAACGTGGGCGTCAGTCCCGCTGTGGCAGCACCTGGCAACGGCGGCGGCTTGCACGTCAACGGAGCTGGAACGGTCACGATCAGTGGCGGCACCGTGAACAACAACGTTGCTGCTTCCGAAGGCGGTGGTTTGTGGAATGGAACCGGTGTGATGACCGTGACCGGTACGACGATCAACGGCAACACGGCGTCGGGCGACGATGCTGACAACGGTGGAGGTGGGTTGTTCAACGTCGGAGGCAATCTTATTGTCACGGACACCACAATCACTGGTAACGTTGCCGATGGTGCGTCCGGCAGCGGAGGCGGAATCCTAAACCAAGGAACGTTGACCGTTTCCGGCGGTGAAATCAGCAGCAACACTGCCAACCGTGCTGGTGGTGCTATTGAAGTGACGGCGGCATCCACGACGACATTGACCGACGTAGCGATGGACCAAAATGTTGCCGGGCCTGATGGATCCGCAGCACCTGGTAATGGTGGTGCGTTGCATATTTCAGGCGACGGTTTCGTCACGATCATTGGCGGGACGGTTTCGAACAACGTCGCCGCGAATGAAGGCGGTGGACTTTGGAACAGCAATTCTGGGTCTCTGACCGTGGACGGTACAGTCGTGAGCGGCAACTCCGCACCGATTGGGGGTGGCATCTTCAATGACAGTGGTGTTGACGTGACATCGCAAACCTTTGAGACAACGCTGAGCGCGCTGAACGATTCTGGCGTGAGTGGTACCGCATCAGTGACGGTTGATACCACTGACCCCGAGAATCCGTCGATCACGGTCAATATCAATGCCTCTGGTTTAGTGCCCAACCAACCTCACATTCAACACATCCACGGACGTTTCGCTTCGGACCTGGATTCGACTGACACGTTCCCGGGGCCATTCCTCGGTGAAGGCGGTGTCGCGATCGATTCGCGGACGCCGGACGCTGGCGACGATGCCAACGGCGACGGCTTTATCACCGTGGGAGAAGGACTCGCCGGATACGGCAACGTTCTGTTGAACTTGTCCAGCCCACGTGCACCGGTTCCTTTGGAAGGGAATTCACCGTTGGTCGATTTCAACTTGAATGACTTTCCCACGGCCGAAGACGGCACGATCGACTTTAGCGAGACCTACACGTTTGATCTGAGCGATGCTGACCAAGCTCGCCAGTACAACAACTTGCTGCCAATGTCATTGCGGGAGATTGTGCTGCATGGTGTGAACACAGACATCGACGTTGACGGGGACGGTTCACCGGATGGTTACCGAGTCACCGGACCAGCGGCTGCGGGAACATTGCAAGCCGTCGGTGCAACTCTGACCGTCGTGAATTCTCAGATCACCGGTAACACGGCATCTGGCAACGGTGGCGGGATCGCCAACGAAAGTGGAACTGTTTCAATCACAGATACCACCATATCCGGCAATGTCAGCGGTGGTGATGAACCCGGCGAAGGTGGTGGGGGTGTCTTCAATGATGGAGGCACGGTCACGATCACCGACAGCGACGTGTTCGAGAACACCGCAATCGCGGGACTCGGCAATGGCGGCGGGATTCTGAACGCGAACGGAGGCACGTTGGTGGTTCGTGGGGGAACAATCTCGAACAACGACGCTTCCCGCGCCGGCGGCGGTGTCGAGAACGCGGGCAACGCGACGTTCTTTGAAACTGAATTCAATGGTAACACGACCGGGATCAATGGTGGTGCACTACACACCTCCGGCCCGTGGACGGCGAACTTCATTGATACGACCATCACCGGGAACTTGGCTGGTGCCGAGGGCGGTGGTGTTTGGAACAGTTCGACCGGGACGATGACCTTGGTCGGGTCCACCGTCGATGGGAACACGGCCAGCGGCGATGACGCGGATCAAGGCGGTGGCGGAGTCTTCAACGATGGTGGCACGCTGACGATCGACTCGACGTCCATCACCAATAACAATGCTGACGGAATGTCTGGTAGTGGAGGCGGGATTCTGAACCTCGGTTTGATGACGGTCACCGATTCCACGATCAGTGGCAACGTTGCCAACCGAGCCGGTGGCGGTATCGAAGCGACCGATGCATCATCCACTTTGTTAAACGACGTGAACTTGGACGGGAACAACGTGGGTGTCAGTCCCGCGGTGGCGGCACCTGGCAACGGCGGCGGCTTGCACGTCACCGGTGCTGGAACGGTCACGATCAGTGGCGGCACCGTGAACAACAACGTTGCTGCTTCGGAAGGCGGTGGTTTGTGGAATGGAACCGGCGTGATGACCGTGACCGGTACCACAATCAGCGGAAACACGGCATCTGGCGATGATGCTGATAACGGAGGTGGTGGCCTCTTCAATGTTGGTGGAATTCTGAATGTGACCGATTCAACGATCACTGGAAACGTCGCCGATGGTGCGTCCGGCAGCGGCGGTGGAATCCTGAACCAAGGAACGTTGACTGTTTCCGGCGGCGAGATTAGCGACAACACAGCAAACCGTGCTGGTGGCGGGATCGAAGCCACAGCGGGTAGCAGCACAACGCTGACTGATGTCTTGATGGAACTCAATGTTGCTGGCCCGGATGGATCTGCCGCGCCGGGTAACGGTGGCGCACTTCACATCTCTGGTGATGGCAACGCAGAAATCTCGGGCGGAACGATTCGAGATAACTTGGCGGCGCGAGAAGGTGGCGGTCTTTGGAACAATACCGGAACAATGACGGTCGATGGAACCATCCTGACCGGCAACGTGGCCTCAGGTGACGCGGCCGATGACGGTGGCGGAGCGATCTTCAACAACGGTGGAACGCTGACCGTCAGCAACGCAACGATCAGTGGCAACGCTGCTGACGGTGTGTTGGGAAGCGGCGGTGCAATCTTCAGCACCGACGGCGCGGTGACAATCAGCTCGACGCAGATCGGTGGTGCGATTCCATCTGAAGGCAACACAGCCAATCGTGCTGGTGGTGGCATCGAAGTCATTGATGGCACGGTGACTTTGAACATCGGAACCGATGTTTCGAGCAACTCCGCTGGAATCAACGGTGGCGGTTTGCATTCAACCGGAGCAGCCGACGTCACGTCGAACTTTGCCATTTTCGGTAGCAACACAGCAGCCAGCGAAGGCGGAGGGTTGTGGAACTCGTCGACCGGCACGATGACGATCAACGGCGGGGCGATTTCATCGAACGTCGCGAGTGGCGATGACGCCAGTAACGGTGGCGGCGGTCTGTTCAATGATGGCGGCACGCTGAACGTGATCGACGCAGTCGTTGGATTCAACGTTGCCGATGGTGCCAGCGGCAGCGGCGGTGGGATTCTCAATGATGGAGGAACGCTCACCATCAGTGGCAACACGACGATCTCAAACAACACTGCTAACCGTGCTGGTGGTGGGATCGAGGTGACCGGTGGAACCATCAACACGATCACCGGAGCGACGATTTCATCGAATTCCGTTGGTGTTTCTCCCGCGGTAGCGGCACCGGGCAACGGAGGCGGCATCCATGTTGGTGGTGATGGGCAGCTGACGATCAGTGGTGGATCAGTCACCGGGAATTCAGCCGCTCTCGAAGGTGGCGGCCTTTGGAACGGCAGCGGACTGATGACGATCAACGGCACCACGATCACTGGCAATACTGCCTTGGGCGATGAAGCCGACGATGGTGGCGGTGGCGTCTTCAACAACGGTGGATCGATCGAGATCACCAATGGTTCAATCAGCGACAACGTTGCAAGCGGTTCGGCGGGCAGCGGTGGCGGCCTGTTGAACTTCGGTGGTTCGGTGGAAATTACCGGAACAACGATCTCCGGTAACCGAGCCAACCGAGCTGGGGGAGGCATCGAAGCAACAGCTGATTCGTCAACGACGCTGCTCAACGTTGCATTGAACCAGAACAATGTGGGTGTCTCGCCAGCGACGGCGGCACCTGGCAACGGCGGCGGTCTTCACATCACCGGAAACGGCTCAGCTGAAATCACTGGGGGAACCGTCAATGGAAACGCTGCCGCTTCCGAAGGTGGTGGACTCTGGAACGGAAGTGGAACAATGACAGTCGATGGGACGGTCATCGACGGGAATGCAGCATCCGGTGATGACGCGGACAATGGAGGTGGAGGCATCTTCAACGTTGGCGGAACGCTAGTCGTCAGCGATGCGACCATTCAAAACAACGTTGCCGATGGTGCATCGGGAAGTGGTGGCGGCATTTTCAATGCTGGGACCGCGACGATCGACAATACAACCGTCTCAGGTAACACCGCCAATCGTGCCGGTGGCGGTTTGGAAGCCATCGGCGGATCGAGCACTTCGATCATCGGTGGATCGCTGGAAGACAACGTGGCCGGTCCGAGCGGATCGGCTGTGCCAGGAAACGGTGGTGCGATTCATATCTCAGACGATGGATCTGTTGACCTGACGGAAGTTCTTGTTGATGGAAACACAGCCGCCAGCGAAGGTGGTGGTTTGTGGAACAGCTCGACCGGAACGCTGGTCGTCACACGCTCGACGATCTCCAGCAACGTCTCGATCGACGGTGGAGGGATCTTTGCCGACGGAGATGGCGGTGCGGTCACGGTTGTCAACTCAACCATCGCATCGAACTCCGCATCCAACGATGGTGGCGGTGTTTTGAGCGAAGGTGGAACCGTTTCATTGACCAGTGTCACAATCGCCGATAACTCGGCGTCGTTGGGCGGAGGCATCTCCGTCGAGGCAGGCACTCTCTCGTTGATCAACTCGATCGTTTCGCGAAACAACGCTTCGACTGATTCGAATCTGTCGGGATCTTTCACCGACGATGGAAATAACCTCGTCGATGTTGACGCAGGGCTTGGAACACTGGGCGACTTTGGCGGCCCAACGCCAACGATTCCTTTGCTCGCCGGAAGTGCGGCTTTGGATGCGGGAGTGCTAGCCGGATTGACGACCGATCAACGAGGCGTTTCGCGTCCGCAAGGTCCAGGTGTCGACATCGGCGCGTTCGAATCTGATTTGGCGGCACCCGTTGCGGCTTCGTTGAGCATCGCCGCTGACGATGCCCAGCGTGTCGAAGGTGATTCGGCAACCACTGCATTCACCTTCACGGTCACTCGATCTGAAAACACGACCGGCATTGTCACGGTGGACTATTCGGTCGTTGGGGACGGAGACAATTCCGCAGACGCGAGCGATTTCGGTGGGACCTTGCCCACCGGGACGGTGACATTCGCTGATGGTGATTCGACGGCCACGATCACAGTGAACGTTTCCGGTGACACTCAAGTGGAGCCAAACGAAGGCTTTACGGTCGTGCTTAGCAACGCCAGCGATGACACGGTGATATCGCAAACGGATGCGGAGGGAATCATTCTGAACGATGATATCAATGAACGCGAAACGCGAATTTTGGTGCCGACCTTTGTGGCTCGTCCGCATTTGATTCCTGGTGATGGCATTCCAACCGCAATCATCTTCCAAGCGTTGACGGACACGACGGTGACGGTCACTCCAATCAGTGTGACCAGCCTTAGTGAAACGGTGCGGATCGTTGATGCGGACACATTGACGGTCAGTGCTTACCAAAACGGAGTCGCGACAGCGAATCTGCAAGCCGGCGAGTTGTACGCGGTCATCTTCGAACCGTTGTCCAGTGATCGCATCTTTTCAATTCGATCTTCTGCTGGTTCCGACACGTTGACCAATCGAGCGGCGACGAACATTCTGCAGCCGACGGACACATCGGCTGACGGTGAAACCACCGCGTTGGACGCGTTGATGGTGATCAACGAGCTGAACCGTTTGAACGATGCTGGTGGCGAACCGTTGGTTGGGAGCTTCGTTGATGTCAATCGCGACGCGAGCGTCACGGCGTTGGATGCGTTGCTGGTGATCAATCATCTCAACCGAATGGAGCTGTCGACCAACACGGCTTCGGGCGAGTTCGTCGCACCGCAAGCTTCATTCGGGAACTCAGCTTCCAATGAGCTTTTGAGCAATGAAGTCGACGAGTTCTTCGACAGCGGTGAAGTCATCGGCGTCGAAGAGCCAGCAAGCAAGGTTTCATTGTCATTCGATGGATCGTCAACGACCGCTGCAGCCACGCCGGTTGGAGTGGACGAAGCGATGGCGGAACTCGATGACAAGGACGCATCGTCATCGGTGGCGAATGAAATCGAGCTGTTGGGAACCGTATAGCAAAATGGTTTGATAAAAATCGAACGCGTCTGGCAACCTCCCGGAGTGCTCACCTAAAGTGCTCCGTGGAGGAAGTCGGATATCGCGTCGGTTCAACATCGCCTTAGCGACCGTCGCCGTCCTCGTGACGGTTGTGCGGGTACTGAAAGCATCCGCACGGCTGGCAGTGGAAGATACCACCTATTCGACCTTGGTTGGTGGTGTCTGGTTGAACGCTGCCCGACCTCGACGACTATCTGACTGTTGGACACGAAGCTAAGCGAAACATCGTCGGTGGCTTGGTCACGAATGGTCAACACTTAGTGTGCGATTAAGGTGATCAGTGTTCCCGAACACAAAGCTGTGCTGAACACTAATCTTCGCTTGTCGCACACTAATCGGGGCGGAAAGAGTCATTCGGTATGGAAACTGTTTTGGCCGTCACCAGTGTTTCCGCGTACGAACGGGGCTAATGCCCAAACGGCTCACATGGGCACCATTTACGGTGCGTGGAGCTAATCGCTTCGTTTTGGATGATGTCGTGGAAAGAACTCAGGCAGCAGCTTGAGGTTAATTCGAAGGGCAAGGTTGCGGTTAGTTAAGCGGACCCATTTCCCATGAGGCATCTTGAGTGCGAATTCCGACAATCCGAGGGCTGATTGATCGGCGCGTGCTTGTCAACTTCCGCGTTGACGCTGATGTGCTGTCCCGCGTTTGCCCACCGCCGTTTCGTCCACAGACCGTGGATGGGTTTGGTATTGCGGGAATCTGCCTGATTCGCCTCCAACACATCCGCCCGAAACTCGTGCCGGCTTTTCTTGGTCTTTCCTCGGAGAACGCCGCTCACCGAATTGCTGTCGAATGGGACTCAAGTGGTTGCACACAGACCGGTGTGTACATCCCGCGACGAGACACGTCTTCTTGTCTCAATGCCTTTGCCGGTGGTCGGATCTTCCCCGGCATTCACAATCGCGCACGATTCGAGGTCCGCGAAACGAAATCCGAATATCACATCTCAATGGACAGCATGGATGGGGCCGCTCACGTTTCGATCAATGGTCGAACGACCGACGAATTACCGGGTGATTCCGTTTTTCCCACATTGGCGAAGTGTTCGCAGTTCTTCGAAGCTGGTTCGCTTGGATACTCACCAGGGGATTCAACCACAGAATTTGATGGCTTGGAACTTCGAACAGCCAAATGGCACGTGACACCCCTTTGCATCACAAACGTCCAATCCTCCTTCTTCGACGATCGCGAAGTTTTTCCCAAAGGCTCGGTTGAGTTCGACAATGCGTTATTAATGCGAGGGATCGACCATGAATGGCATAGCCGTGGAGCGGTCTGCTGCCACGCTGTTGGCTAGAGGCGAGGTCTCGAAAAACTAGAACACGTACGGCATTTCGTTGAAGCAAACAAAAAGCCATGTCACTGGACATGGCTTTCCTTGTTCGGTTTAAAAACCGGAATGGTTTCGCCGACTGTGATTAGCTGGCTTTGTAGGCATCGCGAAGGTCGCGAATTTTGTCGTGGCCGGCTTTGACCTTGGCGTATTGGGCGGTCAACACATCGTTCATGGCACTGCCTGCGGTGTCCTTCAAGACATCTTCGTAGGCATCCTTGATGTGGTCTTCGCCACGTTCGGCTTCGATCAAGATGACCGTTGCGTCGCCGCCATTCAGCTTGCCTCGGATGTTGATCCAAATGCGGTGCGTTTTGGCGGCAACACTGCCGTCGTCTTCGGCTTCTTTGCCGTTGAATTCGACGTACTGTTGCAATTCGGCGGCCATCGCCGATGCTGCGGAACAACGTTGCCAAACGCTCGTCCTTCAGTTCTTCAGCGGACTCGTGAAAGCCGTTGTACGAATCGATGTTGGCGCGAATCAGCTTTTGAAGCTTTTCGAGAGTGGTTTCGTTCAGATCGATTTTAGTTTCAAGAGACATGTGTAATCCTTCAGTTTGCTGTAGTTGATAGTTTCATCAAACGGTTGTTCGATGATGGAAATAGGTTGCAATTACCGTGCCAGAACTCGGGAGCACGTGTTCAACTCGAATAATCGAAGCATGTCCGCGGTCGCGATTGGTTTGCATCCGCTACGGCCGATCGGCTCAGAAGCCCGCCGGGGTAAGAGACGTCGCCTCTTCAATCTCGGTGTCGGATGGCAAGCGATGGATCGTGATTGAATCCGCGTCCTTGTCAAAGTCGATGAGGTCTCGATCTGCGAAAGCGTTGAGCCAAGATTCCATTGGCCACACGCGCCACTTGCGGTGAAACCGTTCAGCGTTTTCAACGATTGGTTTGAGATGGTTCAGTGGTGGTTTGCAAACCGAATGATGCTGGTGATAGGCAACGGCGTTGACGAACCCAAACGGTACGCCGGCTTTGCGTGCAGAGAACGCGAAATCCGTGTCCTCGCCACCGTAGCCATCAAACGAATCGTCGAAGCCTCCGATTTGTTGGAAGGAAGAACGGCTAATGGCAAAACAAAGCGACCAAAACATCTCGTATCGCTCGGATGCTTTTCGTTCTTGCTCTCCAAGCTGAGGTTGCAATGGATGATCGACCGCAAGCTGTTCGAGTTGATCCATTTGCCAGTCACCATCGGCTGCAGCTGCGGGAAGATATCGAGGACATCCCATCCACAATCGATTTTCGGTTCGAAGTGCTTTCAACATATTTCCGATCATGTCGGGCGATGGTATGCAGTCAACGTCCAAAAACACCATGCCGTTGGTTGTGCAAAGCGAAGCCGCATGGTTGCGAGCTTGCGCCAGTGGGAGCGGCTCGGTCGGATGATGAACGCTGGATGTTCGAATCGGAAAGCGTTCGCCATCGGGAAGTGAAACCTCTTGATTCATGCCAACAACAATCCATTCGTGCGGCAGGACTTCCGATTGCAGCAATCCCTTCAGTTGATTTTCGAGATGTGCCTGTCGTCCGCGAACGATGGTGAGAACACTGACTTTCATAGCGTCACCAACTCTCGAGACATTCTGGCTTCATGCGACCAACGAGCGACTTGAGTGATGTGGTCGGCAGCCTGTTCGGCTCCGTCGTGTTCGAACACCTTTCGCCAAGGCGATGGATCCAACGACATCGCTTCGTCAATCAGTGTTGACCATTGGCTTGATACGGGCCAAGCGGTCAATCCGATCGCCAATCGTTCACGGCTAAGGATTTTGGCTTTGCGAATTTGTTCCTCGAACGGGCGATCTTCCGCGATGGCGATGAACCGGCATTGGGCATGCCCGAGTTCCATCACGCTGTTGTGACCGGCAGACGTTACGACGACACTGGCGTCAGCGATCCATTTGTTGGGCCGATCTTGCCATCCGGCGAAGAACAAATTCGGCGGTGTTCGTTCGGAGTCCGAATCATCGTCCTTTCCAAGAACGACCCAGTCAGCGTGCGGAACCGAAGTCGCCGCGTCTCGCAAGTGTTGGTGGACGTCGCCCGTGCCTCCTCGACCAAACATCACGACAATCATTGGCCGCTCGCGTTTCGACTTGTTTCGTTGCGATTGGTTCGAAGATTCGATTGTTTGCTCGCGGCAAAACCCATCCAGGTAGACCGTTTTGTCTCGCACAAAGTCGGGTGTGATGTCATCTTCCATTGACTCCGGAAATGGAGCCAGCAATGAATGAGCGGCTTCGTAAGCGGCCAAGTGAGCAGGGTCGTCGCGACGTCCATGTTGACGCATCACGATCTGCGGAATCGATGCCAACCGCGTGAGCATCGAGATCTCTGCGGAGACATCAACCACCATCACGTCCGGGCGAGTTTCATCCAACCAACGTGTGTACTGGGCAACTCGCTTCGTGATTGAATCGGTCCATAGCGGTGCGTAGTGCAGAGCGGAGACGTCTTGTGCGTGCTGCATTCCACGCACTGGAACGTCGTCATTGTCGCATTCGATTCCGACAACGTTCGCAAGCGTTGGGCCGTTCCAATCGAGGTCATGAATGCGGCTGGTCACCACCGATGCGGGCAACTGCAATTGACGAAGGATGGCCTCGGTCCGATGCTTGTGGCCCATTCCGTGATAGTGGACATAGAAGCCCACATGAGGTTGGCGATCGATCACGCGGCAACCTCATTCGGGAAGCTCCAGTCGGATTGGCTTTGGTACAGCGACTCGTATTGTTCCACCATCCGGTCGAAGCTGTAGTGTTCTTGAGCAACTCGGCGGCATATTTCGCCGGGCAACCTCATGCATCCGAGAATGGCCTGAGCCAGTTCGCGAACACTGCCTGGTTTGGCCAATCGTCCGGTGGATTTGCCAATCAATTCCGGCAATGCACCGCGATTGAAAGCTGCGACGGGAGTCCCGCATGCCAGCGATTCTGCGACGACCAAACCGAAGGGTTCGTCCCAACATGGTGTAACGAGTGTCACCGCTGATCGGCTGATCAACGTACACAGTTCTTCGTGGGTGCGGTGCCCGTGGTAGGCGTCTTCTGGACGAAGCAGTGGCTGGACTTCCGTGTCAAAGTAGTTTTGATCCGAGATGGGGCCAACGACATCGAGTGGAATGCCAGCGCGATGTGCTGCTCGCAACGCCAAGTGCGTTCCTTTGTCTGGCAGAATGCGACCAAACCAAATGGCTCGCCGCTGCTTTTCTTCTTTGCAACGTACCCAGAATGAAGTGTCGACTCCATTGTGGATGACCGATTGCTCGGGTAGCAACGAACGCCAAGCATCCGCGTTTGCATTCGAGATGTTGATGAATTGCCCGCAGGCTTCCGGGCCGCGTCGACGCAGTTCCACTGCCATACGAGGCAAGACGGGGGCATGCAGCGTCGTCATCAAAGGTGTTGGAAGCAGAGGTGAGAACTGCAGCGGGATGGGACTGAGCGAGTGATTGTGAATCACATCAAAATCACTCGTGCTGAGTTGCAGCATCAGTGCCGCGTAGGCTTCGTCCTCAACGCTTTCGATCCAATCATGACACATTCGTCCGAGTCGAGCATTGGATTCGGGAATGGTTGCGTTGGGTGTGATGCTTGTGAGAGGCAACTGCGGATCCGAGTCGCCAGAAACAAACAAAGTGACTTCGTGACCTCGGTTCACCAATGCGTTTGTGTACGCGTGAGTGAATGCTTCCAAACCTCCTGCGTATGGTTTCGCGATGGGAAATTTTAGATGACCTATGATGCCGATTTTCATCGCGAATGGCTCCCCAGCCGATGGATTTTGAAACGGGTGATTGATACTCAGATCATCCGTGATGTCGTTTTCGATTCCGTCGGGTTCGGCTTAAGCAACGACCGTGCCAAAGGTCGTGGGGAGTTGCTCAGCGGCGTTGAGTTGCGACAACGGACACGCGTTCCGCGATCGGATTGATGACTCCTGAATCGGTCAGCTTTCGATCAGATTGGTTGATCAATGTAGCCATCGATGAGAGCAAACGAGTCAGCATTCCACTGCCAGAACTCGGGCCAGCATGCGCGCTGGCTAGGTGATGGTTTGCCTTGGTTTGCCGTTGTGAAAAGCTGGTGGTGGACATTGATTGATCCTGTTTGAGTTGTAACGTTGGGCGACGCGATGCGCTGGCACGTGTTTCGCTTGCGTAGTCGCGAACGATCTGCGAGTCTTCACTGCATTTTTTGAGCCAGAGGCTGAACGCGTTTTGCTCAACGTCGCCATGTCGCGATCCACGCACTTTCAATTTTTTGCTCTGACCGTCGACGATTGGCCGTTGTCCATTCTCTTGTAGGAACTCATGTCCGAATCGCCCCGTCGTATCGAAACCGACGCGTACGGCTATCGTGCGATGGTGGCGGTTGCGATTCCGCTGGCGGCCACCGTTGGTTGTTTCTCGATCACGCTCTTCACCGACCGCACGCTTTTGATGTGGTACGGGCCGACGTCGTCGGCAGCTTCGATGGCAGCCGGCAACTTGTATTGGGCGATCGCTTGCATTCCCGTCACCGCAATGGGCTTCATCACCCCGCTCGCTGCGATGGCGATGGGGAAAAAACGCGGCCGGGGAGCAGTTGCGCTTCGGGTTTGGTCGCTGCTGTGGCAATGTTTGTGGTTCACATTGGCTTGTGTTCCTGCGTTCGCGTTGATCGGTTGGATGAGTCCCAATTTGTTCGAAGCGTTTGGACATGACATTGAACTGGCGCAACAGGAGGCTCGCTACTTTCAAACGTTGCTGTTGGTAGCTCCCGCATCCATGTTGGAAGCCGGCCTGACCGCGTTCTTCGTAGGAAGACGAGTGACCCGGCCGATCTTGCAAACCAACATCGCTTCGTCGGTGCTGAATGTCGGATTGGACTATTGGTTCATTTTCGGCGGGTTGGGACTGCCTGCGATGGGAGTCTTTGGTGCAGCTCTCGCAACGACCATTGCGATGTGGTTCAAAGTCGCCGTGTTCGCGGTGATGTTGATGCGTCTGAGTTCATTCGGCCGCCACGTTGGTGCCGCATGGCGACCGAGTCGTCGTGTCATGAACGAGATCATCGTGCCGGGATCCGCGATTGGATTGCAGCAATTGATTCGGTCAGGTTTGTTCAGCTTCGTGTTGTTGGTCATTGGTGCGGCATCGGTCACTGGTTTGGCGGCGACCTCCGCCGCGCTCACCATGTATCAGTTGCTGTCCATCCCCGCGATTGGCTTGGGCACCGCGGTTACGGTTGTTACCGGGCAAGCGCTCGCATCCAAAGGAATTGGGTTGGCATCGGAAACCATGCGTCGAGGGATGGGGTTGGGCTTGGTCGTGGCAATGACACTGGCGATTGCACTCGCCGCATTCCCGGAGTTGCTGTTGCAAATTCCGTTGGGCGGGATCAGCGAGCAAGAGAGAGCAGAAATCCAACCGCTTGCGATTCGCTTGATGCGGTTTGCGGCCATCTATGCTTTGGTGGACGTTGCCAGCCTGATACTGGCGGCCTCAGCGAAAGGGATCGGCAAGTCGTTTGTGATTTTGGTGGCGACGGCAATTCCCGGCGTGTTGGTGGTTGCCGGTGGATGGTTGCTCGCGCCCGATGGATGGCTTCGGGCTGGATCGATCGCGGGGGAAGACCAGATCGTCATTCATTGGTGGTCCGCGTTGGTGCTTTGGTCGGCGGCTCAGGCGTTCGTTTTGGCGGGCAGTCTTTTCTGGTCAACGAAGCAATCTTCGGAAGCGGCATTGGCCTGAACAGGTACGCAAGTGTCATCGGGTATGTGAGCCGCCTGGCGTTCGCCACAGTTCCTGCACCTGACTGTGGCCTGTGAAATGTTGGGTGTTGTGGACCGTCGTCGTTTGCGAAAGCTCTGTTCCACGACTTCGCCCCAACCGGGCGGTCCTAGCGTTTTGGGATGTAAGTTGGCCACTCTTGGCCGATATCCGCAAATCTGACGGGCAAGAGTGCCCTTCCTACATGCGTTAACGTGTTGCTGACGACTCAATCGACACTCACCGAGTCCGCCGAACGCTTGGCTTCCGCGAGAATCTGGTTGCTCGGATAATTGAGCGTTGCTAGACTTTGAAGCATGAAAACTCCGTTCTTCATCGCTCTGTTGGTCGTCAATTTATTGACGTGCCCTCTGCGTTGTTTCTCGTGCCAAACGGAAGCAACATGCGATGAAAGTGTTGCTGAAGCAACCTGCAGTTGCTGCCATCACGATTAATCATCTGCACCAGCGTCCACGTCGGATCTCGATCCTACTCGTGGCGACTCCTCCCCATGCGGAGACGATTGCAATTGCATGAACTGCATTTGCGAAGGTGCCGTTCTCGAGAGCGATTTGGATCTTCCCGATCCCAGTTTGGTCGTTGCTTGGACCAATGTGGTCGATGTTCGCTCGAAGTCGCTTTTCTCCTCCGATGCGAATTGGTGTTCGCGTCGTGACTTGCCGTTTTGCGCGAGTCTATCTGGCCGTCAGGTGCGTCTTGCGCACCAATCTTGGCTGATTTGATCTTCCAGGTCGTTCTGTAATCGCGTCAGCGCTGAAGATGCGTGGCTGCGCGTTCATTGACTGAGACCTCGTTGGATCTGTGGTCGGTGATTGCACTGCGTGATGTTGCCGTCGTGCTTTGACAACCTGTTTGGATCGGCTCGCATTCGATCCGTTTGTCTGTCATGGCAGAACAGACGGTTGTGCTCTCGTCGCGTTTGTATCTCTTTTTGAATGGAAGAAGTGAAGATGATGTTGAGTTTGAAACGCAATGGATTGGGTATGGTCGCGTTGGCCACTCTCGCTTTCACCTTGATAGTTCCCACCCCCGCCTCTGCTGAACCGGTGTCAGCCAAGGAACCGGCATCCAGCCAAATCGTGATGACCGTAGGCGAGATGTGTGGCGGATGCGTCAAACGAATCACCGCTCGGTTTGATTCGGTGGATGCTGTCACCAAGGTCGTTTGCAGTATCGAAACGAAGTCCGTGACATTGGTTCCCAAGGACGGCGCGAAGCTAAGTCCGAAGGGGATCTGGAAGATCATGGAAAGCATTGGCAAAACACCAAAGAAGATGATCACTTCCGACGGCACGTTCACGTCCAAACCGAAACGTTGAAGATGAGATTTGCCATCCGTTTCTGCTTCCAACTCGTGTCCCGAGGCAATCGCTGATGCTGTTGCCTTGGGAATACGGCGTCCGCAACCTGGCCCGGCGGCCGGTCCGCACCGCGTTGACTTTGGTGGCATTGGCCACCGTGGTGATGTTGGTGTTTGTGGTCGTTGGATTCATTCGTGGACTGGAGCGATCGCTTGCGATCAGCGGGGATGAAGACGTGGTGTTGGTGTATTCGGTGAACTCGGAAGAGAACATCGAGAACTCCTCGATTGCCGCTCGGACGCCATCGTTGTTGGCGGCCAGCCTCGATGGCACGATGAAACGTTTCGGCGTCAGGCATGTGTCACCGGAGTTGTATCTGGGCACACGCGTCGCCACTGAATCGGGCCCGGGTGGACTCGGTTTGGTACGGGGCGTGGAAACGTCGGCACCGTTGGTACGCCGTTCCGTTCAGTTGGTTGAGGGAACGTGGCCGGCGGACGGCGAAGTGATGGTTGGCCGCTTGGTCGCCACGAAACTTGGGCGTGAACCAAGTGAATTGGAACTTGGTAGGCAACTCGAATTCGAGGGGCGCAAGTGGACAATCAGTGGCCGGTTTGCTTCCGGCGGGTCGGCTTACGAATCTGAAATCTGGTGCCCCTTGGGTGAGTTTCAAACCGCGACCAAACGACAAGACTTGAGTCTGGTCGCGATTCGATTGCAGCCCGGTCGTTCACCTGCGGAGGTTCAGTTGTTTTGCAAAGAACGATTGGACTTGGAACTGCGAGCCATTCGCGAAACGGAGTACTACGCCTCGCTGCAACAACATTACAAACCCGTCCGAGTGTTGGCGTGGTTTGTGGTGGTGCTGGTTTCCGGCGCGGGTGTGTTTGCCGGATTGAACATGATGTACGGATCCGTTGCCGGACGGATTCGAGAAATCGCAACGTTGCAAGCCATCGGATATCGAAGGTTTGCGATTTTGCTGAGCGTGGTCCAGGAGGGCGTCTTGTTGGCGGCCGCCGGGTCATTGTTGTCGGGAGCGTTTGCGTTGCTGCTGCTCAACGGCATGGCGGTTCGATTCACGATGGGTGCTTTCACGTTGCGGATCGACAGCGTTGCAATTTTGATCGGTTGCGGCGTGGGAATTTTGTTGGGTGTCCTTGGCTCGTTGCCACCGGCACTGAAAGCGTTGCGAGAAGAAGTCGCAACGGGACTGAAAGCTGTTTGACTCGTTAACCCATTTGATAGAGAAGTACTATGAAGCGTTTTCAATATTTTGTATTGGCTGGAGCGGTTGCCCTGATCGCTGGTTGTGGTGGTGCCGAAGTCGCCGACCAGGATGCAGCCTCATCGACCACTGCGGATTCGGCCTACCTGGCCAGTTCCGAACCTGCCGACGCGATGCCCGTCGGGGAAGCTCGTGAAAAGGCAGCCGATGGCGAGGAATTGACTTTGGTCGGTTTGATCGGTGGATCCACGGAACCATTCGTCGACGGACTGGCTGCTTTCACGATCGTGGATCCAAAGATCCCGTACTGTGCCGACGAAGAAGGTTGCCCGACGCCTTGGGATTATTGCTGCACGCAGGACCAGGTCAAAGACAACATCGCGACGGTGAAGGTCGTTGATGAGTCGGGAGCCCCGGTTTCAAAAACGGCTCGCGAATTGTTGGGGGTTAATGAACTGGCTACCGTGGTCGTGCATGGAGTTGCCAAACGCGACGACCAAGGCAACTTGACCGTGGAAACCAGCGATGTCTTTGTTCGTTCGAGCAAGTAACCATGGCTGACGCTCCGCTGGACCTCGGTCAACTGGCTATCGACCGCTCGCCAACACAAAGCACTCCATCGCCGGCGTCTCGTCGTCGACGATGGATCAGCCGCTTTGTGTTTCCGATTGGAATCCTGGTCGGCTTTGCGGCATTGCTCGCGGTCGCGGCAGGTCGTCACTGGATGCCACGGCAAAGTGTCACCGTGATCCCAGTGATCGCGAAACGTGCTGATGTCGTTCAAGCGGGGCAAACGTTGTTTCAATCACCCGGTTGGATCGAACCGCGACCGACTGCGATCAGCGTCGCGGCGTTGGCCCCCGGTGTGATTGAATCGTTGTTGGTGGTCGAAGGACAACCTGTCAAACGCGGCGAACCGGTCGCGCGGTTGATCTCGATCGACGCGGAACTGAACGTCCAGCAGGCAAAGAACACCGTTGCGATCCGGCAGGGTGAACTGCAACGCGCCGAGGCGGAATTGAACGCTGCGTTGGTTCGGTTTGAAAACCCCGTGCACTTGGAAGTTCAACTCGCCGACGCGCAGAGCATGTTGGCGAGGGCGGAAACGGAACTCGCGAAACTGCCGTTTTTGATCGAAGCCGCCCAGGCGAGCGTCGAGTACGCGCGGAACAACATGCAAGGCAAACGATCTGCTGAAGGCGCGATCTCAGGACGCATCGTTGCTCGTGCGGAAAGCGACCACGCAGCCGAATCGGCCAAGTTGCAAGAACTGCAACGTCGCCAACCGAATCTGCAACGCGAAGTCGATGCGCTAAAAACGAAAGTCCGAGCGTTGGAGAAGCAACTGAAATTGTTGGTCGAGGAAACGCGACAAGTCGAAGAAGCCAAAGCCAAGGTCGCCTCATCGAAAGCACTTTGGGAGGAGGCGAAGTTGCAACGGAAGCAAGCGGAATTGGCTTTGGAACGCAATGTCGTCAGGGCTCCCATGGATGGTCGAATCCTGCGTTTGATCGCTTCGCCGGGAACCCGAGTTTCGGGCATGGCGTCCTCGACGGGGCACAGCGCCAGCACGGTCGTCGAGATGTACGATCCCGAACGCCTGCAAGTCCGCGCGGACGTGCGACTGGAAGATGTGCCAATGGTTCGCCGAGGCCAGCCAGTGGAGATCGAAACCGCGTCGTCGTCATTGGTCATCCAAGGACGGGTGCTGCAAGCCACCAGTGCCGCAAATGTTCAAAAGAACACCTTGGAAGTGAAGGTCGAACTGATTGATCCTCCTTCCACAGTCAGCCCTGAGATGTTGGTCACGGCCACGTTCCTGTCACCCGTGACCGAGTCCGAAGTCAACGCGGCAAAAGACAAACAACGATTGTTTGTTCCGGAGGCATTGGTTCAAACCGGCGAGTCGGGGTCGTTTGTTTGGTGTGTCAAGGAGGGTGAGATGGCAAGGCAAACTCCCGTGGTGGTGGGCGGCTCAGGAGGCGATGGTTTGGTGGAAATTGAATCGGGACTCAACGTCACTGACAAATTGATCGCCAACGTTCCTTCGGATTTGAAACCGGGTGATTCCGTTTTGGTCGAACGTGAAGACACAACGATGGGGATGAACTGATGGCATTGGTCGAACTGCGTGGCGTCTGCAAAAGGTTTCGCAAGGGTGATGAAACGATCACACCTCTCGACGAGGTTGATCTCGACATTGAGGCGGGCGACTTCGTCTCGCTGATGGGGCCAAGTGGTACCGGAAAAAGCACGCTGCTGAACTTGGTCAGCGGAATCGATCGTCCTGACGCCGGAACAATTCGCGTGGCTGGAACAGAAGTGACCAAGCTTTCTCGCGGCAAGTTGGCCGATTGGCGTGCCGCGAATTTGGGCTACATCTTTCAGACGCACAATTTGATTCCCGTTCTGACGGCTTATGAGAACGTGGAGTTGCCAACGTTGTTGCTGAAAATGACCAGCTCGCAACGCCGGCAACGCGTTGAATTGGCACTGGAAGCGGTGGGGCTGAGCGATCGAGCCGACCACTACCCTCGACAATTGTCCGGTGGACAAGAGCAACGTGTCGGAATCGCGCGAGCCATCGTGGCGCACCCTCAAGTCGTCGTCGCCGACGAACCCACCGGCAGTTTGGATACGGAAACCAGTGAACAGGTTCAGATCCTGCTGCAGCGATTGAACAAGGAACTGGACATCACGCTGTTGATGGTCACCCACGACACAGACGCTGCCAAGATCGCATCGCGGCAGTTGGTGTTGGATCGAGGCAAGTTTCGTGAGGTTCGATTGGAGGAGACTTCGGTAGTTAGCAACGCGTGAACAACAAGTGACGTAGCGGAAGGGCGCGAGCCCTCAGGTTCCTCACTGGGCGGCTTGCGCCACACCGCTAACATCGTCACTTGTTGTTCACGCGTAGCTTAGTTGAACGATAGGTGGCATCAGCTACTTGGTGCAGAATCACAGGCTGGAAGCCTATGCCATATTGGGGCTTCCGAATTCGGATGGATATTATGTTTCGTTATGTTTTGAAAACACTTTGGCGACACCGCACGCGGACGCTGCTCACCGTCACCGGCGCGGCGGTGGCGATGTTTGTGTTCTGCTTTGTGGGTTCCGTTCAAGAAGGCCTGCATCGGCTGACGACGGGTTCCGACGCGGATCGCAATTTGATCGTGTTCCAAGAGAACCGGTTCTGTCCAACGAGCAGTCGTTTGCCGGAGGACTATGAACGAGTGATCGCGGAAATCCCGGGTGTGCGCGACGTGATGCCCATTCAGGTGTGGACGAACAACTGCCGGGCCAGTCTCGACATTGTGGTTTTCAATGGAGCTGATCCAAAACAAATTCAGCAAACCCGTCCATTGAAATTGACGAGCGGGGATTGGCAGCAGTTCCAGTCAACTCGCGATGCCGCGATTGTCGGCCGCAATGTGGCTCAGCGGCGAGGACTGAAAGTCGGTGATCAATTCACGATCGGCGAAATCTCGGTTCGCGTCGCGGGAATCTTTGAGTCCAACGTGCCATCGGAAGAGAACTTGATCTACACCAGTCTGCAATTCCTTCAATACACCCGAGGCTTGGACGCGGCCGGTTTGGTGACTCAGCACGAAGTCATGCTCACCGATGACGCCGACCCCGATCGTGTGGCTGCCGCGATCGATCAAAAACTGCGGTCCGGTGCTGTCGCGACGAAGACTCGTCGGAAAGGAGCCTTCCAAGCCAGCACGCTATCCGATTTGGTGGACTTAATCGGGTTCGCTCATTGGTTGGGCTACGCCTGCGTGGCGCTCGTGTTGTCGTTGGTTGCGACGACCACGGTGATGAGCGTCCAAGACCGCATCAAGGAATACGCGGTTTTGCAAACCGTTGGCGTGCGGCCTCTGCGTGCGATGCGATTGGTGTTGGCCGAAAGCACGATCTTATGCGTGGTGGGCGGAGTGGCTGGAACCCTGCTTGCTCTCGCCGCTCTCGGCTTCGGAGGATTCGCGATCGGTGCCGAGGGAGCCACGATCGCGTTTCGACCTTCGCTGGGGCTGGCAATCACAGGAACGATGGTGTCAGTGTTGGTCGGGATGTCGGCCGGATTGATCCCCGCGATCCAAGCCGCTACCGTCCCGATCGTTAGTGCATTGCGCCAAACGTGAGATAGATCGAAAACAGTCGGATTGGTTTGGGTTACCTCGTTGCAAACAAGCGACCCGCGAGTCCCATAAGAAACCGTCCGATGTTATCATCGCGGGAACGAACTACGTCTCTTTCCAACATGGACGACACCTTGTCGCCCAGATCACCGTTGTACGCACCGAGCGTATTATGGATTACCCGCTCCAAGAATTGATCGTGACGCCCGGATGGTCGGTTGGCTATCACGCATTCCACGCTGTCGACCCAACCCGCGAGTTGGTTACGGACCGCGACGCGTTTTGGTGGTTCAAGCAGGACATGTACCAGGCACGCCATGATCGCGGTGACCGCTTGATTGATCTTGGCTGGACTCCCGAGGCTGATTGGGACGATGGATCCTACAAACTCGTCCTCTACGCGGGTGATTTCCATGGCGAATTGTTATGCCAAATTCGCACCAAAAACCGCACAGAGATCGTCACCGCCATGAACGAATGGTTCTACGCTGTTTCCAATGGCGAGCTATAACGTGGTGCACCGGGCAGACAACATGGTTTTTACGCTAAGTCCTTCGGCACACCTCTGTCGTTTGTTCAAGCAGCCCTCGGGTGGTAGAATCTGTCGCTGTTCAGGCATCGCTCGCTTCGTTTAGGGCGGTGTCGTAAAAACCTTCCGTTGTCGGTCGCGGTGGCCTTTGCCCCCATTTTGGCTATACTCTTGGCATGAATACACAACCCCAAGACCTCCTGTCGGCGGCACTGACGCTGCCCGAAATCGAGCGAGCTAACATCGCTGGTTCCTTGCTGCGAAGTCTCGACCCCAGCCCAGATCCGACTGCAGATGCGGCATGGGCCGCTGAGATTAAGCGAAGAGTGGAGTCTATCGACCGGGGTGAAGTCGAGCTAACGCCTTGGAATGACGTCATGTCCGCGATGCGCGATCGGCGCAATGGATGAACGTCCTTTCTGGTTTCACCCTGACGCGAGCGCCGAGGTGCTGGTAGCTCATGATCGTTATGCAGAAGTGACACTGGAGTTGGGCGAACGGTTTCAAGACGAACTCGAACGCTCTCGTAAGACGATCGCACGTGGCCCGCAAGTTTGGCCCGAGTACCTATACGGCACTCAGCGTTGCCTGTTGAAGGGATTCCCATATTTCATTGTCTATCGCGCTGTGCCAGATCGAATTGAGATTATCGCTGTTGCCCACGAGAGACAGCGTCCGGGCTACTGGGCAGATCGTACCGCCTCGTAGCAACCGACAGCTATTTAGGATTTGGGGGGCAGCGAGGTGCAAGCCTGAACCTAAATGCTTCTTCACGGCGGGTCGCTTTGCGGTGGGGCGAGTCGGCGAGTGTTCGCTAAGCACGTGAGCGGGAGTCCTTGGGCTTTATCACGTAGCGGCGTCTCTCCGAGACGCTGTCATTTGCGAGTCTCAGAGAGACTCGCCTACGTGAGGTTCTAACCGATCATTCCTGCCGAACTGCTGAGAGTTTTTGTCCGTTGCTATGTGTTCCGACGAATCTCTTGTGAAGCACGGAAGTGCTGTTCCAGCGTGGCGTGCTTTTCGTGTTTGACGTTAGGAAACCTCTTGGGCCCCTATCAAACCGAGCGAATTGTTGAATTGCAATTCGAGGCCGCCGAAGCACAACTTGCGGGTGTCATGTTCTTGCACTCGACCGAGTTTGAAAACTTGTAGGCGGGGCCTCACATAACATGGTTGATGCACTGGACCCTTCGGGACACGTTGGTGTCTATGACGCCGGGCCATCTTTTCGAAGCAAATCCCGGTCGTTCAGGCATCGGTCGCTTCGTCTTGGTGCGGTGCCGTAAGAACCTGTCAAGATCGTCAAAGCTGGTCACCTGAGATACTGATTCGTGTTCGATTAGCGGAGATCAGTGTTCAGTACAGTTCTGTTTCTGAGGAACACTGGTCTTCGCTAATCGAACACTCATCCAGTGTGGGCTGATTGTAGGAGAACTGGACTTCGTTGCAACATAGTGTTGCCGCTGGACCATCAGCGCCGTTTTGTTTGTCGGATTGCTGCTTTGGTTGCCTCGGCCTGGACTCTTGGGACCCTGGTCTCGTGTTTGAATCGCGTGTTGATGCGGTCGCAAACATGTTTGGTTGAGGCTGGCCGTCTCATCCATTGATTCGGCAAGCCTGCAATATGGCGGCGTAGATTAGGGCTGGCTGCTATTCGTTCATGACTTGCTGATGTCGATCACGCGTGTGCCCGAAAGCGTGTCGTGCCATCCGAGGCGTTTGTCACCGAACAGGTAGGAAAGCGGATCGAAGGGAATCATGCGAGCCAAGCTTCGCCCAAGGATCTTTCCGAAACCGGCTTTGCCGCCGTCGACTGAACCAGGGCGATTGCGCCACACTGGGTAATCTGCGATAGTGAGTGAAGA
>TARA_R110002073_G_scaffold24260_9_pt1 | contig 99681 bp, 71 predicted proteins | sample TARA_R110002073 | Tara Oceans TARA_R110002073 (sample SAMEA4397174) | marine metagenome | biome: Polar Biome; feature: [DCM] deep chlorophyll maximum layer (ENVO:01000326); material: water (ENVO:00002006), including particulate matter (ENVO:01000060) such as... | depth 40 m
CTCGCCCCACTTCGCAAAATCGACGCAGAAGCGATGGCAAGGCACGTTGTTGCGTCTCGCGCCGGCGATCAGGATCCAGACTGGGCCGCGCTTGCATCGCTTCTTCGCAACGCCTCCTACATGGTCTCGGCGAATCCACGGCTCGTCTCGGTTGAGCTTAATCGAGTCGTGGTGGGCAACCACGGCGAGGGAGCGCTTGTGGTCGACGCGCGCGCACGCCTCTCACCCTCGCGCAATTAGCGCTGCCGCCGCGCTCTCGAGAAACGCCGGCTCGTTTCGCGAAGGCTCCTCAAGCACCTGCGCAAGCAGACCGCGCAAGGTTTCGCCGACGATAGGCCCTCTCACGCCGCCGATTTCCATGATTCGACCGCCCGAGATCGCCAAGTCGCCAAGCTCGAGAGCAACACCGCTGGCCAAGATGCCCTCTGCGTTCGAAACCGCTTTGGCGAGCTTGGCATCGCCCTTTCGACTGGCCTCTTGCGACACGAGCGCAAGAAGATCCGGAGCACTCTGACGCCCAATCGAGCTGAGATATTCTCTTACAGTCGCACTGGGTTCGAGCAGGGCTCCGCAACCATCGATGTGCCGTAGGGCGCCAAGAATCCGCTTGCGCTCCTCGTTGCTCATTTTTAGATGGCGCAGCAGATCGTCGAGGGAACCAGTCGGCACCGCCAAGAGCAATGTGGCGAGCCTAAGAACCGGATCCTTCGGGGCGACATCAAGTCTTGCCAGCGCATCGTCAAACCCCTCTTTCGAGAGCGTAGGCAAGATCGTCGCCAGCACATTATTTTCCTGAGCAACAACTAGCGCACGGACGGCAGCCGGACCGCTAAGGAGCTTTAGCAACTCGACACGCACGCGCTCCATCGCCACCTTTGAGAGCGCATCCAGTGCGGTCTCAAGCGCTAGCTCGGTATCCTTGTGCAACGCAAAATCTAAGGTCGATACAAAGCGCACCGCCCGCATGACCCTAAGGCCATCCTCTGCAAATCGCTTTTCGGCCACTCCCACAGCGCGAACCACCCGCGCCTCAAGATCGCCAACCCCATCAAAGGGGTCGTGAACACGTCCTTCAATCGGATCAAAGGCCATCGCATTCATGACGAAGTCGCGTCGTTTAAGATCCTCGTTTAGCGGAACCCCAAAGTGCACACGATCGGGCCTGCGCGAGTCGGAATACGCGCCCTCCCCTCGAAACGTTGTAATCTCAACAGGAGTTCGCTTGGCTCCACGCCCAACCAGCGCAGTTACGGTTCCGTGCTGAAGCCCCGTTGCGATTGTGCGTTCAAAGAGCTTGAGAACTTGTTCGGGCAGAGCATCACTGGCGACATCCCAGTCACTCGGAGTTTTCCCGAGAACCAGATCTCGCACGGCACCACCGACAACCCAGGCTTCAAAGCCCGCATCTCGGAGGGTCTGGCACGCACCAAGTACCGATTCCGGCACCTTTGCCTTCATCGACTTCTCTTCCAACTTCATTCCGGTACTTTTTGCTCAGGATTTGCTGTGCCACGCAGACGGCCAAAGATTTCATCCGAGCGGCGTCTCAGTGTTTCGGCTTCTTCAACCTGGCCAATATGCTCTCTATGCACAGCATACGAGCGATACGTTCGGGCAAGCTCAAGTTCGTGTTTCATTCCCGAGAGGATTTCGACGGCCTTTCGGAAGTGCTCATCGGCAACCTTTAAGTCACCTGCGCCCCGCCCGACCCGAAAGGTGGCTTCGCCCATAACGCGATGAGCACTACCAATATGAAATCGCGAGCCGATCTTACTACCGAGATTGAGCGACCGAGTTGCATTGTCCAATGCCTGCGCACCGTCGCCGATGAGCAAGTAGGTTTCAGCCAAATGCCGATAACACTCGGCAGCCCCAAGAAGATTTCCGAGTTCGCGCGCGATCGACTTGCCCTCAAGCAAGCTCTCAATCGCATCGGAGAATTGCCCACTGGCGGCCTGGCACTGGCCTAGACCTGAAAGCACCTGGGTGAGCGCGAGTTTGTCGCCAATGGTGGCAGCGCTCTTGCGAGCCTTCTCAAACATCGCCAATGCCTTTTCAGATTCCCCATCGGCGCTGTGCACCGCAGCGAGGTCACAGAGCGAACGAATCACGCCAGCGGTATCGCCAATCTCACGGCGCAGCGCGAGGGCTTCGTGAAATTGCTTGGAGGCCTCTTTAAACGCACCAGTCTCGCGATGTACGCGGCCAATATTTGCAAGCGAGAGCGCAATCGAGCGAGGGTCGCCGATAGCGCGACGGTGAGCCAACGCTTGGCGGTGAAATTCGAGCGCCTGCGCGTAAACACCGCGCAACCAATGCACCTGGCCGATGTCGTCAAGCGTTCCCGCAATGCCGCGCTTATCGCCTGCGCTCTTAAATAGATCGAGCGCCGATCGCAAGTGCGCCATTGCCTGGTCGTACTCGCCCAACCGTCTGTGAATTCTTCCCAGGCGATTGTGCGCAGCGCCGCCCTTCGAACGATGATCAAGCAGCCAAGCGTGGCGCAGCATCCGGCTAAAGTGCTGCTGCGCTTCGGCCGTCTCGCCCATAAGATCCAAGACGGATCCCAGATTGTGTAAGGCGTCGAGCAAAAGGACTCCATCGTCTTCCTCAAGAAAGTCGAGCCCCTTGCGATAGAGTTCTACCGCCTGCTCGTTTGCGTAGCGCGCTCGAGCCTTATCACCACCGGCGATGTAACTGTGAGCGGCCCGCCTCTTGTCGCCACCGCGTTCGTACAGCTGGCCAAGAAACTCAAGCTGCTCTTCGGAGCGGGCAGCACTCTTGGTTTCGATCCACTGAGCGGCGAGCCTGTGATAACGGCCGAGCTTGCCTCGCTCTGTACTCTTGGCAATGAGCTTTCGCTCCAAATTGTGCTTAAACACCAATTCCACGTCGCCGGCCACGGTGGAGTCCTCGGCATCAAGTCTAAGCAGATAGTCGCGATCCACCAACTCTTCGATGCAGCGAGTTACTCCGCGACGAATGTCCTCGCCCTTGTCACTCCAGTTGTAATCCAGTGGCCCGGCAGGAGAACTTGGTGCGGCATTCTCAGTCGCTCGCGCCTGCTCGATACGTGAGAGGGCGACCACCGAGCCGACCCAGAACACATTGCCAAAGACTGCGCCTTTCTCAAGCACCGCGCGCTCGTCGATTTCTAACGCGGCGATGCGCGCTTCGATCGCCTCCTCCACCGTAATCGGCAGGTTCGTCTCCATCGCGAGATCTGAGTTGATCTGCCACGGCATCTGCTCGGCATCGACCGTCCCATTGGCGAGAAAAAGTCGCACGAGCTGGTCGAGAAAATACGCGTTCCCGCCCGTCATCTCCACCGCATCTTCGACAATCTCAGCCGGAAGGTAATCGCAGCGACTCAGCATGGAGCGAAACATCGCCTCGGCGTCATCGTCATCAAGATTGCGAAGTTCGACGCGAACATGCGCATCGACCTCGGCGCCCCAATCCGCTGTGCCCACCATAAGTTCAGGGCGCGCCCCGACGACGAGAGTCACCGCAGAGTCGTGCAGCGATCGACTTAGCTCTTGCAGCAGTGACAAGCTACTCGCATCCGCCCACTGCAGATCATCCACCACCAATACAATCGGTCCGTGGCTGCCGTCCACTTCGACAAAGCGTCGCATAACGGTCCGAGCAACCTCTTCATACTGCTTAGGGTTTTCTGCCAAGACCCGCAAGAATGGTGAATCGGGGAATTGGAGATTAAGAAAACCTCCGAGTACATGCAAAACTTCTGCGACTCGCTGATCCCCGAAAACCTCCTGAACTTCTCGGCGAAATTCGTCGATGAGTTCGCCCTCCGCTGCGTTGTCAGACATGGCAAAGCGCGCTCGAAGTAGCCTTGCAATTGTGCTGTAGCGAGCACCGTTTGGAACTGCCGCACAGCGGTAAAAAAGTGTTTGGCTCGGAAGGCTATGCAGCAACTCGTCAATAAGTCGGCTCTTACCGGTGCCCTGATTTCCCACGACGGTAATAAGCCCAGGCCTGCTCTTCGAAGCAGACTCGGCAACCGCCGCTTTCATTTTTGCGAGTTCCGCATCGCGTCCTACAAGCGGGCTTCGCAAGCCGCGCAAGGAAAACGGATCCGACGTTTGCATGCGAGTTCGCGCTCGCTCGTGCTCGGGACCCGAGGGCCCCTTAAAGAGAATTTCTGGGATCTGACTTTCCGCCCGAGTGCGCGCTGGCGGAATTTCTGGTTCCGTCTTCTCGCCCTCGACGATCGTCGCAGGCCGATGTAGTCCGTCTTCAGACAAGATTCCTTACGATACCGTCAGCAATGTCTTGGCAGCAAGCGGCCGAGCCTCCACTGTAGGTGGATGTGTAGCTTGAATCTACCGGGAGCGAATCTGGCGCATGCGCCTGCGACCTGTGTACCATCCAAGTAGCGATGAACCGCATACCCGATTCAAACGCGAGGATACCTACTCACAAGTTATCGATGGGACTTGGTGTGGTGGGCTTTGCGCTAGCGAGTGCACTCCTTGCCGCGTGCCCCACAGTTGATCTAGGCGACACGCCGGTTTCGCCGGGTTCTTGTCGTCCAGACATGGCCTACTTTGAGGACGTCATCTGGCCCGAGTTCATCGCACCGGCAAACGAAGCGCAATCGTGTGTAGCGGAAGGCGGCTGTCACCAACTTGAAAATGGCCGTTCGGCGTTTCGCGTTTCGGTTAACCCTCCCATCGATTTCACAGCGAACTACAACGTAACAGTGCGCTTCCTAAACTGCGGGACTCCGCAATCCAGCCCCCTCCTAACAAAACCTGTTGGCGGCGTCGATAGCCATGGCGGCGGCGACCTCTTTGCGCCGGGCAGCGAGTCCGAGTTGGTCTTTCTCGATTGGTTCGTCACCGAATGAGACGCACGATTTGGCTATCCCTGGCCTTCGCTTTGGGCACACTTCTCTCTTCGCACTCGTCTGCGATGGCCGAGGCCTACCTTCGTGTCATCAGTCATGACGCGCCAGTTCACACAGGCCCGTCCGCGCAATACCGAAGTGTTTATTACGCAGAGCGCGGAGACGTGCTCGAAGTCCTCGATCGCAGTACAAAGAACTATTGGTACCAAGTCCGGCTCGACGACGGCACCACCGGCTGGATCTTTGGCGAATTGGTCTTCCCCTTCGAAGTGGTCGATGGCGCTGAAAAGGGCATTTTCTCCCGCATTGGCGGAGCAATCTCAGACACGTTCTTAGGGCCTTCACCGGTTCCCTACGCAGACGTAGAAATTTCATTCTCGGCCGGTTCGCTCGACGGAGAGGGAACGTTCTTTCTGCGGCCTGCATGGCTTATCGACCCGTACTTTGCCCTCGAAGGTTTTGTAGGCCTTAGCCCAAGACAACAGGAAGACCTCTTCCTCGGCGGCTTGGGCTGGACCCTGCGCATGCTCCCAGGTGCTGCCATTGGGCCCTATGTTCACGCGGGTGTCGGTGCTGCCCACCTTCGTCCCAAGGCCGATAACTTCACGCAAGACCCCGACACACTCTTTGCCCTCGTCGCCGGCGGTGGCTTTGAAATCACGTTAAAGAAACAAATCACGTTGCGTTTGGATTTCCGGAACTGGACGATTTACGACCCGGATCAAGCGTCCAATGGACAGGAGTATAGCGGTGGCTTGGCAATCTTCTTCTAAGGCAACAATCGCACGAGGTGGTCGCCGAAAGGCGCTTCTCGCATTCACCTTGGCAACAGGGTTTCTTCTTGGAGCGTGCGGCAAGCAAGCTGTGCGCGCGAGCGAGAAAGAGTTTCTCGCCGACCGCATTATGCAATTTGATGCCGATGGCCAAGAGACCGCCGCGGACGAACACATCTTGTCAAATCGCGAAGGCTCCTCTGGCGGACGCGGCACTGGTGGCGGTGGCTGTGGTTGCAACTAGGAAGACGAGCGCATGAAGTGTTCAGCGATCCTCGGTGGCCTAGCGTATTTGGCCCTTCCCATTGTTCTCCCAGCCTTGGTGACTGTTCTTGCGCCCAATTCCGGCGCGGTTGCGCACGCTGAAGACCGGGTTGACAGCACCACCACTTGGTATCAAGAGCGACGCAAAGGCAATCTCGGTGGTCTCACGGTCGTGCACCCGCAGCTTGATATTGGCGTGGACGTTGGTGACAACACCACGCTCGACCTCGGCTACTCCGCCGATGCGGTAAGTGGTGCCACTGCAGCTGTCTACTCGACCGATGCAGTGTCATCGGCCACGACGTTTAAGGACCTTCGGCACGCAGCCAATACCGGCATTACCTTCTACGGTACCCGCTCAAGCCTTAGCCTCTCGGGCAACATCGGCACCGAACGCGACTACAATTCCATCGGCGTTGGCGTCAGCGCAAAGATCGATTTACCAGGTAAAAACACCTCGCTCGCGCTTAGCTACAACCACGGCTTTGATCAGGTTTGCGACTTTGACAACGGGCTTGCGACCGCACTCGAGCGGCGACCACTAACCGGGCAGCAAGCCTGCAAGAAACGCCAATTTCTTCGCGGCGAAGACACCAGTGGAGATAGCATCTGGCGAGACCTCTCCCTCGACAGCTCACAGGCAACCATTACCCAGAATCTCTCTCCATCGGTTGTCGCGCAAATTGGGCTCTTTGGCCAAGTCGTGCGAGGATTTCAGAGTAATCCCTACCGACGAGTTCGCGTATCTGGCGTCGAAGCCCAGGAAAATATTCCCACTGTACGAGGGCGCGCAGCGCTAATGGCGCGCGTCAACAAGTACATGCCCAGCATGAAAAGCGCGATCCACGCGATGTTTCGCGGCTACACCGATACCTGGGGCGTCAACTCCGTCACACTTGGTTTGGGATACAGCCAGTACTTCGGCACAAGCTTGCTTCTCCGTACGAACGCACGCATTTACCAGCAATCGGAGGCGACCTTCTTCAAAGATGCGTTCTTCTACGAGACCGAAGGTAGCGCTGGCGAGTATTTCACAGGCGATCGCGAACTCGGAGCGATTCGCAACGTGGTGGGCAGCATGAAGTTTAGCTACATCAAGTTTGATGAAAACGGCGGCAACGTGCTTGGCGTTTTTGATGAGGTGAGTTTTAACCTCAAAGGTGAGGTCTACTTGCTCGACGAGCTTCCGGCCGACCCAATCGAAGACAACCGCGAAGGCATTGATCGCCAGTTTCTCTCCAGCGGTCAAGCAGTGGATGCCTTCACGCTGCAGCTCGGCATGCTCTTTCGCTACTAACCGCGCCCCGACAAGCGCCCCGACAAGCGGCGCGATATGCGGGGCGATTCGTGGCGCGTCTTGAGCCCACAGCCCAACCGCCAAGATCGGAAGAGTTCGCGCAGATCGCCTCGAGCTGGCCGAGTGCGCTACAGGTCGCGCGGATCGATGTCGTGCTTCTTAAGCAGCTTGTGAAGGTATTTGCGATCCATATCCGCGGCACGAGCCGCCTTTGAGATGTTTCCACTCGCGCCTTCAAGAAGCCACCGCAGGTACTTCGACTCAAACTCGTCTGTCCAGCGCTCTTTCTGCTCGCGAAATGAAATGCCCTCTTCAAAGTTGAAGTTCGGCCCTTGTTGCGGTGTTTGCGTAAATCCCCGCTGCTCTCCCAGCGGAGCCACAAGTGTCCCGGGGTCCGTGCGCAGGGCCAAGGCTCTCTCCAGAACATTTCTGAGCTCGCGCACATTGCCCGGCCAGTCGTGTCCCATAAGAGCCGCAAGGCTGGCATCACTTAGTTCTGGTGCCTCGCCATTTGAGAGCTCTTTAAGAAAGTAGTGCACCAGCAGAGGAATGTCGTCTTTGCGATCGCGAAGCGCTGGCGAAACAATCGGTACGACATTCAGGCGAAAATAGAGATCCTCTCGAAACTTCCCCTTCTCGATTTCGCTGCGCAAATCCATTCGAGTTGCCGCGATAACGCGAAGGTCCACCTTGATGGTTTGAGAACCACCAACCCTGCGGATTTCTCGTTGTTCGAGCACTCTGAGCAGCTTTGGCTGTAGATCCAACGATAGCTCCCCAAGTTCGTCGAGAAAGACCGTACCGCCGTTTGCGTATTCGAATGCGCCCAGCCGCTGGGTGCTCGCTCCGGTAAACGCACCTTTCTCGTGCCCAAAGAGCTCACTCTCGATCAGGGTTCCCGAGACGGCTCCGCAGTCCACGACCACAAAGGGAGCGTCCTTGCGCTTTGAAAGCTGGTGGATGCTGCGCGCCAGGATGTCTTTTCCTGTTCCAGTTTCCCCTTCGATAAGCACCGTGGCATCGGTTGGGGCAATGCGCTCGATCAGCCCAAAGATCTGGCGAACCTTGAGGGAGCGCCCAACCATGCTTCCGAGTTTTTCCTTCTCGGAAGGTAGGATCTGAATTCGCTCTTCGAACGGGCTAAATTTAAGTTCCGCGGCCCCAGCAGCAATGACAGCGCCAGCTCGAATATAGGCCTCGCGGATTTCGGCGCCATCGAGGAACGTGCCGTTTGTCGACTGCAAATCCCGAAGCAAGTAGCCTTTCGCGTCTCGTACAATTTCGAAGTGGTATCTGGAGACCGTCTCATCGGTCATGACGAGATCGTTATCCTCGCCTTTGCCTACACGGATCACCTCACCGTGTACGACATGCTCGCTGCCGCGCTCAGGCCCTTTGAGTACGACTAACTTACACTGGCGCAGATTGACGGTTGGAACACCACCATCGCGCTGAATTCGAGTTCCGGAGACGTCTGCCACGATGCGGAATGCTAGCTCGCTTTGGCTCTTCATCCTAGACGAGGGACACAATTTGATTTTCTTCTGGTTAGCCAACATCGGTATGCGGCCTCAGACTTCGGGCAGGCAAATTGACCCGATGTTCTGACCGGGGGTACTCTTACATCGTGCTCTTTACCAAGGCCGCAAGGTACTGCACCGCACTCGCTGTTCTTTGTGCTGCCCACGGGGGCATTCCACTCCTTATTGGTGCGGAGTCCGCGGACGCTCAAGAATTGCCTGCTGCGGCAACCGACACTCAAGGTGACTCAGAAGGATCCCAAGCGGCTGCTTCTCGTCCCTCCGAGGCGCCCATACCAAACTGTCTCGACCAAAGCATTACCGGTGAACTGGGGCAAACCCTTCGCCCACGCGGTGTGCAGAAGCGTGAGTTTCAAAAGAAGGGCCAGTTGCAACTCGTTGCACGTGGCGGGCTTTACGCCTCTGACGTCCTCTCGTCTTCCTACGCATTCGGCGGCGCCCTCGCCTTTTACATCACCGAAGATCTTGGGCTCGAATTCTCCGTCGATCGCACCCCGGTCGCCCTCGACCTCGACACTCCGCTCGCAGAGTTTTTCGGAGACAGTCGCTTCGAGTCGGGGACGGGCTACCTTGGGCTTGCCGGTCTTGTGTGGTCACCAATCCACGCCAAGCTCCGCACTTCGGATAGCATCATTCACTCGGACATCGTCTTTACTGCCGGCGGAGGACGCTTCTTTCACAACAGCGTTCAGGGGCTCGCAGCACACGCAGGCGTTGCTCTCGAGCTCTACACAAGCCAATGGGTCACATTCCGTTTTGACCTGCGCGACGTTGTCTTGGTCCAGGAAGCGGTCGCGGAAACTCGACTCACAAACAACCTAATGGCCACAATCGGTCTCGCGCTCTGGATCCCAACAGGACTATGAAGCCTCTCTTCACGTCACTTGCCCTGCTAACAGTCTTCGCAGGAACCACCGCCTACGAGGTTCCCACTTCGCATGCAAAGGAAACCGAGGACATCAAATTCGGTCCAACCGAGCAATGCATCGACAAGGCGATCGCGAATCGCCTTGCGGTTAAACGAAAGCGACGCGGCACGGTCGACCGATTGGTCGTCAAACAAGCGCGGCATGAGTTCTCGGTGGGTGGCGGCTACTACGTCTCCGATCTCTTTTCTGGAACCTACTCTCTCGTCGGCTCTTATACATTCCACATGACCGAGAGCACCGCCGTCGAAATCGGTGGTGCATTCACCCACGCGAATGCCGATGTGATTCGCGCAATCGAAAGTGAGCGCGGAACGGTTCTCGAAGACACCTACGCTCAAGTGCGTTTCGTTGAGAGCCTGCTGCTGTGGACTCCCGTGTACGGCAAGCTACGACTTGGAGGCACGATTGCCCGCTTTGACCTACATCTCGATTTGGGTGTCGGTGTCGTAGACTCCGCCACTAGCCGTGGCGCTGCAGGCGTTGCAGGACTAGGATCAAAGCTCTTTCTTGGAGAGGCTGTTGCGCTGCGAATTGACCTTCGCAATCACGTCTTCCGCCAAGAACTCCTCGACGAAAATTTCTTAGTAAACGACCTCTCGCTGACGGCTGGCTTGTCGGTCTTTCTCCCCTTTTCCAACTAGACCTGTTCTTGCCTGCATTTGTGCGGGCCCCTACGCCAAGGATCATGCGATGCGCGGCCTATCAAAACTACTCCTAGTCACCTTCGCTCTATCTCTACCGGCGCACGCCTGGGCCAAACAGCCCGATGGCGAGCCGTCAGGTTCGCCCGATGATTCAGGTGAGTCGATCGATGGCGAGCCCATCGAGGACGACGACGCGGGAGATGAAACACCAGATTCCGAAGTGCCAGCCGAGGAGCCTGTCGCCGAAGAGAATGCGGCAGAAGACCTGCAGTCGCTGCGCTCGGAGTACTTCAAGCTCCGCGACAAGCTCTTTCAGTCGAGAGCTCGCGCATCCGCCGTAGCCAGTGCACTTTACTCAACGCGACTCTCGGTAGGCCTCAACTACACCTCGGCGCGGTACTACACGATCACGCGTGCAACCATCCGTCTCGACGGCGCCAACATTTACGACGATAGCGAAGGCTCAATTTCAAGCGACACTGCACCGCGCTTCGAGGGCTACATCTCGCCAGGTCGACATCAACTAAGTATTCGTCTCGAAGCAACGGGCAAAGATGACCAACGCTTTACCAGCATCATCGACAACAGCTTCGTGGTGCAAGCCGTTCAGGGCAAGGATCTGAGTGTTCGCATCAAAGCGCAAGATGGTGGCGACATCGCCTACAAGTGGAAGAAGAAGGAGCAAGGTAGCTATCAGCTGCACCTCGACGTCTCTGTAAAGTCTAAGAAGCGCAGCGATTCAAAATCTGATCACGTCAAGCGAACTGGGGAGCTACGCAAGAATGCGCCTGCCAAGACACATAAGAGCTAAGCTCGGTTTTGTCGGTGCGCTGGCTCTGGGCGCAAGCTCGAGCGCAGCTCATGCACAGGAGGCCACGGCCACTGCAGACGCCTCACCAACCGTCGGTGACTACTTCGAAGAGCTTCAGAAGAGTGGCAATCTCGATATCGAATCGGGGTCGCGCGATACCTTGATCGAAGAATTGCGAAGAGCCGAGGCACTGCTTCGCAGCAGCGCCTACGAGGATGCAGCCGTCGCGCTTTACGCGATCGTCGAATCTCCTCGCTACGAGGGGCTAGAAGATTTCGTAGAGTTTCAAAACAGCCAATACTACCTAGGTGTGGCGCTAAGTCGCGCAGGCGCCTACGACGCTGCCCTCACCTACTTACTCAAGACCATGGCCGCTGGCCCTGGCACGCTATACTTCGCCCCTGCCCACCGCAAAGCCGTCGACATCGCCCTGCTCACAAAGCAGCCAAAAAGCGTCTTGGCGCAACTCGAAGCCCTAAAGCTAAGCGATCCAGTGCCTCCCGGCGTTAGTGGAGAGCGGGCCTACCTTCGCGCTCGTGCGGCCTACGAGGAGGGCAACTTGTCGGCAGCAGAAGTTGAACTCACGAAGATCTCCCGCAAGAGTCGTCTCTACAGCTCCGCGCTTTATCTGCGAGGCGTCATCCGAACTCGCAAGGGCGAATTTGCCGATGCAGCCGAGGCGTTTTGTGAAATCTCAGATACGCCCGACAACGGCAAGTACACCTTCGTAGTCGATGAAAGGTACTTTCGCATTAAAGACCTCGCACGACTCGGCCTCGCCCGTATCGCTCACGAGACCGACAACTACGACAACGCCTACTACCACTACTTTCAGATTCCGGAAGACTCAGACAAACTCGGAGATGCGCTCTTCGAATCCGCCTGGTCGATGTACCAGAAGCGCGAACTGCCAACATCGCGCGACTTGGTAAAGGACTTTATTCAGCAGTTTCCAAACTCGCCGCTCATCCCAGAGGCGCGACTGCTTGCGGGCTATGTCGACCTCGCCGATTGCGAGTTTACGAATGCTCAGTCGCACTACGATACGCTGGTCAAGGATCTTGGCCCCATCATCAAAGAGATTGAGAGCATCCGCGAGAACCCAGAAAAGCGAAGTCAGCTTTTTGATAAGGCTCTCAAACGGTGGCGAGCCGAGAAAGCCGAGCCAGACGAGCAGCTCGCCGAGACACTCGCGAGCAAGAGCGACCGCGTTCTCGCCCTGCTCCGCTTTAACGAAGGGTTTGTCCGTGTTCACGAAGCGGTCTCGGGCCTGCGACGTGCCTCGGGTGGTGCACCGCACGTGGTGCAAACTTGGCAGGGGCTCGGCAAGCAGCTCGGCCAGGTGAAAGTGCGCTCCAATAGCGAAGAGCCGACCTTCGAGCAGGCTGAAGCTCTCGAAGGACAAGCCCTTGTCGGCGACTTGCAACGCCTTCGTGACCAAGTGACGCAAGCCCGGGCAAATCTTAGGCGCGCTGTCCGCGCGGGTGACATTGAAGATGCCGATGCAAAGGCTGAGACCGAACGACTCTCGCAGATTGATCTAGAGATCGATGCGCTTGAGTCACGGGCAATTGCGGCAGCCGAGGCCGTCGCCATCGCAGATGCAGAGTCCACCCCCGATGGTCTAAAGCCGCTTGTACGCACAGACCTTAGCCAGTCCAAAGACCTCGACAGGGCCGCGAAAGAGCTTCTGACAAGGCTAGAGAAGACCGCGGATCTGATGGCGCAAGACGCGCTTGAAGCACTCTACCTCGAAACAAAGAGAGTTCTCGACAAGGCCAAGCTCGGAAAAATTGATGCCGTTATCGGCCAAAAACGCCGACTGGAAATCGAAGTCCAGGACCTCTCGTCTGGACGCTTTCCCGCAGAGCTACACGGCCAGCTCTGGGAGCAAGGGCTTATCGGCGACGACGAAGAGTTTTGGCCATTTGAAGGCGAGTATTGGAAAGACGAATACGAGGGTTGGCGTTGAGTCGAGCAAGCAAATTAGCAGTCGTTCTCTCCACCTCTTTGGCTGGAAGCGCCCTCCTGGGTGTGGGCCTTTCCTCGGCCCAGGATGTAACCGAAGTGCGGCTCGATAAGAGTGCGGCTGGCGACCTCTACGTTCGCAAGCGGCCACCAAATCCCGAGGCGCCCAAACTTCCCAAAATCCTGCGCACGCGACTTCTTAAGGTCGAAAAGAAGGTTGATGCCAAGCGTGAGGAGGCGATCGGGCTTCTGCGAGATTTTCTCAAGTCAGACCCAACCGGCGATGGCCGAGCCGAGGGGCTCTTTAAACTGGCAGAACTCCTCTGGGAGGATAGCCGCCGCAAGTACCTAGTCGACATGGAGTCCTATGACCGCGCCCTGGAGAGGTGTCGCCAGGACAAGGAGAACTGCAAAAAACCAAAGCAAGAGCCGTCACTTTCGTTCAAAGAAAGCGAAACGCTATACAGAACTCTTCTTACAGACCATCCAAAGTTTCGCCGTACAGACCTAGTACTCTACTTGGTCGGTTTTGCCTCCCAAGAAGATGGACGCAGGGAAGAAGCGCTCCAGCTTTTTGCCAAGGTCGTTCAAAACTACCCAACCTCGCCGCTCTACGGTGAATCCTGGCTCATGATCGGCGAGCACTTCTTCTCTGGCGACAAGTGGAGCGAAGCGCGCGAAGCCTACAGCCAAGTCCTTTCCAGGCCCGACTCCGAGAGCTACGATCTCGCGCTCTTCAAGACCGCCTGGTGCGACTGGAAACTCGGCGATACGGACTCCGCGGCGAAGCGTTTCAAACTAGTTCTGGACCTTGCCGCCGAGGCCGAGAAGAGCGGCACCGAGCGCGAGCGCAAGCGTCGCTCGCAACTCCGCGATGAAGCACTCGACTACCTTGTCTTGGTCTTCACCGAGGATCCAAACATCAAGGCCGGCGACGTCTTCGAATTCCTCGCCTCCATCGGCGGCGAGCGCTATTCCAAGTCGGTCGTTGTGCGCCTGGCCGAAGTTTTCTTCACACAGGGCGACTACGAGCGCTCGGTCGAAGCCTATCGCTTCCTCGTCGAGGACAATCCAAGCAGCATCAAAGCCGCCGCCTACCAACGACAAATTGTCGATGCCTACCTAGAGAGCCTCGATCGCAAAAAGGCGATGGCTGAGATTAAGATCTTGGTCGAGGACTACAAACCGGGCAGCGCGTGGGCCAAGGAAAACTCGGGGCATAAAGAAGCGGTCAAACGCTCGTACGAATCTTCCGAAGTGTTGGTCCGCACCATGGCAAAGGGCTTTCACGCCGAGGCCCAAGCTCTCGAGCGCAGCCAAGGCCAAGTCGATCCGCAAATGTACGAGCAGGCGGCCGACACCTACGGTTTCTACCTTGAGAGTTTCTCTGATCACGAGCGCTCTGCCGAGGTGCGCTTTCTACACGCAGAGATTCTCTTCTTTAAGCTCAAACAGCTCGAGGCAGCCGGCGACGAATACCTAACGGTCGGCAAGACTTCGCCGGTTGGCAAATGGCATAAAGACGCCCTCCTCAAGGCAATGGCCGCCTTTCGCAAGGCTCGCCCCGATTCCGTCGACACCTCGAAGCGACGCGAACTGCTTCCGGTTGACCGCAAATTCGCAGAAGCAACAGACCTCTACGCGACGCTCTTCCCCGCCGACCCAGAACTTGTTGGCGTGATCTATGAGAACGGCCAGCTCTTCTATGACTATGCCGATTACGACGAGGCCATCAAACGGTTTGGTCTGATCGTTACCAAGTACCCAGATCATCCCAATGCTGGCGCCGCAGGCGATCGCATTCTCGATGCGCTCAACAAGGGCGAGGACTACGAGAACATCGAAGATTGGGCGCGCAAACTGCGCAAGGCCAAGTCGTTCCAATCCAAGGATCAACAAGCCCGCCTCGACAGGCTTATCGTCGAATCGATCGGCAAGTCGGGTGAGAAATATGCCGAGACTGGCGACTTCGTAAAAGCCGCGGGGTTCTACCTGCGTGTCCCAAAAGAATTCCCCAATCACGAGCTTGCTCCGCAATCCACGTTCAACGCAGCTGTACTGCTCGAAAAGGCAAAGCGCCCAGAACAGGCAGCAGACACGTATTTAAGCGTTGTCGACCGCTACCCAAAGCACAAGCTTGCGCTCGAAGCGTCGTTTACGGCCGGCGCCGTCTACGAATCGATGGCGTACTTTGAGCGCGCCGCCGAGTCCTACGAACTCTCGACGGAGAAATTCCCAAAGAGCAAGAAAGGCGCCGACGCCCTCTTCAATGCTGGAGTGCTAAGGCAGGCGCTTGGGCAAAACAAGCGGGCAATTGCCCACTACCAAGAATATGCCAAGCGCTTTCGCAACACCAAGAAGGACGCTGCCGAGGTCGCCTTTCGGATTGCCGTGGTACACGAGGCTGCCGGCCAGGATGGCCAAGCGGAGAAGGCCTACCAAGAGTATCTGCGCAAGTACAACGACGACACCCATCAGATTGAGGCGATGGCACACGCGGGCCGAGCTGCCTACAAACTGGGTCAGTACAAGCGAGCCAACAAGCAGCTCGAAGCGACCCTTAAAACCTTTAAGAAACTCAAAGGCGATGCTGCCAAGCGCAATCGTGGCTTCGCCGCCGAAGCGCGCTACTTCCAAGGCGAGCTCCTCTATCGTCAATACGATAAAATCTCGCTAGACGTACGGCCCAACAAACTCGACAAAGCGCTTAAGCAGAAGATGAGGCTGTTAGAGAAGGCGAGCCTCATCTATCTCGACGTTGTCGAATTTGGCGACCCATCGTGGTCGACCGCCGCCCTCTATCGCATTGGTTCCGTGATGGAAGAATTTGCGACGTCACTACGAGATGCTCCCACGCCAAACGGACTTAGCGAAGATGATGCGCAGATGTATCGCGATGCACTGGACAACGAAGTCATTACCATCGAGGAACAGGCGATCAGCCTTTACACAACCGGCTACCAGAAGGCGATCGACTTGAAGGTGTACAACAACTACACCAAGAAGCTGAGGTCGGCCCTTGGTCGAATGGCCGCAAGTCAGTTTCCACCGGCGAAGGAAGCCAAGGAGTCGATGCGACTCGGCGACCGAACCCCGTCGATCGAAATTATGCGAGAGGTCGTTCGCGATGAGTAGTCATTTTCTCAAGAGGCTTGCCTCGGTCAAAGCACTCGCGATCGGAACGGCATTGCTAGTCGGGCCCGGCACTCTAGCTGCGTGTGGTGGCAGCCAAAGTCGCAGTGTTGGCAAGGCGGCAAAAGAAGCTCCAAAGCTTCCTCCGGTCAATCCACGCGCGCTTCGGCAGTTCGACTCGGCCCTGCGAGCCCTAAAGCTCGGAGGCCCAAACGCCCAGGCAAAGGCCATGAAGCGCTTCGAGAGCGCTCTGGAGCTAGACGACAAACTCTGGGAGGCGTGGCACAACCTCGGAGCCATCTTGCTTGCAGAGGGCGAAGTCGACCGCGCCGCTGATGCCTTCGGTAAAGCTCTTAGCATCAACCCCACACACCGTCCCGCGATGGCTGGGCAAGCAGAAGCGTACCGGCTCAGTGGCAACAATAAGAAGGCCGCAAAGGCCTACCGCAAACTCATCGAACTCGAGCCTAGCTCGGTCGACTCGTATGCCCGCGCTGCTTCACTCCTGCGCGCAAGTGGCGACTACGAGGATGGCTTGGACTTGCTTCGCGAAGGCCTTCGCGTCGGCGGCGCGAGTTCGCCGATCATGGTGGAACTTGGCCTCATCTACCTAGCCCAAGGGCGAGACGAACTCGCAAAACTCGTGCTCGGCAAAGCCGTTGCAATCAATGACAAAGATCCCGCCATCTACAATGCGCTTGCCTTGGTCGCGATGGGCGCCGGCGACGACCAACTTGCCTTCTTCTACTTTGATAAGGCCGCCGAATTAGATCCAAACTACATCGACACGCGTTTCAACAAGGCAACCGTCCTGCTAGATGCGGGCGATTACCAAGGGGCCAAGTTGGAACTCGAAGCAATTACGGCCATTGTGCCAGCCGACCAAAATGTGCGAGTTGCCCTGGGCATCGCACAGCGAGGGATTGGCGAACACGATGCCGCACGCAAAACGTGGGATGCCGTCGCCAAGGATTCGGCGACCCGGCGAGGGGTGCGCTCCGACGCTCTCTTTAACCTCGCGATTCTAGAAATGAACTTTGTGATGGATGATGATAAGGCAATAGCCGCCTTGGACCGGTACCTGCAGGACAGTTCGTCAAAGCACTCGAAGCATAAGGAAGCAGTGGAACTACGGAAAGAGCTGGGGGAATGAGCCCCCTCAGCAGCAAAATGCGGATGCATAGCCCCCCCTATGGAGTAACCGGCCGAGTAGCCAACAAGGTAGGCAGGAGTGTTCTCTTGCGCCCGCGTTCCGTACTTGTCGTTTTTATAGCCCTCTTACTTGCAGTTCCATCGGTCTCCGACGCGCAACGCAAAAAGCGCCGTCGCGGTGGCAAAGCAAAAAAGACCGAGGCTGTCGCCTCTGTCAAAGAGACTAAGAATAAATCTGGTGGAAAGAATCAAGTCTTCGATTTCACCGGACTCAACCTCGGGGCGAGCATGCGCACTCCGCAGCTTTTGTACTTTTTGGATCGGGCTAGTGAGGAGCTTCACCGCGCCTCGCTAAAGCGGCGGTCCTTCGTTCCAGAAATGGTGCGTTCAATTTCAGAGGAAGGCCTGTGAGCGCCCCTACTTCGATCCATGAACCCGTTCTCCGCGTTAGCTACATCTGGCGGGACGAGGTCATGTCCGACAACGTCTTTGGTGAGTCCCAAGAGGTAACTCTTGGCACCACGAGCAGCGCTACGATCGTCACGCCAGAACTGGGCCTACCCGACGACTTTGCGATCTTCCGCCCGGGAACGCGCGGTTACGTCATGACCCTTGGCGCGGGCATGAGTGGCGAAGTTGAGCTCGGCAAGGCGAAGCAGAAAATCAAAGACTTTATCGGTTCGGCAGGTACAGGCAATGCGGAGCCGGGTGGCTTCCGCGGTCAAAGCATCGCCGCTGGCGACTTTGGCGTCATCCACCTCGATGCCTCAGGCGACCACAGTCTCTTCTTTCAGTTCGTCAAAAAGGGCGCCGAACTTCCTCGAAGCCCAGTTGTCCGCGATACCGAACTTCTCCTGCCAGCATTCGCATTTGCCGTCGTCCTCGTAGGATTCTTCTTAATCTACGCCCTCGCCATCCACGAGCCGTTGGGACAGGGCTTTCTGTGGCCAGGTCGTCGCGACTTAGTTGCAAACTACCTTATCAACCGCCCTGCACCGATCATCGAGATGCAGCCCGAAGAGGTTAAGGCCGGCACCGAGAAAGGCGAGGAAAAGGTTAAGCCTGCTTCCACCGTTGGCTCGGCTGGCAAGAGTGGCGGCGAAGGTAAAAAGGAACGGAAGCGCGACGAAGCTCCTGATAAAGGCGAGCCAGATGAAGCGCTACCCGAAACGATTCAGGTTGGCCTGCTAAACAAAAAGAGTCGAGATGCCTTTGAGAAAGTTCGCAACCGCGGCGGCTTTGACAAGAAGCTCGACAATGCCATCGCGCGCCTCACGGGCCCAAGCAACGATGGATCCGCTATGGGTTCTGGCGACGGCAGTGGCACGGGCGTTGGTGGTGGCAAAGGCAGCGGAACGCTAACCAAGGGCACTGGCAAAGGCGTCGGTGGCGACGGAAGTGCACATGCCGACGTGCGAACCCAGGGCAAACTCAACACTGGAGGCACTCGAGCAGCCAAGGGAACGCCCGGTGGCAAAGGCGTTAAAGAAGTCGCTATCAAGGTAAAGCTCAGCAAGCCATCCGGTAGCCTAGGCGGGCTTACGCAGGATCAGATCATGAAGGTCGTGCGGACCCGAGCCCGTGCCATTCAATCGTGTTACTCGCGTGAGTTGCAGCGCAACAAAGGGCTTGGTGGCAAGGTTGTCGTCAAGTGGAAGATCGATAGTTCTGGAGCTGTTCAGCGGCCTCAAGTACGCAGCACAACCATGCGAAACGGACGCGTCGAAGACTGTGTGGTTCGAGAAGTGAGCCGCATGAAGTTTCCGTCTCCCAAAGGTGGCGGCAGCGCGACAGTCAACTTCCCCTTCATCTTTGGCCAGCAATAACAACGAGAACTGCAGCAATGAATTTTCCTAGAAAACGCATGACTCTAAGTGGCTTGTTGCTCGCGTCCGTCGTGGCCCTCTCTGTCGGCTGCACCGAGAATCCTCGGTACATTTACCCGTCGGGTCCCATCAACGCAGTTCCAGTCGTCGATGAAGAAGCTGAGCCGGTTCCTCCTGTTCAGCTCATCCTCCCAGTCCGGCTAGAAGAAGACAAAGAAGCCGAAGAACGAGCAGCCTTGGCCGCCGAGCTCGGAGTCGACGTGCCGTTCATAAGCATCGACGACATTGATCTATCACTGGAATGGTCGATCGAAAACCTGGACGATAGCGACGCCGTTGTTAGAATTATTCTTACTGGCGCCAACGAATACTTTGCGTATGTTCCACTTAGCTTCGTAATCGATCCAGAAGAAGAGCCCACACCGCCACCGCTCGCGGGCGATATTCCACTGATCGTTCCAGCACTCGGCACCATTAGTGGCGTATTTCGCGAAGACCAAATGCGCGAGGCCTCCTTGGATTTGGATCTCATCACGCGCGGAGCACTCAACCCCTTTGCCGCCATGCTCGAGACCCACGAAGGCCTTAACGAAATTGTGGTCGAAGGGGCAACAACGATACCCGAGGCGGCTTTCGCAAGCCTTATTCGATTCGACCTCGCGCTTACAACCAACCGACGTGTGACAATGCGGTACGCACTTCGAGCTCGGTCGCACATTCGGCCCAATCTGATTCACGAAGAAGGCCTTGCAGCAGTGGCTGGCGAACTAACCGTCTTCGAGCCTGTCGACTTTGTCCCGCCACCACCAGAAGAAGACGCTCCGTAGGGCTATAATTTGCCCATGCTTTGTCGGCTACCAATCGTGCCAAGCGCCCTGCTCGTCCTGAGTGTTGGCGCGAGTGTGGCACTCACAAACCCAGCTCTCGCTGAGAAGCGCCCAGTTTCTGTTGGCCCATACGCGCAAGTTAGCGTTGGCGCACAGAAGATGGTTGGCAAAACCAAGAGGCGAACCAACGAAGCGCCAAAGTTTGCCCTGCGTGTCGGAACCGACCTCTTCTCGTGGTTTAGCGTTGGCGGCCGACTCGATATCGCAAGCCATGAAGTTGTCTTGCCGCGACCACCAGAAGGCGAATACACGCAGTTCTACGGCGGAGCTGGCGAGGCGCGTTTAAGCCTCTCCATTGGCCCGGTTGCAGTCTTCGCAGAAGGCAGCCTTGGCTACAGCATGATTTCGACCAACGTCTTGGAGACCGTCGATATTCTTGAGCCAGGGGAACGCTTCTCGCCCACGATTGGTGCGGGCGGTGGCCTCGAGTATCAGTTGCAGAATCGACACTACGCGCTGGGGCTTGCTGGCGAGTGGAACATGCTGACCGAGTTTGCTCGCATGCACACAGTGAACATCTCGGCGCATCTGCGTTACACCTACTAACGTCTCGACTGCCAACACATGCCGAAACGTTAAAAGGCTCTCCAGTTGGAGAGCCTTTTACGTTCATCAACGCCTTGCCCCACTTTGGGTTGAGAAGGCGTTGATGGTTTGATTGTTTTTATAGATCGATGACTACGACGCCACGAGATGGCTGCTCTTCCTTCTCGGTAAGGGCGGGACGATCATCACGTCTTTGCTCATCATAGAGCGGTAATTGAATACGACGTGCATCCCTTTCGCGATTCCTCTCGTCCTCGCGACGACGAATTTCTTCGATGATCCATGGTTCAAGCATTGGTGTTCACCTTTAACTAGTAGGGTTGCGATAGAGGTTAAGTTGGGACGCGTTTGTTGGGTGTGAGACTGTTGTTCTAGAGACTTTTGGTCAGAAACTGTTGGTCAGAAACTGTTGGTCTAAAGAAAATGTCTCTGTCTATTGAGACGTGTATGGAGACAATTCGATTCGAAGTTTCATTCTTAGAATTTTTGCTCCTCTTAAAGTCTGGTTCGGCACAATGCTCGTCTTCTGAATACGGAGGGTTCGAATGCAGCCCTCGCTTGTTTAGTGTGCAAAATCCGGGCCCGAATATTGGGCGGGATCCCCGGACGCTCAACTAGCTGATATGAGCTGATGCGGCGGTTTTCCTTGTTCCATGAAGACATCCTGATCATGACATGCACCCGTGGCAACCCCAAGAAGCAGACCCAAGTTCTTTCTCCAGATCCCCACTTTTCGGAGCATTCCTATGCACTTACGTATGCGTGACGGAAACGCACACCCAGTGCCAGGTTTGAGCGAGAGAACGAGGACACAAGACCCTCTCACGTTGAAGTTAGTTCGCTACAGAGCTACTTGTGGGTCAGGCTCATAGACGCTTGATCTTCCACAAACCTTGCTCGCGCTCGAGCTCCACCTCGTACGTTTCCCCATATCGAATCCTCGCCTGATTCTCGGACTGGGTGTCAGAGGTGGGTGCGTTGAGGTTTACGCGCACGGTTTCCATCATCTCGCGCATCTCGTCTTTTTTGGGCCCGTCGAACTGCTTCTTGACCATTTCCACAGTCATGTTTTCGCGGTATTTCGAGGGCACGAAGCGCAACATGATGTCCCACCTCTTTAGCGTATAGGCGCGAACAAACGATCGCACGGTGTCGCGCGGAGTTGCTTGGCTATAGAACATTAGAGGATTGGTGGAGATCTTCCACAAGCCGCCCTCTTTGCGCATCTGCAAGACCTCATCGTAGCCATAGTTAAGTTCTGCCCGAATCGCGATCGAGCCTTCTTCAACCGATAGCCGCTCAGCGGTTTGCTCGGCCTCGAGCTTGTTGTCACGAATCATTGCCGCAAAGTCTTCGCGGCTGTGCTTTGCGCGAAACTCGGCCGACATGAGGCCGTACGCTTGCCCGACTTTGCCTTCGCGAAGTGCTTGGGCATAGCTGTGCAATGCAGCCTCGGGAGAATGGCTCGATGGCCCACAGCCGACAAACACTCCTACTGTCAGTGCTACTACCGTCAGTGCTCCCCGAAGTAGCAGCCCTTGGGCGAAGGAGAAGAAGGTTTTGGTTGCGCTGGTGGCCAACACGCTAGCGTTGTACCACGGCGGATCGTTTGACGCCGGCAAAGCTTGCCACGAAGCAGAGCGATGCGAGAACCATCGTTAGAGTCGGAAGTAGGAGAGCTGTTTGCAGGTCGTACTCCTGAGCAATTCGCCCAACCAAAAACGAGGCCGGCGCAGTCCCACACAAATGCATAGCAGCGATGTAGAGCCCCTGGGCCAGGCCCGCCTCCTCGCTTGGCACCAGGTCATCCACAGATGCAACCAGAGGCCCGTGGTACCAGTTAATCGTGAACATCAGCAACCACGAGGCACCGTAGAAGCTGGCGCCTAGAGGCAAGTAGATAACGCCTAGAGCGAGAGGCACCGAAGCTGCGATGCCAATCGCGGCGGTAGCTTGTCGCCCATGAGGCATGCGCGTGAGCAGTGAATCCGCGACCCAACCTCCTGCGAGCACGCCGCCAAGTCCTGTGACCAGAGAAACTCCTAGAACAAAGAGCGCTTCGTTTTCGTCTGCACCTTTGCTTCCCTCCAGGAAATCGAAAAACCAAGCCAGGTATCCACCGGCCGAGAACGCCATGAAGACTGCTCCCAAAAGAGTCCAGCGATAGGTTGGCAGGCTCAGAAGGAAACGTATCGCTTCGATGCCTTTGCGCGGCGGCGCGGCACCTGATCCGGTAAGGCTCCTATCCACATCGCCCTCGCCAAGTCGAAGCCGGAAGACCAGAACGGCAACGGCTAGTCCGGGAAGACCGAGAACCAGAAACGCTGGTGGGAACCCAATCTTGGTGCCGATGAATGTTCCGGCGGCACCGCCAAAGAAGAGACCGAGATTAAAGATCGCCACAGCCCGCGCCTTGCGATCGGCAGGAACAAAGTCGCAGATGAGGGCATTGGCAACTGGAACGCAGGCTGCGGTTCCCAGGCCGACAACCGCTCGAAGCACAAGGATGCTTAACACGCCATCGGCCAATGCTGTGAGTGCCGCCGCTGCACTCCAAACCAGTAGTCCAGCTGCAAGCACCTTGCGTCGCGAAACCCGATCAGAGAGCCACCCAAAGAAGACCGTGGCCGGAGCGTGGGTGACCATGAAGATGGTCGTGAGCAAACCAAGTTCGCCGTTGTCGAACGCGAAGAGGCTTCGCATATCGTCGTACATGGTGACGACTACGTTGCGGTTGGCGTAGTGCAAGAAATTGGCAAGCGCTAACAGCCCCAGCACATACCAGAGCGCCGATGTCTTGGTCCGCACAGTCCTGACTGTACCGGGACCGCAGGCCGAAACCCAAACAAGCCCCGAGAAGTCCTCGGGGCTCATCGTAGAAACATCATTTACTGGGCTACGGCTCGTGTACCTCGGCAACTTCCACGGTCTCGGCACCGAGTTCGACCTCCTCAGTAGTAGCGGCAAACTCTGGGGTTTCCTCGGCAGCTTCAAGCTCCAGCGCATCCCCTACCGGGTCGGGCGCCAGCTCCTCTCCCCCCGACGCAATCAACGATACGACTCCTTCAAGCCGCTCAAAGTTCGCGAGCGCCTTCGCCGATCCAGCATTGCCGGCTTGTCGATAGGCAGCACGCGCCAATTCAATTTGGTCGAGGTGCTCGTAGGCCATTCCGAGGTTGTTCCACATATACGACTGCGGCGAACCTCCTGTAGTGGCCTCCTCAAGCGCACTTACAGCTTCCTCAAAAAGTTCTTCCTCGATAAGAACAAATCCTAGATTATTCCAGGCGTAGGAGTTGTCGGCGTCCTCCTCGGTCGAGCGCTCGAATGAGGCGATGGCCGCATCGTTCTCGCCCTCGGCGAGTTCCACTCGGCCCATCGTATTCCAAGCGAGGCTAGACGTTCCATCCAACTCGATTGCGGCCTCGGCATGCTCTCGTGCTTCGGTGCCCTGCCCGGTCGCCAGCAGCGTTCGAGCAAGCTGAATTTGTGCATGCTGTGAAGACGGTCTTAGGGCCACCGCGGCCCGGTAGTCCGCAAGTGCGCCTGCGAGTTCTTGCGATTGAAAGCGCATGCGCGCACGCGCCATCCACTCAGAAAATCTCTCAGGCTCCGGCACCACGGCAGGTGTTGGGCCCTCTTCGTGTTCCATAATGGCAGATGGCTCTGGCGAGACAGGAAGCTGCGCCGTTAGATTCTCCGAATCTAACTTTGTTGCAGACTCGGGAAATGCTGTCGGGGTTTCCTCCGCAGGCTCAGCGCGCTTATCGCTGGAACATGCTCCGGCGGTCAGCATGGTCATAAAAAGGATGCTCGTCGTGATCTTTGAAACTGTGCTCATGATTCTCTCCTCGGGGGTTGGTGATGTCCCGAGATAGAGCAGCCTCTGTGCCAGCCTAGATATTGCCTACAATTGGGCAGTTAGCTCGCCTCTGTGTCAGTGCGGACGCGCGAGCTTCCCACCAATCGCCACACAGCCAGGGCCACGCAAAGCGGCCAGGCGAACTATTCCTCCTGTAATGGATTGTTTGGCTCTATCGGAGCCGCCGGAGGGGGTGGTGGCGTGGCCGTTCCGCGAATGAGAGAGAGCGAGAGTTCGTAGGCGGCCGGGCCCTTGAGGGATTTTGCGTGGACCTTGAGCAATGGAGAGAGACTCTGCCCGACTGGAACCTGGCTCAGTGTTTCACTTAGACCAGCCCCCGTCGTCAACCCCTCCGCGATAATCGCGCCGCTCTCGGCAACCACAGAGATGTCGAGATCCGCGCTGCCTGGGCCCGACAGCCGCAGTTCTAAGATGCGCTCGTAGGCCACTGGTGCGAGTTGAAAATAATCAACATCGCCAAGAACAAGCTCGCCCCGGGCAATGTGCAACGTCGAATCGCTTCCACCCAGCGGCGTGGCTAAGGCTTGCGTATCGTTTGGCTCTTCCTCGGTGCCAGGCGCAATCTCGGCGGCATCAACGCGAAGCATGTAGGTCTCTTCGGGATTTGATGGCTTGCCGCCAATGCGAATTGCATACATATCGACGCCGACTTGTGGCAGAAAATTTCTTAGAGCGACTTCTTCGCCCTTCCCTCCACGACGCTCGGCAATGACATCGCCGCTCGGCCCTAAGAGTGCAAACGTTAGCGCCACACCGGGCGGGCTCGCGACCACCATGTGCAGTGCCTCTTTTGCTGTAGCACCCTGTGCACCCGCCGTAATCTCACCAAAGCCTGTAATCGGAAGCCGCCACAAGTCCAGATCACCGGACCAACCGACAAAGCCGGTTCGCTCTTCACCAATAAAGATCTCGCTTGCGCCTTCGAGGTCTTCGTTTGGCTCGCGTTCGAATCCGGCTTCTGCGACGTCGTCGTCGCCCTGCATCAGCCAGGAAAGTTGATATTGCCCCGACGGCCCCTTGCGTCCTCCGGCTTTGCGCAGCTTGCGGCCGACAAATTCGGTAACAACAATTTGGTACGTGGTGCCAGCATCGATGCCAAACCCGGACAGCCCCTCTTTGGTGCCAGCGGGTCCGCGATCCGATTTCGCCAAAGGCTTGCCGGCCTCGTCGTGCAGCGAAACCGTTAGGTCGGCTTCTCCACCGCCGCTAGCGGTCAAGAACAGAAGGCCAGTGCTTGGCGCGACAAACCGAAAGCGGTCCACATCATCGCTGCCTTCAAGCGTGCCGTGCACATCCTGAGTACCGATGGGCAGTTCCTGGGCGCCGGCCACCTCGTTATTCGGCTCGACCTCGGCTATCGCACCAGCAGCCGTCTCGGTCGCACCGACCATGACAACGGCCGGCTGGTTGCTACTGCGAGTGAGTCGCGGTGGGTCGTTGGAGTCCTTGCCACAGCCAACACTGCAGGCAAGAGCTGCGCTCACCATCAAGGCTGACGATGCTGTACTCACTCGCGAGGAGCCATGGTCGCGAGAAACTCTCCTTGGCTCACAACCTTGCCATCGACTTTGCACTCGCCTCGGAACTTCCAAATTCGGCCCTTGCGAAGTGGTTCCACTTCGATGACGAGTTGATCGCCGGGGGTCACCGGTTGGCGAAACTTCACTTTATCGATAGCCATGAAGAAGACAACTTGGGTCTTGGGATCAAAATCGCCACTCTGAGCGGCGAGGATGCCACCGGCCTGTGCCATGGCTTCGACTTGCAAGACACCAGGCATTACGGGCATGCCTGGGAAGTGGCCTTGAAAGTGCGGCTCACCGTAGCTGGCGTTCTTGATCGCGACGATTTTCTCTGGGGTCACCGAGAGAACTTTATCGATCATCAAGAAGGGAAATCGGTGCGGAAGAATCGATAGAATTTCCGCAGGACCAATCGCACTGGATTCGCTCATTGCGTCCCTATGTATCACATAGACCACGGGCGCGCAGGAGGCACGCAGCGCCGCGTTGGCGCTGCTGCTCACAAGTGCGCGGCCCTTACTTGATGCGCTTGTTAACGGCGCTGGTGATGTCTAGACCATTACCAGCCCAAAGCACCATGCTCTTATCGAGCACCATCACGTAGCCCTTGTCTTGTGCAACCGACTTGATTGCAGGAGCAGCCTTGGCAAAGATTTCCTTAACGAGTTTGCCTTCTTCGGCAACAAGCCCCTGCTGAAGCTGCATGTACGTCTCTTGAAGCTTGACGTACTTCTCTTGAAGCTCGCGCTCGCGCTGTTGAAGAACAGCCGGCTTGAGCATCATGCGTTGCTTCTCAAGTTCCGTTGCGGCTTTTTGAAGTGACTTTTGCTTCTTATCAAGCTCGTTTTGGCGCTTCTTCTTGGTGTTCTCAAGGCGCTTCTTAGCTGCCTTGCCCGCACCGGTTTCATTGAGCGTTCGCTGCAAGTCGATAAAGGCGACGGTTCCAGAGGCTCCACCTTGAGCTTCTGCACGGACAAAGCCGCCAACAACAAAGCACAGTCCGAGAAAAGCGATAGCAAAGTTACGATTCATAGGGTTCTCCAGAGAGTTGTGGACCTCGCGAGTCACTCGCGAAGTGCACGGATCATTAACACTCAAGTATTCGGGTTAGAAGAAGTTTCCGATTGTGAATTCGAAGACAAGCGGTTGTTCTCCCTCCTGACGATCCAAGGGGATGCCCCATTCAAATCGCAGTGGGCCAATTGGTGAAAACCATCGGAAGCCAAACCCTACAGATGTGCGAATTCCCTTGAGAATCGAGTTTGGGAAGTCAAAGCAGGGATCGAACTTTGCCGAGACATCACCACTTTGGAAGCTGCCACTACAGTAGCGATCCTCAAGATTGTAGGCGTTTCCTGCGTCGAAGAAGACCACGCCCGAGATGCCGACCTGCTTAAAGAGCGGGAATTCGATCTCGCTATTCCAGATGAGCTGCATGTTGCCGCCCAGAGGAAGGTTGCGAAGTGGCTGCCCGATGTCGCCGGGCTGCGCAACGCGAAGCTGCGGGCCAAGGGAGCGCGGAGCGAACCCGCGAACGTCGTTGATGCCGCCAATGAGGTAGCGCTCGGTGATGGGTACGCCAAGTGGATCGCGACTGGTGGTGACACCAATCTCGGCATTGGTCTTTAGAACGAAGGGACCGAAGAGCGGTTGGTAGTGACGAGAGAATCCACCGTAGCGCACGAAGATGTTCTGTGAACCAGTGAAGGTATCGGCGACTTCGACAAAGGCGTTGTGATACCAGCCGGCCGTTGGGAAGAGGCGGTTGTTTCGCGAGTCGTAGTTGATCGATGCTCGGAGTGATGAAGTGATGCCGCCTCGGAAAAGGTTGGCAACACTATCGGCTTCGACAGGTTCCTGAATGGCGCCGATATTTGTGAAACCACCACTGCTCGTGCTCACGCTCACATCTTCGAGTTTGTACGTTAGGAAGGCCCGCGACTCGAAACTAAGTGGGTAACCCCAAGTGAGGTTGCCACCGACAGCGTTACGCGCAAATCCACTAAACGCTCGAACTTGGTTGAAGACATCGAAGGCAAAGGTCCAACGGGAATCTAGGAACCAGGGCTCGACAAAGCGCAGCAAGAAGAGTTGGCGCAGACCCGATAGCTGGGCCTGCAATGACAGCGTTTGACCGCGACCGAAGAGGTTGTTTTGCGAGATTTGCGCCTGGGCGATGAAGCTCTCAACGGAGGAGAAACCCGCACCGATTTGGAATGAGCCGGTTGGCCGCTCTGCAATCTCGACATTGACGACGATGAACTCATCGCTACTACCCCGAGTCGTCGAGATGTCGACTTTCTCAAAGAAGCCCAAGGCGGTTACGCGGTTCTTGGAAATCTCGAGATTGGTTTGGTTGTAGAGCTCGCCCTCGGCAATTTTCATTTCGCGACGAACAACCTTGTCGCGAGTTTTGCTGTTGCCGCGAACGTTGATGCGCTCGAAGTAGACCTTCTTGCCCTTCTCAATTTCGAAGCTGATGTCGACGATGCGGCGATCGAGGTCGACGTTGGTGAGAGGCGTTACGTTGACGTAGGCGAAGCCGCGGTCCTTGTAGTAGTCGTTCAGACGGACGATGTCCTGGCCAACCTTGGAGCGATTGAAATTGGCGCCTGTCTTAATGGAGAGCCGGCTGTAGTAGGCCGACTTCTCACCGATCATATCGCCTTTAAAGTTGATCGTTCCGACCTCGAATACCGGACCTTCGTCGATGGGAATCGAGAGATACATGTACTTCTTGTCTCGCGAGAGGCGAATCTGCGGGACACCGATTTTGACGTTGATAAAGCCGCGATCGTAGTAGTAAGCGGTGATCATGAGCAGGTCGCGCTCGAACATCTCCTCTTGGTACACGCCGCCATCCGAGAGGAAACTAAGCGCCCCACCCTTGCTGGTTTGAATAATGCTTCGCAGCTCTTTATCGGAAATTTTCTCATTTCCGATGAAGCTCACTTCGCGAATTTCGACTTTGCTGTGCTCGTCGATAATAAAGACAACATCAACTTCAGCCTCGTTAACCTCGGTTACCTCGTAGTCGACGCTGGCTAGGTAATAGCCCTCTTCAACGTAGAGGTCGTTAATCTTGGTGCGGTTGGCTTTGATCTTTGTGATGTTGAGAATGCCATCGCGCTTGAGATCGAGAACATCGTTGATTTTCTCTAGATCCAGGCCATCGTTGCCCGAGATAAGAATTTTTCGCACCGAAGGCTTCTCTTTGACGGCAAAGATTACAACAACGCCGCCTTTGGCGCTTGGGCGCGCTTCGACGGTGATGTCGGCAAAGAAACCCATCTTCCACATGGCGCGGATGTCTTCGCGAATCTTGTTTAGATCGAGTTTGGTTCCAACCTTGGTAAGCAGGTTGACGCGAATCGCAGCGTCTTCGACTTTGCGATTGCCTCGAAAGCGCACCTGCTCGACAGGTAGATCCAGAAGCTCGGAGGCCTCGCTGAGAGCGGCCCGCATATCTGGGCTCTCAACCTGGGCGTGAACCTCGGCGGGGGTTGCGACTGACCAGACTAGTGCACACACCAGGCTAGCCAGGAGAACTCTTAGGCAGCGTGTATTACGACAATATGCCATCGACGAGCCCTCCATCTTCCATTTTCAGGCAGCTCGGCATCATCTCGGCAAGCTTCGGGTTGTGAGTCACGATGAGCATGGTGGTTCCGCGCTCGCGATTGAGTTCGACAAAGAGATCGTGAATCTCTTTGCCAGTATGAGTATCTAGGTTGCCCGTCGGCTCATCGGCCAAGAGCAAAGGCGGCTCGAGCACCATGGCTCGGGCTAAGGCAACGCGCTGTTGCTCGCCGCCGCTAAGCTCACCGGGCCTGTGCGTTAGGCGTTTTGTGAGGCCAACGCGGTCGAGGATCGCCCGCGCTTTCTTCTCTGCCAAGGCGCTGTCCATCCGATTGATGAAGCAAGGCATCATGACGTTTTCAAGCGCCGTGAACTCGGGCAGCAAGTGGTGGAATTGAAAGACAAAGCCAATCGATCGATTGCGAAACTCGGCCAGCCGAGTTGGGCCCATGCTGGTCACCGATTCATCGTTGAAGAGAATGGAGCCGCTTGTGGGCAAGTCCAAGGTACCGAGGACATGCAGGAGCGTGGACTTGCCGGCGCCAGAAGCACCCATGATGGCGGCCATCACTCCCTTCTCCAATTCGAACGAGAGATTGCTTAGAACCTGCAGCGTTCGACCGCCGTGTTCAAAGGACTTGCAGAGGTCCTGCACGCAAATACGAGCCCCCCCATGAGGGTCTGCCGGACGCTTGTCTGTACTGGTTTCCATCGATTTCCCGAAAGAGTCCCGGAACTTACTTAGGGGATCCGAGGCTGTCAATCGGTTGGGACTCCACTTGGGTCTGCGCGGTTGCCCCGAATGCAGAAGCGGCCGCTCTGCCGGGAAGGTTGCCTACCAACCTGGCGAAGCGGCCGCGAAACTGTGAGGTCGGTACGGCTAGAATCCGAGAGAGACACCGAGGTTGAGCATGCGTATCGAGCCGTCGAGAACTTGAGCCTGGTCGCTATCCCGCAAATCGGTCTGCTGAGCTGTGTAGTCGACCCACAGGCCTACTTGGGTGAGCGGGAGGTTGAAGCTGTACTGCAGCCCAACACCCAGTTCCTGGCCCCGACCGGAGTAACTCCAGTCTTCGGTGGCGTCGGGACCTGTGAGCCAAGTCTTGTTGAGACCGATCTTCCCGTAGCCTTCAAGGCCGCCGACAAGGCCGATGTAATACTTGAGATCGACACCGAGAGAGATCGTCGTGTAGTCGCCTTCACCGGAGAATCCACTCGCGCCTTGGAGTTGGCTTCCAAAAAGCGAGCCTTCGACTGCGAGGGCGCCGAAGCGCTCGCCGACCAAGATGCGCGAACTGCTGGAGTCCTCGGTTGTCGTGAAGTGATCTGAGATGTCGCCGCTGAGTTCGCCGCCAGCGCCAATTCCGGCGCCGATGTAGCCCTCGGCCGAGGCTTGGTTTGCAGCGCCAAGTAGGAGGAGGCTTCCGAAGACAACGGGGAGGACCAGGGGAAGCACGGTGAGATTGGCACAGCGAGGACTCATGCCATGGTTTTCTGCACGGGACATGCCGCAGTTTGCGACGCGACATTTCCGCAACTTGGCCGAGATTTGCCGTATCTCGTTGTTCACACCGTGACGAGATGGTCAGCCGGTCAGGGCCAACCCAGAGTCACTGACTCATGCCCGGGTGGTTCATGGCCACCCAGCTCACGCAGAGCAGCTTAGGCGCGAGACGCTCAGTCCCAGCGCAGACCTTTGACCGGTCGCATGCGAGCTGCAATGAACGCTGGGTAGATGGTGGCCACAACGCTGATGGCAAGCCCTGCAAAGGCCACTGCGACAACCGAGCCTTCTTCGATTTGGATCGGCAGCTTATCGATGTAGTAGACGTCGGGATCCAGCGGCACACCGAGGGTCATTCCGAGGTAGCAAGCACCAAGGCCAAGGGCGACGCCAAGCGAAGTCCCAACCAAGCCGATAAAGAAGCCTTGGGTGATGAAGATCTTCATCACGCCTCCATTCGACGACCCAAGGGTCTTGAGAATCGCGATCTCCTTGGCCTTCTCGATGACCACCATAATGAGGTTGCCAATAATCGAGAACGAAGCCACCAGGACGATGATGACCAGGATAAAGAACATGGCGATCTTCTCGAGCTTTAATGCCGAGAAGAGCGCTCGATTGAGCTCTTTCCAATCTTGGACTCGGTAGCCAGGACCAAGCGATTTTTGGAGGTTTTCGACAATAGCCGCAGTGTTGCGAGGATCTTCCACACGGACTTCGATGCCGTTGACGACATCGCCAAGATCGAGAAAGTCTTGAAGCGCGTTTAGGCTGCAGTAGACGTACTTAAGATCGTACTCGTACATGCCCGAGAAGAAGCGCCCGGCGACTCGGAAGTTCTTCAGGCGCGGAATGCTAAGCCCATCGGGCGAGGTATCGGGCAATGGCGAGATGACTCGCACTTCTTGGTCTGTGTAGAGGTTTACGGTTTTGACAAGCTCTCGGCCGACAAGCACACCATCGAGAACGGCGATACCAGGCTCGATGTAGTCGTGGGGGCGAAGATCGACATCCCAGTCGGGCTTTGAAAGTGGTGCGCTGGCAACGCTATCGCCGCCATAGAGCACAGGATCGCTATCGTCTGGCCCAGCATCGGGAAGCTCGTCCAAGCCACCGCTCAGGTCTTCGGGGCCGTCGAGTTCAAAGTCTTCGGGTTCAAAGTCTTCGGGTTCAAAGTCTTCGGGTTCTGCGATTTCCTCGAGTCCACCGCTAAAGTCTTCGGGCCCGCCAAGTTCAAAGTCGTCGGCAGGATCGAGGGCTTTAGGCGCACCTGCAATGCTGCCATCTTCTTCGAGAGGCCAGAGTTTTTCTAAGGCGCGCTCGTCGCCCTTTTCCAGGTTGTGGACGATTTCGGTAACGCTGGCAACGCGAGCTGGATCGATGCCCTTTAGCGTGACGTTGCCGTAGTTATTGTGGTTCGACATATACGCCTCCGTTGTTAGAAACGGGGTGTAGCCAAGGACGCCATCGGTGGTTTCGAGAATCGCTTCGACGTCGCGATAGCCCTCAAACTGCAGTTCGTCGTTGCTGCTGATTTGGATGTGCGCGTTAAAGCCGAGAATCTTCTCGCGAAGGTCGGTTTCAAAGCCCGACATCACACTAAGAACAATGACGAGCGCCATGGTTCCAATGGTCACGCCGCCAATGGAGACGGTTGTGAAGAAGGTGAAGAAGTAGCGCGCTGTGAGCAAGACGCCGGCGAGGATGGCCACCGAGGCGGCAACAAGGGCTGGCATAATCATGCCCATCGGTGGGGTGTAGGCCGACCAGCCGCCGAGGAAGCCGAGGTTCATACGGACCTCTACGACCCCCGCACCGAAACGCATTCCGATGATCAAGATGCAAGCCACCAAGAGCGCTACAAGGGCAACGTTCGCCGGTGTGAGATGACTCTTTAGGCCTGCGAACAACAAGATCAGGCAAGCGAGAAAGCACACAGCGACAATTGCGTAGAGGCCAAAGCCGCCATCGGGAATCAAAATCGCCCATTGCGATTCGCGGATTCCGATATAGGCACCTACTAGGAGCGCTGCTACCAGCAGAACGCGCAGAGGCAGCAGGAATCGCCGCTGCAGAAGCCCCTTGGCCTGCAGGATAAGTCGCCACGCGATCGCTCCCAAGTTGAGCCCAAGACCGTGCTGGGGCGAGAACATTTCTTGCGGCCCATCGCCCCGCTGCACTTCACTCATGAAGTTTTGGGAAGCGGGCGCGTTGAGAGCGATAAGCGCTGCTAGTGCCATGATGCCGGCGCTAATTACATTGCTAAATGCACCGGAGATGCTCTTCTCGTAAACGCCAAACGCTGCCACCGCGAGCAGAGACCAATAGATGCCCCTGAGCAAGTGACCCGTCGGATTAAGCCCTCTGGCCGCACTTAGCGCAGCAGCGATCAGGGCGACAAATGGCAGAGCGCACGCCAGGCCAACCAAGCCAATCACCCAGATTGGGGCGTTGGGCGGCGGGACCAAAAAATTGTCGGAAAGCGGGTACCAAATGCATGCCGCGCCCAGGCCGATTGCCAGCCAAAGGCAAAAGCCGACGAAACCGAGGATTCCACTGCTGAGCTTTCGCTCACGCTCCATCAAGTAACGCCACGCTACAAAGCGTTGGTACTTGGTCATGAAAATATTGAGAGGCATGTTTGGAGGCACCGGCCAGTAGACACCGCACAGCGCCCGCGATTGCATACCTCACTGACATGGGCCGCGTCCATGGCCCCCGCAATTCGTGGTAAGCGAGATCCATGAATCGGATGTCGATTGTGGGGATGGGCCTTTCTCTCGTTCTCGGGCTCGTTGGCTGCAAGGGCAAGCAGGGCGAACCGGAGGGCGAACCGGAGGCCAAGGCGGAAGTCGCGCCCCAAGCGCAGAACGATGCTGCCAATGCGCCAAAGCCTGCGAGCACCGCAAACCGAAGTGGCATCGTCTGGATTCACAACGACTACAAGAAGGCGATTTCCCTAGCACGCGAGCAGAGCAAGCCTCTTGTCATCGATATGTGGGCAGGCTGGTGCCACACCTGTTTGGCGATGAAGAAAGGTACGTTGGCAGATCCGGGCTTAGCGGAAATCGCCGACGATGTGATCTGGCTTGCCATCGATACCGAAGATCCATCGTCCGCCGACGTCATGGCGAAATTCCCTCCAAAGGTTTGGCCCACCTTCTTTGTGGTGAGCCCTGCTGACGAGACAGTGCAAGCGAGCCAACTCGGTTCGTGCTCGGTTGGTGATTTTCGCGAGTTTGTCGATCGTGGCTCACGTGCACATCGCGAAGCCCTTGAGGCCGGTGGAAAACTTGCGCCTGGTTCCGCCCTGGCCTACCTGCGCGATGGCGACCGAGCTTGGATGGATAATGAATACCAAGCCGCTGCAGATGCCTACGCCGCTGCACGCAAGGCAGGTGGTGATGGTTGGCGGCCGAAAGCCCAGTCGCTAAAAAATCAGCTTGCTGCTTTGCACAAGCTTGAGGACAAGAAGGACTGCGCTGCGTTGGCGACCCGTGAATTGACGTTTATGGCCGAGCAGCATTCCTCGAGCGGTGTCGACTTTATCTACTTTGCTGCCAGCTGCGCTGGAGCCCTTGGAGAGGCGGAGGCCAATGTTCTGCGCGCTCGATCGCTTGCAGCACTTCGCGGAATTATCGACGACGCTCAGGCATCGTTGTCGGCCGACGATCGAAGCGATGCTCTGGCTTCGGCTCGCGGGATTGCCCTTGAACTTGGCGATACCGGCCTCGCGACTTCGCTTGCTCGCGAGCAACAAGCGCTGCTCGCAACAGCGGTTGCTGCGGCCACGACTCCACTTGAGGAAATGACCTACGTTTGGCATCAGGTTGAAGTGCACGCCTACCTTGGGCTTGGCGAAGACATTTTGCCGTGGGTGCAACAACTCGAGGCCAAGCTGCCAACGGAATACGATCCTCCGTATCGCCAGGCTTGGTTGCTGCTTTCGATGAAACGCTACGCCGAGGCCCACGCTGCGGTTCAACGCGCCCTCCCCTTATCGAGTGGCGCGAGACGCGGCCGCATTCTTGGGCTCGACGCCTCTATCTACAAGGCCGAAGGCAAGACCGCGAAAGAGCGCGAAGTGCGGATGGCCGTAGTTGCCCACTTCGAGGACCTCGCAGAAGGCCTCGCGAGTGACGCAAAGCTCACCAGCGCAAAGAAGGCACTGGCAGAGATGGATGCGCCCGCGCCCTAGGCCGCCGAGCGAAACCCTTGATGGTGCTCGCACGGTGCTTGGGCCTCAGGACACCTAAGCTTCGGCTTCTTCGCTGCCCGCTCGCAGCAAATACGTCCGAATAAACTCGTCGAGGTCGCCGTCGAGCACAGCGTCGATGTCGCTAACCTTGAGCTCGGTCCTGTGATCGTTGACCATGCGATACGGCGCCATCACGTACGAGCGAATCTGTGAGCCCCACTCGATTTTCTTGCGATTGGCAGCAGCATCGGCACTCTTGGCTTCTTGCTCGGCAATGTGCAAGTCGTAGAGCCGTGAGCGAAGAACGCGCATGGCAGCAGACTTATTCTTATGCTGCGAGCGCTCGTTCTGGCACTGCACCACGAGGTTGGTTGGCAGGTGAGTGATGCGCACGGCACTATCGGTTTTGTTGACGTGCTGCCCACCAGCGCCGCCTGCCCGATAGGTATCGATGCGAAGGTCACTATCGGCGATTTCGATTTCGACATCATCGTCAATATCAGGTGTGACACGGAGCGCTGCGAAGCCGGTTTGCCGACGGGCGTTGGAATCGAAAGGCGAGATGCGAACGAGCCTGTGCACGCCGTCTTCCGCCTTTAAGAGCCCATAGGCATAGTCGCCCGTAACCACAACGGTTGCGCTTTTGATGCCCGCTTCCTCTGCACTCTGCTCATCGACGATCGACGCTTTCCAGCCTTTGCGCTGGCAGTAGCGAAGGATCATGCGGAGTAGCATTTGGGTCCAATCGTTGGCATCCACGCCACCGGCACCCGCATTAAACTCGACGACAGCGCCGCCAAAGTCGTCTTCGCCCGAGAGCATGCGACGAAACTCCAGGTCATCGAGAGTTTGCGAAATTGTCTCGACGGCAGTTCGAGCTTCGATGATCGAATCGGTATCCTCGGCCTCGACACCAAGCTCCAAGAGAGCCTCGGCGTCTTCTAAAGCGGCGGATTGCGAGTCGTAGGTCTCGACGATGTTCTTATCGATCGTCGTCTCTTTAAGAATTGCCAACGCCTTTGCGCGGTCGTTCCAAAAGTCGGTTTGCGTGGCAATCGACTCTAGTTCGGCAACTCTGCGTCGCTTGCTATCGACGTCAAAGATGCCCCCTCAGCTCATCGAGCTTTGCGGAGAGCCCGCGGACAAGGTTGCGTATCGAATTTAGATCGAGGTCTTCCATTTCAACTTTACTGCGTTCTCTCTACGACTTGCTTACGAGGGCGTCGGCGCTTTGCGCCTTCCTCTTCGAGATGCTCACGAGCTTAGCAGTTTTTGCATCCTCGATTGCCACTGGGTAGTCGCCGGTAAAACACGCAGAGCAAAATCCGTTCTCTTCTTGATCCGCAACATCGAGTGAGGCCAAGAGCCCATCGTGGCTAAGATACGAGAGCGTGGTGCAACCGACGTATTGCCTAATTTCGTCGATGGTATTTGACGATGCGATCAGCTCTTCGCGAGTTGGCGTATCGAGGCCGTAGAAGCACGAGTGTGTTGTTGGCGGTGCGGAGATCCGTAAGTGAATCTCTTTCGCTCCGGCGTTCTCAAGCATCGCAACGATCTTTCGCGATGTGGTTCCGCGGACCAGCGAGTCGTCCACGACTACCACCCGCTTGCCTTCGACAACCGAGCGAACCGGGCTGAGTTTTAGGCGCACGCCAAAGTGGCGAATCGAATCTTGCGGCTCGATAAAAGTGCGGCCGACGTAGTGTGAGCGAATGAGCCCTGTGGCAAATGGCAGCCCGCTCTCCTCTGCATAGCCAATGGCCGCAGGAACTCCCGAGTCGGGGACCGCAATCACAACGTCTGCCTCCACCGGTGCTTCGCGCGCCAGGGCGTGGCCCATGCGAACCCTCGAGGTGTAGATCGAGCGCTCGTCGAGAATGCTATCGGGCCGAGCAAAGTAGATTTGTTCGAAGATGCAACGCTTTGCTGGCACGCGGCCGCGAGTGGCGTCGAAGGGCCGATACGATCGAATCGCCTTGCCCTCGCAGACTACAATTTCACCAGGCTCAAGCTCGCGCTCAAACTCGGCTTCGATTAGCCCAAAGGCACAGGTCTCCGACGAGAACACGGTGGCGTCTTTAAGCTTGCCCATGGAGAGCGGTCGAAAGCCGTGTGGATCGCGAACCGCGATAAGCCGCGTCTCGGTAAGAATAAGTATGGAGTAGGCGCCTGTGACCTGTCGCAGCGCCGAAGCAAGGCGCTCGATGGATTCGGGCTCGCGGGCCTGGGCCATGAGGTGCACGATGACCTCGGTATCGCTGCTGGTCTGAAAGATCGATCCAGCTTCTTCGAGGCGTTTGCGAACCTTCGAGGCATTTACCAAGTTGCCATTGTGCGCAATCGACAAGGCGCCGTGGGAGTACTCGAAAAAGAACGGCTGGGCATTGCGCAGCTCGGACTCGCCCGACGTTGAATAGCGAACTTGGCCAATTGCGGAGCTGCCAGGCAACTTCGCCAAGGTCGCCTCATCAAAGGCGTCGGAGACGTGGCCCATGTGCACCTGGCGATGGAGCCGAGACTCGCTGCTGGTGACAATGCCCGCTGATTCTTGACCGCGGTGCTGCAACGCATGCAGCCCCAAGTAAGTGAGATTGGCCGCTTCTTCGTGGCCGTAAATGCCAAAAACTCCGCACATGACGAGGGCTCCGATTCCTTAGGGGTCGCCGCCACGCTACAGGCCAGCCCAGCCTCTGTCGACCAACCGCAGCGTCCGAATTCAAGGGGATTTCTCCTATTGGTGAGTCTGGCTCAAGGCCCAGGCCTCTGTGGCCGAATCACTAACCAGGGAGACAAATGCACTCATCCAGAGGTACTTGTAAGGTATTCGATACATTTCCCTCGTCGAATTGTCATAGAAGGGTTACAATTGAATTATGGGGCGGCATCTAGTTGAAACAACAAGACTTCTAAAGTGGCATCACGCCAACTTGGTCTTCGCCCTGCTGGCTCTTGTAAGCGCCGCATCATCGATGGTTCTACCAGGACCTGCTGGCCAACTCACTGGTTTCTCAAGCGTTCTACTGGTTGGAGCGCTTGCGCTCTTGGCCGGACACGCCTGGGGAATCCTTGTAATTGCCTGCGCTGAAGTGATGATTCTCGGCAAAGCTTGGCCAATTGTAAGCTCGATCATTACAAGCGGTGAGTCGCTTACGAGTCATGGTAGCGCCGCCGCTATTGTTACGACTCTTACTGCCCTCCCCGGCCTCATCCTCTTCGCCGCCACCCTACCGTTTATGGTCGAGGTGGTCATTGGCCGCAAGGACTCGGCGATTCAACGCCCCGGCGAGCTGCTTTCGACAGCTGCCGCAGCGATTTGGCTTCTTCAGCCAATCGTTCCGATGCTCTAGCCGGTTTCCCGGCACCGACTCTAGGAGAAGGCGGCAAACGCGTTGCGAAAGGCTGTCTCCATTTGGGCTAGGGGCAGCGCGAGTGTTGCCTCGCCTCCTACGCTGAGTCGCAATTCGCGCCCGCCAACGGTGCCGACTTCGAGCAAGGTTGTTCCGCAACCTGCCGCGAGCCGAGCGACCGCCGCTGCATTCGCACTGGTGTAACTCACGAGGAAACGCGCGGGCCCTTCTCCAAAACACAATTCGTCGAGGCGCCCTTCCAAGACTGGAAGAGAGATTTGCGCTCCGGTGTTGTCCCCGCTTAGGCAGCATTCCGCAATGCAGCACAAGAGGCCTCCATCGGAAATGTCTTCGGCAGACGCTAAGAGTTTCTCCTTAGTCATGGAGAGCATGGCCGCAAAGACTTTGCTATGGCGTTCCATATCGAAGGCAACCGGCGTTCCAAGTTCGTAGCCGTGGCGATGTTTTAGGTACTCGGACCCGCCAAGGCCTCCGCTGAGGGCTCCGAGAACAGCGATGCGATGCCCCTCTTCTTTAAAGCCAGCAGTAATAACTTCGTCCACGTCATCGACAAGGCCAACCATGCCAATCATGGGCGTCGGCTTGATCGCCACGCCATCGGTCTCGTTGTAGAGTGAGACATTTCCCGAGACGATGGGCGTATCGAGCAGGCGACAGGCATCGCCCAATCCGCGAATCGACTCGGCGAACTGCCACATGATTCCAGGCTTTTCTGGGTTGCCAAAGTTTAGGCAATCGGTGGTCGCGAGAGGCTTTGCCCCAACGGCAACAAGGTCGGCGTAGGCGGAGACCACAGCCAGGCGACTGCCTTCGTAGGGATCGAGATAGACATGCCTGGAGTTGCAACCGGCGGCGATTGCAACGCCTTTGTTGCGACCACTCACAGGTTCGATAACCCTCACAACCCCAGAGCTTGCCTGCCCTGGGCGAACGACAGTGCCATGGCGAACCATGTGATCGTACTGCTCGAAGACCCATGACTTATCGCAGAGGTTTGGCGCCGAGAGCATGTCGAGAAGCGCCACGCCCATGTCGGTGGGCTCGGCAATGGTATCGAGATCAAGGGTGGCGACCTCGTCCAAATAGGCAGGTCGCTTGCGCGGACGATCGTACTTAAGCCCTTCAGCCAAGAGCGTTGCGGGCAAGTCCGCATAGACCTTGTTGTGCATCTTGACGACGACTCTGCCGCTATCGGTCACCTTGCCAACCACCGCGGCATCGAGGTCCCATTTTGCAAAGATGTCGAGAGCTTCTTGCTCGCGGCCCTTGGTCACGACCATGAGCATGCGCTCTTGCGACTCGCTGAGCATGAGTTCGTAGGGCGTCATGCCCTCTTCGCGCATCGGCACGTGCTCGAGGTCCAATTCGACGCCGGAGTCTGCCCGCGCCGCCATTTCGACAGAACAGGACGTGAGACCAGCGGCACCCATATCTTGGATGCCGACGAGAACATCACTCTCCATGAGTTCGAGGCAGGCTTCGAGTAAGAGTTTTTCCATAAATGGATCTCCCACTTGCACAGCTGGCCGCTTCTCCTCCGAGCCTTCGGCAAACTCGGCAGAGGCCATGGTTGCCCCGTGAATGCCGTCGCGCCCGGTCTTGGCACCGACGTAGAGGATTGGATTGCCAACGCCCGAGGCATAGCCGCGAAAGATTCGATCACTTTTGGCGAGACCAAGGCAGAAGGCGTTGACCAGAATATTGCCGTTGTAGCTATCGTCAAAGACTACGTCGCCTGTGACATTGGGAACGCCAAAGCAGTTGCCGTAGTCGCCAACGCCTGCGACTACGCCGTGGAGGAGGTACGAGGTTCGCTCGTGGTTGGTGTTGCCAAACCGCAGGCAGTCGGCAAGTGCGATGGGCCGAGCGCCCATCGTAAAGACGTCTCGGCAGATTCCGCCAACGCCGGTTGCCGCGCCCTGGTACGGCTCGAGAAACGATGGATGATTGTGACTCTCCATCTTAAAGACCACTGCCTGGCCATCGCCGATGTCGACGACGCCGGCATTTTCGCCAGGCCCTTCGATGACCTGCGGCCCATCCGATGGAAGCGTCTTTAGATGAATGCGCGAACTCTTGTACGAGCAGTGCTCACTCCACATGACCGAGACGACGCCGAGTTCGGTATAGGTTGGTACGCGGCCAAGGCCGTCGCAAAGCGTCTTGTACTCGTCGCTTGCAAGGCCGTGCTCTTTGGCAAGGGCGGCGTCGACAGTAGGTCCGTTGTCAATCGGTCCGTCATCAATCATTATGCGACTCCAGAATCCGTTAGTGAGTTGAGAACGCTCTCAAAGAGCGAGAGCCCAGCGGTACCACCGTTGCCGAGAATGGCTTCGCAGGCGCGCTCGGGATGGGGCATAAGGCCAACAACATTTCCGGCCTCGTTGCAGATGCCAGCGATGTTATTGATCGAGCCATTTGGGTTGGCAGCATCGGTGACGTTGCCCTCTGCATCGCAGTAGCGAAAGATGACCTGCGACTCGGCTTCGAGCTTGGCGACATTGGGATGCCGGTAGCAGCCTTCGGCATGAGCAATGGGCATCTTGATGTGGCGACCTGCGGGGATGTCTTTTGTGAACGGCGTTGGCCGCCCTTCCACTCGGCAGTAGATGTCCTTGCAGATAAATCGCAAGGACTCGTTGCGCGTGAGCACGCCTTCTAAGAGCCCCGACTCGCAGAGAATTTGAAAGCCGTTGCAGATGCCGATCACAGGCCCGCCAGCGTTGGCGAAGGCGCGGACCGACTCCATGATTGGCGCGTGTGCCGCCATGGAACCTGCGCGAAGATAGTCCCCGTAGCTAAAGCCGCCGGGCACAATCAAGCCATCAACTTGGCCGACCGATGCATCTTTGTGCCAGAGAATCTCTCCCGTCGAGCCGCGCTGGGCCAACACCGTGTTTACGATGTGAAGAGCATCATCATCGCAGTTCGAACCCGGAAATCGAATGACGCCAAAGTGATGTGCCATTACTCGATCTCGACTCGGAAGTTCTCCATGACCGTATTCGCGATGAGCTCGTTGCACATCTTGGTGACCTCTTCTTCGGCACGCTTTGGGTCATCGCCTTCGAGTTCGATTTCGACGTATTTGCCAATGCGAACGCCTTTGACGCCATCATAGCCAAGTTTGCCTAGCGTCCGACCAACGGCCTGTCCTTGCGGGTCGAGAACACCGGACTTGAGAGTTACGTAGACTTTGGCTTTCATGATTTGAGTCCTAGGTTGGCTGCAATGCGCGCCCGAGGATCGGGGCTTTGGTCGGGAACAAAGGTCTTGCCGGTAATGAGTTCGTAGATTTCTACGTAGCGCTTGGCAGCTTCGACGCGAACGTCGTCGGGCATCTTTGGCGGTGGGCCATCGCCTCGATAGCCATGGGTCTCGGCCATCCATCGGCGAAGGTATTCTTTGTCGAGGCTGCGGGGTTCCTCGCCACGCGCCAAGCGCTCTTCAAAGTCGCCAGCGTACCAATAGCGCGAGGAATCAGGCGTGTGAATCTCATCGATAAGCATCATCTCGCCGTCGGGAGAAACACCAATCTCGTACTTGGTGTCGACCAGGATGAGCCCGCGAGATGCCGCGCGCTCTTGGCCAAAGGCAAAGAGCTTTGCAACCAGGGCAGCAGCCTTGTCAAAGTCCTCTGCGGTGATGTGGCCCATCTCGATGAGCTGCTCGCGGGAAACCGAGACGTCGTGGTCGCCCTTCTCGGCCTTGGTCGATGGGGTGAGAATCGCTTTGGGCAGCTTTTGGTTTTTGCTCATGCCCTCGGGAAGGTCATGGCCGCAAAAGGTTCGAGCGCCGCCTTCGTAGGCTTTCCAGATCGACGTTGAGGTAACGCCGGTTAGGTACGAGCGCATCACAAACTCGGCTTTAAGTGGCCTGCATTCGCGACCGATCATCACGTTTGGATCGGGAACCTCAAGCATGTGATTGGGAGCGATGTGCGCCGACTCCTCAAACCAGTATTGCGCGATTTGATTGAGCACCTGCCCTTTGCAAGGCAGCGTTCCTAGCACCACGTCAAAGGCGCTAATGCGATCGCTCACCACAATGATGCGCCGAGCATCGCCCGTGACGTAGCAGTCACGAACTTTGCCTTCGTAGCGATCGCCGAGGCCGGCACCGGAGAAGTCGGTGCCCTCGAGGGTGGCGGCCAGTTGATTGCGAAGAATTTGTTCTAGCGATTCCATACTCGTTCCTTATGTTTGCTTAGGTCTACGAAAAGGCCCGCGACATGATGGTGTCAACGTGCCGCAAGTGGTGCTGCAAATCGAATGCAGCGTCGAGGTCGGTTGGCGTGAGCCGTTTGCCAATGTCGGGGTCGGCGCCAAGGTTTTCGCGGAAGCTACCTTCGCCGGCGTGGGCTGCCATGGCACAGCGCTGCACCATTACGTAGGCCTCTTGGCGTGGCAAGCCAGCGCGCACGAGCGAGAGCAGGACCGCTTCGGAGAAACACAGACCTCCGGTTCGCTCGAGGTTCTGCAGCATGCGCTCGGGCTTAATGACCAGCCCATCGATGAGACGCGTGCAGCGCGCCAACATAAAGTCGGCGAGAATTGTCGCATCGGGAATGCTCACTCGCTCGACGGATGAGTGGGAAATGTCGCGCTCGTGCCACAGCGCAATGTTCTCGAAGGAAGCGCCAGCGTAGGCTCGTAGCAAGCGAGCGAGCCCAGTGAGGTTCTCGGAGAGAATGGGGTTTTTCTTATGCGGCATGGCACTCGAACCCTTTTGCCCTTTGCCAAAGCCCTCCTCGGCCTCGCCAACCTCGGTGCGTTGCCAATGACGAACTCCGACCGCCATGTCCTCGATGGCAGCACCGAGAAACGCCAAGGCGTTTAGAAGCTCGGCGTGACGGTCTCGGGCGACCACCTGCGATGCAACGGTTTCAGGAGCAAGGCCAACTTCGCCAAGTGCCTCGGCCTCAATCTCCGGGTCGATGTTGGCGTAGGTGCCAACTGCTCCGGCGATCTTGCCAACCGCGATGCGCTTCTTTGCATCTTCGATGCGCTCGCGTGTGCGAGCGAGCCCGGCATACCAACGCGCAAAGACAAGGCCTGCGGTAATGGGTTCGGCGTGGATTCCGTGCGAGCGACCCATGACAGGAATTGCCTTGGTCTCCATCGCTCGGCTTTTGAGAGAGGCCAGCAAGACATCGACGCCGTCGAGAATTTTGCCAAGCGCGGTTGTGCACTGGACTCCGGTGGATGAGTCGAGGACATCGCTTGAAGTCATGCCCAGGTGCAGCCAGCGAGCCGGCTCCCCTGCGAGTTCTTCTACATGGGTGAGAAAGGCGATGACATCGTGGCGGCAGGTGGCCTCGATCTCGGCAATGCGGTCGGCGTCGAGCTTGCCAAGGCACTTGCCCCCCACAGCTTCGGCGGTTCCAGCGGGCACAAGACCTCGCTTCTCCATGGCTCGGCAGACGCCAAGCTCAACTCGCAGCCAGGTTTCAAATCTGGATGCGTCGGACCAAATCTCAGCAAACTCGGGTCGGGAATAGCGCTCGATCATGGAAGTGCCCTTTCGGGCCGACTGTTAGTCAGTCTGCCCTTTGGAATCAATAGCATCGACGCAGCAGCGGAAGCCGACGTCCGAATAAGCTTCCTGGACATCGGGATTTGGCCGGACCTGTGAACAGCGGCCTTTGCTGCGATCGCTGGCGCTGCCACCGCGAATCTCGCCATTGGCCACCCATTCCGCGACGTTGCCGCTCATATCGTAGACGCCGAGGCTGGTTTGGCAGCGCGAGAACGCCCCTGCTGGACCTGACTGGCCGCTGGCGACATTGCAGATCTCTTCGTCGTAGCGAGGCCCATAAGGCCAGCTGGAGGCGCCCCGATCCCGGCAGCTCTCCTCCCACTCGGCGCTGCTGCAAAGGCGCTTCTCGGCGGCGCTGCACTGGGCGGCCGCCTCGTCTAGCCCCATTCCGCTCTGCGGGCGGCGGCCAGCACCAGGGGATTCGTAGGCATCGATGCAAAAGCCTGGGCTGCCGGCTTGGGTGTGAAGCACCATGGCATCGGGGCATGGAGCCAAGACCGCGGCCGGCGGAGCTTGCTTGCGCTGAGGCCTGGCGGCGATGGCGGCATCAGAATTTAACGTCCCTGAGGCAGGTTGCACCTTGCCTGCACCGGCATCAGAAGAACTCCCAGAGCGCAGCGCAAGGACGACACTTACCGAAGCTCCGCCGGCCGCCAGCGCAAGGGCTAAGAGCAACCACGTCTGTCGCCTCTTTTTGCTCTCGGTTGGCGCTCGCCTTGGCGCGTAGGTTCCAAGGTCTTGGCGAGCCGCAGCAGCACCAGGCAAACTCGAGAGCGAGCGAAGCTTAGGCTTTACCGGAGATTTCAGCGGGCCTGTCCTGGGCTTCGCGGGCTCGGCGGGCTTCATTGAAACCGCCGCCAAGGGCGCTGGATCTAACGGAGCAGCAGCAGCGCTATCCGAAGCTGCCACAGCGCTTTCCGAAGCTGCCACAGCGCTTTCCGAGGCTGCCGCAGCGCTATCGAAAGAAGCCGGAGCGCTCTGCAAAGGTGCCCCTGAGTCGAGCGTCGTACCAGAGTCGAGTGCGACTCCCCTATCCGCGCTTGCGAGTTGTTCTGAGAGCGGGCTCGGAAACTCACTGGCCGGAACATGGACTTCAGTAGCATCGTCGTCTTCAAAGAGCAGTCCACCAACTTCGGGCACACCGCGAGGTGGCGAGAACATATCGTCGACGATTGTCGACGATATGGGAGGCTGCTCTTCGGATTTACCGCAGGCAATTCGAATCGCCTCAAGAAGTGCATCGGCCGAGTTTGGACGATCCGCTGCAACTGGGCGCAGACATGGCTCGATGGCGGCGAGAAGCTGCGGATCTGCCTCGCCAAGTTCGGCTCGCGCTTCGTCGAATGAGCTCGCGCGCATGCCAGTCGCCAAATCGAGCAACACGGCGCCCAGGCTGTACCAATCGCTCATCCGGGTTGGGCCACCGCCGTCAAGCATCTCGGGAGCGACGTATCGCGTGGTGTCACCCCAGTGCGGAATCACCCACTTGGCATCGAGTTTTGCCAGCAGGCCAAGCCCACAGAGTTTTACCTGGCCTGCCACTTCCACAACATCTGCAGGCGATAACCAGCCGTGCACCAAGCCTTTGTCATGCCCGGCTTGCAAAGCGTTTGCGAGCCCTTCCGACAATCGCCAAAACTGCGAGTGGCTCGCCGGCGTCCCAGAAGCCAGTAGCGACTCGAGACTGGCGCTTGTGCCCAATTGCCACGCGAGATAGAGCTGATGGGGCAGCTCGCCGACTTCGGCGATGCCGCTATCGAAAAGTCGCAGCACATTGGGATCTCGCACTCGCCGCATGGCGTCGGCCGCGGCTGTCGCAAGCGCGTCGCCTCCGAACATCTCTGAGCGAATCAGCCACAGGGCTACTTCAACTTCGACCTCTTGGTCGTAGGCGCGAAAGACGCTGCGCAAAGGACTGCCCGAGAGAGCCTCGAGCAATTGGTAACGGCCGGCCACAACATCTCCGACAGTGACCCCAGGGCATACCCCTTCGCCACTTGTGGCGTCTTCCAAGGCTAGCCTCGGTTCTCCGTGTGCCCAGCCCCAGTGGAACCAAAGCCGCCACTTCCACGCACTGTCTCGGAAAGCTCCGTGACGGCTTGAAAGTCGGCCTGCACAACGGGCGCGATAATAAGCTGCGCAATTCGCTGCCCAGGTTCAATCGTCACCGGTTCGGTGCCGAGGTTGATAAGCAGCACCTTAACTTCACCGCGGTAGTCTGAATCGATCGTGCCCGGCGCGTTTACAACGGTAAGCCCCTGCTTGATAGCGAGCCCCGAACGCGGCCGAACTTGGCCTTCATAGCCTTCGGCAATTGCCATGGCGAGACCGGTATCAACAGCACGCCTATCCCCTGGTGCAAGCACCAGAGGGGCGTCAATGGCGGCGCTGAGATCAGCGCCAGCCGCCGCCGCACTCATGTAGCGCGGCAGCTTTGCATCGGCGCGCGTGCGCCGAATTTCAACGATTGGCTTCAAAGGGACATTCCCTAAGAGGACTTAAGCAACGAAGTTGTTGATGTCAGCTTCGTCAGGCTCGGCTGCAAGGACTTCTTTGATGGAGAGACGAATCTTTCCATCGCGGTCAACCTTGAGACACTTAACGACGACAGCGTCGCCTTCAGTGAGAACATCCGTGACGTTGTTGATGCGCTCTGCAGCAATCTCGCTGATGTGAACGAGACCGTCCGTACCAGGTAGGATTTCTACGAAGGCTCCAAAGTCAACACAGCGCTTTACGATGCCGTGATAGAACTCGCCAACTTCGGCTTCCATGGTGAGGCCCTTAATAAGTGCCATCGCCTGGTTAAGGCTCTTGCCGTCCGAAGAAGAGATGGAAACCACGCCGGCATCATCGATGTCGACATTGGCGCCCGTTTGCTCTTGGATAGCGCGGATGGTTTTGCCACCAGGCCCGATGATGTCGCGGATCTTGTCTGGCTTAACCTGGATGGTCTCAATGCGCGGAGCATTTGGGTTGAGCTCGTCACGTGCAGTCTCGAGGGCCTCGCCCATTTTGTCGAGAATGTGGAGACGACCTGCGCGAGCTTGCGTAAGAGCTGTCACGAGAACTTCGCGAGCAACGCCCTTAAGCTTGATGTCCATCTGCAGTGCAACGATGCCCTTGCGGGTACCGGTCACTTTGAAGTCCATATCGCCGATGTGATCTTCGTCGCCGAGGATGTCGGAAAGAACGGCGTAGTCGTCGCCCTCCATCATGAGACCCATTGCGATGCCAGCAACAGCCGCGCTAACAGGAACACCTGCATCCATAAGAGCAAGTGAGCCACCGCATACCGATGCCATCGAGCTTGAGCCGTTTGACTCGAGAACCTCAGACACAACGCGAGTTGTGTAGGGGAAGTCCTCGTGGCTTGGAAGAACCCGCTGCACCGAGCGCATTGCAAGGTTTCCGTGTCCAACTTCGCGACGTGAAGTACCGCGCATCATCTTCGTCTCACCGGTACAGAATGGTGGGAAGTTGTAGTGCAGCATAAAGCGCTTGCGAACTTCGCCGCGAAGGCTGTCGAGACGCTGCTCGTCGTACTTCGTGCCGAGAGTTGCCGTTGCAAGAGTTTGGGTCTCACCGCGGGTGAAGAGAGCCGAACCGTGTGCGCGTGGAAGAACTCCAACTTCGCAGCTGATGTCGCGAATCTCGTCGGGCTTGCGACCGTCGATGCGAGTCTTGGTCTTGATGGTTTGCGTGCGAGCAACCTTCTTTTGAACAGCACCAAAGGCGTCGGCAACTTCGCCAGCGCGGCCTTCGTACTCGCCAGAGAGGCTTTCCATGGCGAATGCTTTCACCTCGGAAAGAGCAGCAGAGCGTGCGTGCTTCTCGCGAACCGCAAGAGCCTCTTTCACTTTGCCAGCGACAAGCTTGTCGACCTTGATGAAGATGTCTTTGTCGGCGACAGGCTCAACGAACTCGCGCTTGGTGATGCCAACCGCTTTGCGAATTTTCTCTTGAAGCTCGAGAACCGGCTTGATTGACTCATGGCCAAAGAGAAGAGCGTCGATGACGGTATCTTCATCAAGCTCAGCCATCTCGCCTTCCACCATGCAGATTGCGTCTGCGGTAGCTGCGACGATGATGTCGAGGTCGCTTTGCTCACGCTCTTCGAAGGTTGGGTAGGCGACAAACTTGCCGTCGATGCGTCCAACGCGAATTGCTGCGAGAGGCCCGTCCCAAACGAGGTCGGAGATGTGAAGTGCGCAAGAAGCGCCGATGATTGCGAGAACGTCTGTGGCGTTCTCTTGATCAAAGCTGATTACGTTGGCGATGATCTGCGTGTCGTAGCGCCAGCTCTTTGGGAAGAGTGGGCGACATGGACGATCCATGAGGCGACATACGAGAATCTCTGCCTCGGAGGGTCGACCCTCACGACGGAAGTAGTTGCCAGGAATTTGGCCAGCTGCGTAGCCCTTCTCTTGGTACTCGCAGGTGAGAGGCATGAAGTTCATACCTTCGCGAACTCCCTTGGAACCGTTTGCGGTCACAAGGAGCATGGACTCTCCCATGCGGATAACAACAGAGCCGGAGGCTTGCTTGGCCCATTTACCGGTCTCGATGGTGAGCTCTTTGCCACCAACAGAGACGCTTTCACGTACAAAGTTCATAGTGCGTTCTTTCGCGCCTATGCCGTGGGCTCATCCCTCAGTTGAACGCACTCGCGCAAATGCGAATGCACACAACTGAAAGATCAGGCCCGTCCGCAGAGACGTCCGAATGATGTTTATAGCGAGAAAGGCGCACCGAACATTCGGAACGCCTTTTTCTACTAAGAAGATTATTTACGAAGACCGAGGGACTCGATTAGCGTCTTGTAACGCTCGAAGTCCTTGCGCTTTAGGTAGTCGAGCAAGCTGCGTCGATTACCAACCATACGAAGCAATCCGCGACGTGAGTGGTGGTCTTTTTTGTGCACTTCAAGGTGTGAAGTGAGGTGTGTAATACGCTCAGTCCAAAGGGCAATCTGCACTTCTGGCGAACCGGTATCGGTGCCGTGGGTGCGGTGGGATTCGATGGTCTGGGCTTTTCTAGCTGGTGAAACTGGCATCTTTTTCGTAGTTCCTTGATCTCAAACGATTTCGGCGGGGACATTGGATGATCGAAGCTCGCTCGTCAAGCCGTAATTAAAGACTCTGCGATACCGAAGTTTTTCTTCATCCACTTCCGCGATTGCTATGAGCGCTTTACCATCTGGAGTGAGAAGCGCAAAGGGTTCTGTGGGTGCTTCTTCACTGCTAACTAGTTGCCACGCAAGGCGTTTTCCATCGGCCACGTCTCTGACGAGATCTGAAGGTAACTCAAAGCGCGGAAGGTGCGAAATTGCCTCGGCGGGATCGAGTACTGGCATTGTTTTCATCTCCAGCAGAGTTTCGAGGGCAATTGCATCGTTCAAATCGAAACGACCGGCCCGAGTGCGCCTCAGTTCGGCCAAGTGCGCGCCGCAACCGAGGGCTCTTCCAAGGTCGTCGACAAGCGAGCGGACGTAGGTTCCCTTGCTCGCTTCGACAGAGAAACTTCCGCGACCATCGGCAAAAGAAAGCAGCGCAAATCGGTGGATGGTTACGGCGCGAGCCTCGCGCTCGACCACTTCACCAGCGCGCGCCAAAGAGTGCAGACGACGACCGTTCTGGCGAATCGCCGAGTACATCGGAGGCACCTGCTCGATGGCGCCTGTCAGTGCTTTCATTGCCGTGAGCACCTGCTCTTGGGTCACCGCCTTGGCGCCTTCGGGATCTTCGGCAGTCACCTTGCCCTCGCGATCCAGAGTGTCGGTCTGCACGCCTAAGACAAACTCTCCATCGTAGTGCTTATCTGCCGATAGCAAGTAGCCTGCGACCTTGGTGCCCTCCCCCACGCACAGTGGCAGCACACCTGTGGCCATTGGATCGAGGGTTCCCGTGTGGCCGATTTTCTTGATGCCCAGTCCGCGCTTAACCAGCGAGACAACTTTCGCGCTTGTCATGCCGCTGGGCTTATCGACGACAAGGACGCCATTTACCGCTTCGTTACTGCTCATAAACTACTAGTTGGCGAGGCTTAGGATCCACGATTCAAGGGCAGCAAGTGCCTCTGTATCGACGATCTCAGAACCTTTCGGAGGCATCTGAATGTTGCTTCCCCGATCGGCCATTCGCAGGTAGGCCGAACTTCCACTTAGATTGCCTGGCTCGATGATCGAAGCTCGGTTGATACAGACTGCGTCGCCAATCCCTGCGCACTCGGCATCCAGGGTGCACACAGTGGTATCGCTACAGGTGTTGTCACCAATGCTGATGCTGGCTGCAACGCCAACAGCGGTCGTGTAGACGGTGGTCTCCTCGACGGTCGCCAGCTTTGCGACTTCCATGCGCAGCAAGAGCCCGGGTGCTGTGTCTTGCACGTCGGAGTCTGGATGATGGCAGCCGCCGCAGTTGCCGTGGAAATAGCCAAGGGCGGCCTGCTCGTCACCTGTGCCTGGAATCTCGAAGTACGGTGAGGTGCCCGTTGGCGGTACCGTGAGTAGTGAATCGTCGATGAGCGTATCGAGGTTGACGCCGGTGCTTTGATGCGCGAGTTGAACGGCGCTAAAGCCGAGAGCGAAATCGGGTTGCCGCTCGTGGCAGGTTCGACAGTCGCGCTCGCGAGGGATGTCGTAGGTTGTGCCGTGCGCGTTTTGCACGCCATCGGGAACAGCCAAAGCTTCGGTTGCTGCTGCATCCCAGGCAAAGGACATGAAGTACCAATCGGCCGCAGCTGGGCCCGCCTTCCAAAGCAGGCGCGTCTCCATGCGCTGGCCATCGAGGGTGAACTCTTTCCAAAGTTTTGTATCTTCGGGAAGCACCCAGAAGTCCATATTGCTGGTGTCGATGGTGGTGCCTTCGGGAAGCTGAATCCACCGTCGCTTTGTGGTGCCGTCGCTCCACAGTGGCCAAACGGGTGTGTACTCGAGTACGCCGTCGGCTAGCACCTCGTTGGCAAAGTCTGAGTAGAGACCGGTCTCTTCGAGAGTCACAGGAAAAATGCTGGCGTCCGGTGGTGTGGCGTCCGGCGGTGTGGCGTCCGGACCTGCATCGGCGATTGCACCATCGGCGATTTGCAATCCAGCGTCTGCAGCTTCGCCATCATTCGAACCGCCACAGGCGGCGGCAAGAACTAGCGCTCCAACAAGCGAGAAAAACGTACCGCGCAGCTCCGAGCGAGACCTAAACATGTGGCGACTATACAGCACACAAAGGCGGTTCTGGCGCGGCGACACTCACACAACGACTGGAGAGCAGTCGTGAGCGAGCTACAGCCTTGAGCCCAAATTACTGGAGGGCAGCCGCAAGAGCTGCTTCGACGGTTACGCGCGCGTCGCTCAACTCGCCTTCGAGGGTGCATCCTGCCGCGCCTTGGTGGCCGCCTCCGCCCATCGAGAAGCATATCTTGCCAACGTCAAAGAGCTCGCCACGGGCGCGCATCGAGACTCGCACGCCGCCATACTTTGATGGGCTAATCAGCACACCGCAAGACACGCCCTTAAGCGATCGCGCGTAGTTGATGAGCCCTTCCGTATCTTCCCAAGTCGCGCCGCAAGACTTGAGAAGCTCGGGGGTAATTGTGATGAAGGCCACCTTGCCGCCAAGAACAACATCCATCTCGCTTAGCACTTGCGCGAGCAGTCGGTAGCGGCCACGGCTGCTGTCCTGGCTGAGTCTCTCGCCCAGGCTCGCAGGATCGACGCCGTTCTTCTCAACCAGATCCGCTGCCAGTCGCAGAACCTGCGCATTGGTATTGGGATAGCGAAAGCCGCCCGTGTCGGTGACGATGGAAACATAAATCCCTTGGGCCGCGTCTTCGGTAAGAGGCCACTCCAAGATTTCGGCGAGCTGAGCAACCATGACGCCGACCGCTGCTACTGATGGCTCGGAAATAAAGATGTCGCCAAACGGCCGACCGCTGCCGTGATGATCCAAAGCGATAATTTCGCCAGTCACCTCGGGCTCTGGAAACTTATCTCCAAGCAACTTCGCGTCGCCGCAATCCACCACGATGGTGAGGTCGAAGCGCGCTTTCTTCTTTAGTTGCTGAACGAAGCGCTTCGCGTGAGGCAACCACTTAAGGTAGCGCGGCACCAAGTCGGGGTTGTAGAGCACAACCGTTTTCTCGTGCGCCTTAAGAAGCGAGGCGAGCGCAACGAGCGATCCAACAGAGTCTCCATCGGGCCCGCGATGGCAGGTGAGGAGAATCTTCTCGGCTTCGGTAATTTTCTGAGCGACAGCTTTGAGTGCTTCGCTCATTCGCCAGCGTCTCGAGACGTGTCGCTGCCTTCGACCACACTGCCTTCGACCACACTGCCTTCACCCACACTGCGTTCCGAAGCAGCGTCTTCGTCGGGCTCCGCCACATGTCGCAACTCATCGTCGCGAATGATCTGGCTAAGCCGCACACCAAACTCGGTGCTTTGATCGTGTAGAAAGCGCAGCTCTGGTGCGCGCTGTAGCTTTAGGTTGCGCCCAAGAGGACCGCGGAGTTTGCCCGCGACCTTATTGAGTATCACCACTGCAGGCTCACCGGCTGCATCGTCACCGCCGTAGAAACCAACGTAGATGTGAGCAAGCCCCATATCCTTGTTGAGTTCGACGTGATTGATGCTGACAAAGCCTGCTCGCTTTAAGCGCGGGTCATTGAGCTCGGAGCGGATTAGATCGCCCAGGCCCTCCCGGATGGCTTGCGCCACCCGAGGTCGTCTGGGATTTCCGCCGCCTGCATTTTCTCCGCTCATCGATCGATTGCCCTAGAGCGTCGCTTTTTCTTCGACGACTTCGTAGGACTCGATGACATCGCCAATCTGCAGCTCGTTGTAGCCGTCGAGCATAAGACCGCACTCGTAGCCTTCCTTGACCTCGGAAGCCTCGTCCTTGAAACGGCGCAGGCTGGAAACCTTGCCTTCGTAGACTTGGACCGAGTCGCGGATAACGCGAAGGTGAGACCTTCGAGCCACGCGGCCGGATGTGACCATGCAACCTGCGACAACACCGCGGCGAGGAATCGTGAAGGTTTCGCGAACCTCCATGCGTCCCTGCTCGACTTGCCTTTGGATTGGCGAGAGAAGACCAGCCATTGCTGCTTTCACGTCGTCGAGACAGTCGTAGATGATGTCGTAGAGTTTAATCTCGACGCCCTCTTTCTCTGCCAACTTGCCAGCTTTGCCAGCAGTTCGAACGTGGAAGCCAACGATGATGGCATTGCCGTGCGCCAAGTTGACGTCGGTCTCGGTGATGCCGCCAACTCCAGCGGAGATGACTTCGACAGAGACTTTCTCGGTAGACTGCTCGATGAGAGCGGCCTTGAGTGCCTCGACAGAGCCCTGAACATCGGCCTTGAGGACGATTTTGAGAACTTCGGTCTTGTCTGCGCCAGACTTCATGTTCGACATCAGCTTCTCAAGAGACACCTTGCCAGAGCTTGCGAGCTCCTTCTTGCGCTTCTGTTGCTGACGCGATTCGACAACCTGCTTGGCCATCTTCTCGTCTTCGGTAGCGTTGAGCGTATCGCCTGCGCCAGGAACACCATCGATGCCGAGAATCTCGACCGGAGTACCAGGACCTGCTTCTTCGAGCGAATTGCTCGCGTGGTCCATCATTGCGCGGACTTTGCCAAGGCACTCGCCGACAACAATCGTGTCGCCAAGCCGAAGCGTTCCCTCTTGAATTAGCACAGTCGAGATAGGTCCTCGAGATCTGTCCAAGCGAGCCTCGATGACAGTTCCCAAAGCGGGCTTGTCGGGGTTGGCTTTAAGGTCGAGAAGCTCAGCGTTTAGCGTAATCGCCTCGAGAAGCTTGTCGACGCCGTGGCCTGTGAGAGCCGAGCAATCCACGAAAATCGTGTCTCCGCCCCACTCTTCTGGAATGAGCTTGAGATCCGCAAGCTGCTGACGTGCGCGGTCGGGGTTGGCACCAGGAGCATCGCTCTTGTTGACCGCAACGATGATCGTTACCTCGGCCTCTTTGGCAAGCCTCACAGCCTCGATGGTTTGCGGTTTGACACCGTCATCGGATGCCACAATGAGAATCACGATATCGGTGCACTGAGCACCGCGAGCGCGCATCTCGGTGAAGGCCGCGTGACCAGGAGTATCGATGAAGACGATTTCTCCAAAGCCCTCGCCAGCATCAACCTTGTAAGCACCAATGTGCTGGGTGATGCCGCCGGACTCGCCAGCTGTGACTTTCTCTTTTCGGATGTAGTCGAGAAGAGAAGTCTTGCCGTGGTCAACGTGACCCATAACCGTAACCACTGGGGCGCGGGTCGCTTTGGTCTCGTCCTCGTCAGGCTCACTTGCGAAGACATCGTCTTCTTTAAAGGCAACGTTTTGCACTTCGTAGTGAAACTCGGCCGCTAGAAGCTGAGCGGTTTCGAAGTCGATGGAGGCATTCAGAGAAATACCAACCATGCCCATGCCCCAAAGCTTCTTTAGAAGCTCTTGAGCTTTGATGCCCATGTGCTTACCGAGGTCACCAACTGTTGTGGTCTCCTCGATACGAACAACGCGCTTGTGCTCGGCTGGGGTCGTGATTTGGGTCTGACGTCCAGATCCTTTTGGTTTTGACTTCTTGAAGTTGCGCCCACGTCCGCGCTGATTCGCCTGATTAAAGCGATCGCGACGAACTTGCTGTCCACGAGTCGTAGCAAGTGGGCGTTCCACTACTTTGATGCGTGTTGACGGCAGCTTGATGACCGTACCCACTGCTGGGCGACCATCGGCTGGAGCTGGAGCAGCCTCGACTTGCGCCGCGACTTTCTTTGCCTTCATCTCCGCCCGCTCTTGCTCGCGCGCACTTGCGAGATCACGAGCTCGCTGAAGCTCGGCTTCAAAGCGCTCTTTTGCGGTTGCTGGCTCTTCGGCTTCTGGCTCGGGCTCGGCGACAACAGCCGGCGCGGGCTTTGCCACGACAGGAGCTGGAACCGGAGCTGGAGCTGGAGCACGCTTCACACGCTGATGGCCTGGGAGATCAATCGTCTCGGGCCCAGCCACAACAACTTGCTTGCGAGCCGGAGTTGGCTCTGGAGCGGGTGTTGCGACTGCTGGTGTTGCAACTGCAGGTGGGGGCGTTGGTACAGGTGTCGGAAGTGGTGTAGGCACGGGAACAGAAATTGGCTGTGCAGCCTCGACGGGGGCAGCGGCAACAGGCTCAACCGGAGCTGGCGTTGCGACCGCAGGTGCAGGCGTTGCTACGACAGGAGTCGGAGCTGGCGTTTGAACCGCTGGCGCTGGCGTCGGAACGGCCGGTGCTGGCGTCTGAACCGCTGCGGTTGGTGCCGGCGCTGGGGTAGCAACACGCGGTGCTCTAGTCACCACTGGGTTAACTTCTGCAGCTTCGACCGGAGGTGCTTTGCGACGGCGAACCATCGGCTGTACAGCTACGGGTTTTGCTGCATCCTTGTCGGCATCTTTTGAACGCTTGCGTGTCACGGGCTTTGACTTTGATGAACTCGACTTTGACTTGGTCGACGCAGCCTTAGGATTGGCGGCAACGCCTGTGTAACCAAGAGTCTTCTTGAGCTTACCTGCCTCATCAAACGTAAGTGAGGACATATGGCTCTTCACGCTGAATCCTAGGTCCAGAGCCATTTTGACCAGCTCTTTGTTGGGAATATCAACCTCACGGGCCAGTTCATATATCCGGATTTTGGAATCGCTACTCATTTGAGCCCTCACTTCTCACGTTCAGAATCTGCTGATGAATCGACGTGATAGACGCACCAGGTATCGCTGTTCGAAAGGACCGGCTAAAGCCGCCCTTTGTCGCTCTTGAAAGACAAGAGCTGCGAGCGTGCACGTAAGCGCCACGCCCATCACGCCGACAAGAATCGTCAACGTGCAATTTCTCGCCGTCTCGAGTCACGCGCACAAGGGCGCGCTGCTCATCAACGGTGTGACAACCTACGCAAGTTCTGCGTGGGCCATCGCTGTGGAGACTGGGGTTCATCCCTCAGTCACCTCAGAATTTGTCTCATCCGCGGTAGTTGCTTCAGCGGCGGCCAAGTCGGCAGCCGGCGATTCCGCGGCAGGTGCTGGTGCTGGAGCAGCAGGAGTGTCGCCACCCCGCATGAATGCCTCAGCGCCTGCAATAATCTCAGCAGCCCTGTCGGTGTCGGCAACTTCTTCAAGCTGTGCCATCTCTTCGGGCATTGCGCGGCTAAGGTCGCTTACCGAGCGCCAACCGAACTGGAAGAGGACATTTGCCAACTCGTCATCGACACCTTCGATTGCTGCCATTTGCGTTTTAGCGCGGGCCTCAAGCTCGAGAATCTTTGACTCGGAGTGAATGTCGATGCGCCAGCCGGTGAGCTGAGACGCGAGGCGAACATTCTGCCCCTTCTTGCCAATCGCAAGAGAGAGCTTGTCGTCGGGAACAATAAGTTCCATCCGGTGGCCCTGAGCATCGATAATGACGCGCGAGACTTCGGCTGGAGCAATTGCGCTGCAAACGAAACGAGCTGGGTCGTCATCGTAAGGAACGATGTCGATTTTCTCGCCGCGAAGCTCTTGTACAACTGCTTGTACGCGAGAGCCCTTCATGCCGACGCATGCGCCGACTGGATCGACATCGCGGTCTTTCGAGGAGACGCCGATTTTCGCGCGGGCACCAGGCTCACGAGCTGAAGACTCGATGCGAACGATCTTCTCGAAAATCTCTGGAACTTCTTGTTCGAAGAGCTTCTCGAGAAGGCCTTTGTGCGTACGAGAGAGAATGATTTGCGGACCGCGTGCGTTGCGATCGATGTCGAGAAGGAGAGCGCGAATGCTATCGCCACTTCGGAACGATTCGCGGGGAACCTGCTCACGAGTTGGGAGAATTGCCTCGGTCTTGCCAAGGTCGACAACAAGGTTGCCGCGCTCGAAGCGGCGCACGATGCCACTGATGAGCTCGCCCTTGCGGTCTTTGAACTCGTTGTAGACGTTGTCGCGCTCGGCTTCGCGAACACGCTGGTAGATGACCTGCTTGGCGGTTTGTGCAGCAATGCGACCGAAGTGCCGGTGAGCACCTTTGAGGTCGATGAGCCCACCAAATCGCTGATCTTGCTCTGCAGCGCGCTCGGCATCTTCGTCGCGGTAGAAAACTTGGAAGAGAAGCTCGTCGCCAAGCTCAGCTTCAAGGCCGTTCTCCTTGGCCTGCGCCAAAGAAATCTCGCAGCCTTCTTCTGGATCGTCTTCAACAACGGTCACGATCAGGACAAGATCAACGCAACCCGTCTCCGCGTTAAAGTTGGCTTCGAACTGGCGGATCGTTCCAAAGGTCTTGAGAGCAGCAGTGGTAATTGCTTGCTCCAAGGCCTGAATCAGAACCTTGGGGTCAAGGCCCTTGCTGTCCCCGACTTCCTTGATAACCATCGTTAAATTGGCGGCTTGCATAACTTTTCTCCTTTATGCCCTCTTCCCCTGGCCCTTCATGAGGGCACTCCAATCGGGGATAAGTCTCGCCGAAGTGAGATCGGCGAGTGGCAATGCGAAATGGGTGTCGTCAACATCGATGGTGACGGTGGTGTCGTCGTCTGACACAGAAACCAGAGTGCCTTTGAACTTGCGGCGGCCATCGAGGCCATCCTGCAAGAGCACTTTTGCTTCACTTCCAAGAAAGCGGCGGAAGTGGGCAGCGGATCGAAGCGGCCTATCGAGGCCTGGCGACGAAACTTCGAGTTCGTACGCGCTTGCGATGGGGTCCTCGACGTCGAGAACCGCAGAGACCTCTCGGCTTAGGCTCGTGCACTCGTCGAAGCTAATGGTCTTCTCGGCGCCTTCGGGATAGTCGATGAAGACTCGAAGGACAGCGCCGTTTTGCGATTGGACTAATTCGACCTCTACCAGTTCGTATCCTGCATCAATGCAGATGGGCGCCAATAATTCGCGCAACTGATCGGAGCCAGCGTCACTAACGTCTTCGTTAGATCCGAGTTCGGCGTCACCGATATTTGGGCGGGTAGTTGACACTGGTATGAGATCGATTCGTTACAAAATTAAGCCTAAAGACAAGACAGGATGCGAGAGAGATTTCGTAGCAAGAATTTATATATGAGCCCAGAACTAAGGAAGGTGGAGCAGCCGAAGCCGTCCACCCAGGATGAGCCTCATATGTAGGGGGCGAATTACCACGGGCATTGTGGGTTTGCAAGGGTTTGCCCACGGTGAGCGCTTTGCGGAGCCGATCCGCTGCGCCTGTTCCCCTCGTGCGAATTCTGCTAAACCACAGAGCGATGACGACGAACGCTACGCTCAGCAACAAGGCCGCGGTAATTCAGCTTTGCTCAAACGGGGATTTACTCGCAAATCTAGCTACTTGCGAGCGGTTGGTATCACAGGCTGCCGCCCGGGGCGCGAGTTTGGTCGTGCTACCAGAGTGCTTTGCCTTTTTGGGCGAGCGCGAGCAGGACAAATTTGAGGTAGCCGAGTTCCTTGTGCTCGGTGCCCTCCCCGATTCTGCTGGGCCGATCCTCCGAAGCATCACCAAGATGGCGACCGAGCACAATCTTTGGGTGATTGCCGGGGGAATTCCCGAGCTTCGTCCAGAAGATGCCGAGTTGCCAACCAAGACCACGGCCTACAATACCTGTGCGGTTGTGAGCCCTGCGGGCGAGTTGGTTTCGGCCTACCGCAAGATTCACCTCTTTGATGTCGACATTCCCGGCGGTGCGACTCTTAAGGAGAGCGCTGCCACATCAGCTGGCAGCGAAGTTTTGGCTGTCGATACAAGCGTCGGCCGCGTTGGCCTGTCGATTTGCTACGACCTGCGCTTTCCAGAACTCTACCGCAAGCTCACCCTCGACCAAGGCGCAGAAGTGCTCGTTGTGCCCGCGGCCTTTACCGCCCACACCGGCGCAGCGCACTGGCACACGCTGTTGCGAGCACGGGCGATCGAGAACCAGTGCTGGGTCCTCGCCGCCGCTCAGACCGGCCGCCACAATGCCAAGCGCCACTCCTACGGGCACTCGCTAATTATCGATCCATGGGGCGTGATTCGCGGCGAGGTTGCCGAGGGCGATGGCATTGCCATTGCCGAGATCGACAGCGCCTTCACCACGCAGAAGCGCACCCAACTTCCCTGCCTCACCCACAGCGTACTGCGCCAAAGCTAATCTGATGTCCGACGATGTAGTGCCAGACAAAGACCTGCCTGCCAACGACGAAGCTTCGGCGGCAGATGCTGCAGCGGCCGAGCCTGTGGCGGTCAAAGCCCCTGCGGCCGCGCCAATGGCCGATGACGAGCCCATCCCCAAACTGCCAAGAGCGCCACTTATGGGCAAGCTCTCAATGGCAGCCATCATCCGCATCGGCATGTTTGGCACGCTCTTCTACGCAATTATCGTCATGCGCAAACCCTGTGCAGAAGGCGCTGGCCGCTTCATCATGAACTTTGACGACGTAGCTGATGCGGGCCCAGCTCCTGCTGTCGACAAGCGCTACCCAGGGTTTGAATTGATTTCGGCCGAAGAGGCGCTAAAGCGCTGGCCCGACAAACCCGCCGATGATGCTGGCGCGGGCGACCAAGGGGACGGCGGCACCGCTGCGAAGAGTTCTGAGGGAGAGACGGATAACGAGACGGCTGCTAACGACAGCGATGTCCGCTAGCGAGTAGCTCGTGCGCATCCCAAGACGGGCTGCGTTGGGTGCAGCGACGGCAAAAAGCGCGAATCCGGCGAGGAAAAACAATCCTGAGACAGCGTCCTTCTATCTCCAGAGGCTGAGCACAAAAGGCAATCGGCGTTTCCCCATCCTGCGCTGTCGCCGTAGATGGACCCGAGCCGTCAGCGGGATGCGACCGGTCTAGCTCGCGTCAGCCGATGGCCACAAATTCTTGATCGAGAGTTCGAGGCGTTTGCGCCCTGCCCACTCGGTAATCGCCGGCATATAGGCGACGTCGATTCGGTTGCCAGCGCCCGGGTCTTTCTCGCCGAGGCCAAAGGCGATGCCCGAAAGCTCGCGGCCGTGCTCATCCTTGAGCGTGAGCTTAAGGTGCGAGCCATCGCCAACCCGTCTTGAGGCTTTGACTTCAACATTGCGGCTCATGAGCAGAGGCTCGGCATTGCCTTTGCCAAACGGCGCCAATGTCTGAAGCTCGTTTGCCAAGTGCTCGCTAACCTGGTCGGCGCCGACTTCGGCATCACACTCGTAGGCGATAACCGTCTCTGGGCCCTGCTCGGTAACCGCCGCTAAGAACTGTTCGCGGAAGCTATTGATGTGCTCGGGCAACATACTTAGGCCTGCCGCAGCAGCGTGGCCGCCAAAGCGAATGAGGTTCTCGCTGCTCACATCGAGAGCGTTGTAGAGGTTTACGCCTCCAAAGCTTCGCGCCGAACCACGCGCTTCGCCAGACTCGGTATCGATGGCGATAACGACCGCTGGCTTTTGAAAGTGATCGACAAGCCGGGAGGCGATAATGCCCACGACGCCATGTGCCCAACCTTCGCCAGCCACGACGATGGCCGAGTGCTCTGTGGGCGACTCGGTTTCGAGACGTTCCATCGCCTCGGCAAAGACTTTGTCCTGCTCGGTGCGCCGCTCGTTGTTGATGGTCTCGATAAGGCGAGCCGCGGCTTGCGCGGTGTAGCGATCGGGGGCCCGAAGAACATCGAGTGCGGCCTGTGCATCTCCAAGGCGGCCCGGCGCATTTAAACGTGGCCCAAGCTTCCAACCAATGGTTCGCTCGGTAACAAGTTCCGACCGTTTAACCCCTGCCATCTCAAGTAGCGCATCAACTCCAGGACGAGCACGGCGGTTTAGGTGTCGCAGCCCCTCGGTGGTCATGATTCGGTTCTCATGCGACAGCGGCACCAGATCGGCGACGGTACCCATGGCGACAAGATCGAGCCAGGTCGTTACGTTTGGCTCGGGGCGGCTGGCGCCAAAATGGTTCAAGCTTCGCAGCTCGGTTCGAAGCGCACCCATCACGTAAAAGGCCAGCCCGACAGAAGCCATGCCCTGAAAGGGAAACTCCGAGTCGGCGCGAAAAGGATTGATAAGCGCGAGTGAGGGATGCGGTGCATCGGCCGAGGGCACCGTGTGATGGTCGATGATAATGACCGGAACGCTGTGCTCTGCGGCCCGCTCGATCGAAGGGATGTCGGAGGTGCCGCAATCGCCAGTGATGATGAGCGTGCAGCCTTCGTCAACAAACTTCTGAGCGGCCTCGACGGTAAAGCCATAGCCCGCTTTGCGGCTTGCCACTTGCGTGACGACCTTCATGCCAAAGGCTTCGAGGGCCTCGGTGAGGAGCGTGGCGGTTGTTACGCCATCCACATCGTAGTCGCCAAAGACGCCGACGCGCTCGCCGCTTTGTGCGGCTTGCACAAGCCGTGGAAGTGCATCGGCAAGACCAGCGAGCCCGGTGGGAGGGCGTAATCCCGAAAGCCTTGGCTCGAGGAATGCCTTTGCCAAGGGCCCCTTTTGGACTCCGCGCCCAAGAAGACAGCGAGCCGTCACATCGTGAACACCGAGCTCTGCTGTGAGCTCGCTGACAAGGATGTCGTCATGAACTCGGATGCTGCAATCGCTGGACACGTAGCCAGACTATAGAACTGCTATGACAAAAAAACGCCGCATATCTTTCGACATGCGGCGCTTGAGGCCAGTTTCTATGTCGATCCCGCGATCGACACTAGAGGGCGAGCCTACTCGGTTTTGGGCGCTGGACCGCCAAACCATTTGTTGTGAATTGCCAGAGCAACCGGCGAAGCGACAAAGATGGATGAGTACACACCTACAACAACTCCGATGTTCATAGCAAATGCGAAGTTGCGAACCAGCCCGGTACCGAGGAGGTTCATCATCAGCGTCACAACGAAGAGCGTGATCGAAGTGAGAAGAGTTCTGGCCATCGTCTCGTTTAGCGAGATGTTAATGATTCGGCCAAACTTGGTGTCTTTTAGGCGAACGACGTTCTCGCGGATTCGGTCGAAAATAACCACCGAGTCGTTTACCGAGTAGCCGATAACCGTGAGCAAGGCGGCCACCGTCGTGAGCGATACCTCCTGCCAGGTAATGGCAAAGACGCCAACCACCAAAATCGCATCGTGAAGCAGTGCCACAACAGCACCCGGTGCGTAGCGAACATCAAAGCGGAATGCCAGGTAGAGCATGATGAGCGCCATGACGTAGAAGAGCGACTTGATGCCGTCGTTCTTGAGCTTCTCGCCAGCGCGAGCGCCCACACCGTAGACGTTTTGAATCTTGACGATGACTTCGCCGCCAAGGGCGCTAGCAATAAGTTCTTGGTACTGGGCATCGAGACCAGCGACAGAGAATTGCAGGTTGTACTCCTGGGTACCCTCGCTTGGCACTGAGAAAGCTTCTACGTTCTCGGGTGTCCATTCGCGGAGGTGCTTGTTGTGCTTTTGAAAGAAGGCCTCGGCCGCGGCCCAGTCAATCGTTCCCGAAGCGCGGACAAACATGCGATCGCCTGACCAGCTGGCCTTGAGAACGCCAGGGTCTGCAAACGTGGCAACGAAGTCGGCAGCAATCTTCCTGCCCTCTTCTTTCTTTACAGCTCCAAACTCAGGAGTTCGGACGAGCATTCCCGATGCCTCGACAGCTTTGCCGTCGGGACCTTCGGTTTGCCAGGCAAAGTTTGAGACTGCGAAGCCCGACTTTCCTGCGTCGTTAAGTGCGCCGCGAATCATTGCTGCGTCAACAGGGTGCGGAGTTCCATCCTGATTCTCGAAAGCGAGAATCAGTTCGGTTCCCCCCTTAAAGTCGATGGTCCAGTTTAGGTAGTCGCCTCGGGCCGACTTGTTGACGAAGAGCATGGCGATGCAGGCAAAGACTGCGATCAACGACACGAGGGCCCAGGTTTTTCTCTTCTCGATGAACTCGAAATTGCCATTGGGCTTTACGAGTTCGCGGAACGGTTTATGCGTTTCTGACATGGTGATTCTCGCGATGTCCTAGAGGGAAATCGTCGGAGCCTTTCGGCCCTTGCCTACGTAGTGTTCGAAGAGAAGCCTAGTCACCCAAGTTGCACTAAAGAGCGTGCAAACAATGCCAATCATGAGCATGACAGCAAAGCCGCGGATTGGACCTGAGCCGAACTGGTAGAGGACGTAGCCGGCAATACCGGTGGTGAGCTGGCCATCGAGAATGGCAGCAAAGCCACGACCAAAGCCGGCATCGACTGCGCCTTTAACCGACTTGCCCGACCGCAGCTCTTCTCGAATTCTCTCGTAGATGATGATGTTGGCATCCACCGCCATGCCGACTGTGAGCACCAAGGCCGCAATGCCAGGCAGAGTCAACGTCGCTCCAAAGGTAGCCAAGATGGCCATCATGAAGAGAATGTTGAGTGCGAGTGCAACAACCGAGATGACACCGCACTTGCGGTAGTAGACGACCATAATGATGATCACCAAGAGCGAGCCAAGGATGAAGGCGAACTTTGCTTTGTTCACCGCATCTGCTCCGAGGAGCGGCCCGACTTTTGATTCGGAGTCGGCGCGAAGTGGCGCTGGCAGTGAACCGGTGCGAAGGACGTTTACAAGGTCTTGCGCTTCGGTCTGCATTTGCTGCGGGTTGTTGCCACCCATTGAGATGGATGAGCTGCCGCCTGCGATTTGCGCTTGAATGGTTGGTGCGCTGTTGATTTTATCATCGAGGATGATGGCCATCTTGCGACCAACGCTCTTGCCGGTTAGCTCGCCAAAGCGACGGCCGCCCCAACGATTAAACTCGATAAGAACCTCGGGCTTGTTGCTGGTTGGGTTCCAGTAGACGTAGGAGTTTTGAACCGCAGAACCCGAGAGCTCGACAGCTCGGTACAAGTAGTAGGAGCGCCAGTATGGGTCAATTTTGGGATCCGCTGGCTTCACAAGCTCGTAGCCGTAGGCGTGGTCATCGTCCAAGGCGAGGCCTGGATTTCGAGCGCCCAAACCTTCGAGGTATCCAAGAAGAACTTGGCGACCAGTTACGTTGCAGAAGCGCCCCGCAGGGTCGCGATCCTCAGCAACGTCCAGGCAGCCAATCTCGTCGGCTTCAGCGTGGGTAAGTTTTTCGCGACGGTCTTCCGCTTGAAGGTAGTAGTCAACGTAGACGCGGCCCGACTCGTCGTGAGTCCACTGATCAATGTTGACGTCGATCTTGAGATCGAGAGCAACTTGGTCGGTCTTTGCAAAACCATAAGCGCGCTTCATAAAGTCGTTGCGAACTTTCCCGTTCACTTCGGCTTCGTCGATGATCTTGAATTCGAGTTTTGCTGTGCGCTCGATTAGGTCCTTGACCCGACCGATTTCCTCTTCATCGAGGCCCGGAAGCTCAACGATGATTTGGTCGCCCTTGGCAATAACCGAAGGCTCTGCAACACCACGCTCGTTGATGCGCTCGCGAACCGTTTGAATGGCTTGCTCGAGCGCTGAGGTCTTGATGCCCTCGGCGTAGTCGGAGGAGACGCGAAAGCACACGCTCTTTGCGGCGTCATCACTTGCAGCGCAATCGCGCATCTCGATGATTTCGTCGTAGTCGCGAGCCACTCGGCTTTTGATCTGCTCGACGTTTTTGGCATCTTCGAGGATGACGCTTACTGCACCAACAGGCGCAGGTGGCGTGCTTACGCGACCCTTGATGCCAAGCTCTTCGAGCTGGGCTTCCATGTCGCGCTTGAGCTCGGACGCCTTGTCGTCGACAGCCTTATCGAGATCGATACTGTAGACGATGTGCAGACCTCCCTGGAGGTCGAGTCCATAGTTGATGCGAGTATTAAAGAGCTTGCTAAACCAGCTTGGGAGCTGGTCGCGAGCAACGAAGGAGGGCACGAGTGTCATGACTGAGAGGCCGATTAGGGCCACTAGCCAGAACGTGCGCCATTTAACTTTGCGTTCCATGAACTAATCCAGAGCGTTCGAAGCGATGCGTTCTTACGTGGGGGTTTACTAGAAAAAGGTCGCGAGTTACGCGGCCTTCTCCTTATCGTCGTTGTTGTCTTTTTTGGCGACGGTAGCTTTGGGATCGTACTTGCCATCAACGTGGCTGCGAAGGACGCGAATGCGAACCTTCTCTTGCACTTCAACAACGAGCTCGTTGTCTTTGACGCCAGAGATTTTCCCGATGACGCCACCGCGAGTCACGATAACGTCCCCCTTACCGAGGGCGGTGAGCATCGCTTGATGCTCCTTTTGCTTCTTGGCCTGTGGACGAATCAGGATGAAATAAAACACCCCGAACATCAGAAGCATCATGAACATTGGACTTGCGGCACCCATTTGGAATCCTCTTTATAGTAAAGCTGTGCGTACTGATTTCTGAAATCAGCTAATAACGCGAAAAGACGCGTCGACTTAGCATCGGGGGACCACTAAGGTCAAGGAAGAGGTAACGGCTCTCGCCCCTCTAAGATCGCTTGGCGCATGCCCCGCATGTGTCGGGCGTAGTAGCTCAAGTTGTGGATCGTTGCCAGCCTGCTGAACAGTAACTCCTTGGCTTTGAGCAAATGCCTTAGGTAAGACCTACTAAATGTGCTGCAGGTGTAGCAGTCGCAGTTGGGGTCCAATGGACCGGTATCGCGACGGAACTTGGCATTTTTGATCTGTAGTTTGCCCTCGGATGTGAAGAGAGTTCCGCTTCTGGCGTTTCTCGTGGGCATCACACAATCAAACATATCGACTCCGGCAATGACCCCCTGGTAGAGATCTGCGGGGGTTCCAACACCCATAAGATATCGTGGATTCGCGGGCGGAAGTTTGTGAGCTACGCCTTGGAGAACCCGGTACATCTCCGGTGGCGGCTCGCCAACCGAGAGCCCACCGATGGCATATCCGTCAAAGCCAATGTCCTCGAGCTCGGCAAGATGGCTGAGTCTGCGCTCGACATCGAGGCCGCCCTGGATGATTCCAAAGAGCGCCTGCCCCGCTGGCCTCTCGACCTCGGCGCAGCGCTTTGCCCAAGCGGTGGTTCGGCGCATGGCGATGTCGTGGTCGCGCGGATGCGATTCGGCGGGTGGGCACTGATCAAAGACCATGGCGATGTCGGAGCCGAGCACACCTTGGATGTGCATCGAGACTTCGGGGGTGAGCCGGTGCTTGCTGCCATCGATGTGCGAGCGAAAGGTCACGCCCTCTTCGTCGATCTTGTTGTTCTTTGCCAGACTAAATACTTGGAAGCCTCCCGAGTCGGTGAGGATGGGCCGCTCCCACTGGGCGAAGTTGTGCAGACCTCCGTGGTCCTCGATGACGTCCAGCCCCGGGCGCAAGTAGAGATGATAGGTATTGCCGAGAATGATCTTGGCGTCGATGGACTCCGCGACCAGATCGGTTGGCGCTAGGGATTTTACTGAGCCCACCGTGCCCACGGGCATGAAGACCGGAGTCTGAATATCGCCCCGTGGGGTGTGAAGAATGCCGGCTCGGGCATTGCCAACTTGCGCCTGCAGTTCAAAGGAGAAGCCTTTGGTGTTCATGGTCATTTACGCGTCTCCGGCTGCGGGGCTAATAACATTGCATCGCCGTAACTGTAGAAGCGGTATCCAGCGGTTACTGCATGCTCGTACGCTGCCATCATGCGCTCGTAGCCTGCAAAGGCACTAACCAGCATAAGTAGCGTCGACTTGGGTAAGTGAAAGTTTGTGAGAAGCGTGTCGACGATTTTGAACTCGTAGCCAGGCGAGATGAAAATCGATGTGCGACCTGGGCCAACACGCACGGTTTTCTTGCCGGTGGCGGCGCTCTCGAGCGCGCGCACAACTGTGGTGCCTACCGCGACGATGGGCCTGCCACTTTCGATAAGCGCGGCGCACTCGGCAGAGACGTGATAGCGCTCTTCGTGCAGCGCGATGTCGTCGAGTGACTCGGCCCGCACGGGTGCAAAGGTGCCAAGGCCTACATGCAGCGTAATGCTGGTGCGTGTGATGCCGCAAGCATCCAGGGCAGCGAGAACCTCTTCGCTAAAGTGCAAACCCGCTGTCGGCGCTGCAACGGCGCCCTGCTCGGCCGCAAAGAGCGTCTGATAGCGCGAGCGATCCTCCTCGGTATCGCCTTGCCCGCGCTCGATGTACGGCGGTAGAGGCAGCTCGCCATACTCTTCGAGCAGTGAGAAAACTTCGCAGGGGAACTCGATTATGATGCTGCCGTCCGGGGCACGCCCGCCAAGGGATTTACATTGCACGCCGGCGCCCACAACATCGAGAATGCAACCATCGCGAATGGGCTTTGAGGCCTTGGCAAGGCAGCGCCACTGATTGTCTGCGGCGACCGGTTCGAGCAAGAGCAGCTCGACGGCGCCGCCGCTGAGCTTTTGCGTCCGCAGGCGCGCGCGAATGACCTTGGTATCGTTGACCACTAAGACCGCGTCTTGCGGCAGCAACTCGACAATGTCGGCAAAGCCCATGTCCAAGAGCCCGCCCTCCGCTGGCAGTACGAGAAGCCTGGAGGCATCTCGGCGCTCGGCAGGAGTTTGCGCAATGGACTCGGCCGGAAGCGCAAAGTCGTAGTCTGAGGTTCGCCGCATGGGGCGGCACTATGCCCGTAAGGTCATGCGGGGTAAAGTGCCGGCCATGTCTCGCTCTCTACTTTGGCGCGCTGTTTTAACGCTTGCCCTGCCCGCTGCGATGGCCAGCGACGCCTCGGCCCAACGCCCCACGGCTTCGGTAGTCTCGAAGGTCGATGTGAATGGCGATACTCGCCCAGACGAAGTTCGCATCGATGAAGATGGCAGCATCACGGTGCACATCACAGGTGACGACGATGCGGGCGCTTGGACTCCACTCGCTGCAACCGGCAAGGTTGTTGGCGGCAGCATTGTTGTTGATTCCAAACTCGATACGGGCCGCACGATCATCTTGGCCACATCGAAGTTGGGCCGGCGAGGTGGACGCAGTTTCACTGAGGCGGTTGCACTCGCATGGACCCCTGGCCGTTTAGAAACACTCTGGCGCGGCAAACTGGGAACGCAGGGCGCCGACGGCGCAACCAGTCTCAGCATTGAACTTGGCACCTATGGCCTTATTAAGTATTCCAATCGCCTGGGCGTCTCGCGCTGTGATGGCGAAGCGGCGCAGCTCGACGCCGAGCGCTACGACTTTGCGACAAGCCGATTTAGACCGGCCCGGCAAGCACTGCGAATGGCTGAAGCCGACTCGCAGCCGCACATCGTGGCAAGTCGCAAGGCACCCGACTTTGTGCCCGCGAATGCTGCGGCCTTTTGGTTTCGGGCCACAGGCTCATCATCTTCGAGCTTGGCCAACTCGGCGGCAGAGCTGGTTGCACCGATTGCGATTGCCGATGGCTCTGACACCACAGCTTGGGTGGAGAACAAAGGCGGCACTGGCACCGGCGAGTTTGCAACCTTGCAAAGCAGTGTTGGCGATGTGCACGTGCGCGCCCTGCGACTGGCGCTTGGCCACGGCGCTGCAGCGAAGTCCTACAACCGCCCAAAGCGAATCGGAATTATTCTTAGTGCCTCAGAAAAATACTGGGTCGATGTCCCGAAGGATCCGCGAGAGGCACAGTGGGTCGTTCTCCCCAAGCCGGTTGTTACAAGTTGCGTCACCGTCCTCCTCGACTCGGTCTACCCAAAGCGGCCATTGGCGCAAACAGCCATTTCCGAAGTAACTGTATTTAGCGCCGAAGAGCTCGATCCTGCGAAGGCTGCTGAGCGGCTCGCCGAACGACTTGCGGCGGGCAACTCGGCTGCAGATACCCAGAGACTGCTTTCCAGGTTTGGCCCCGGTGCGAGCGCTGCACTTGTAAAGGCCATCGCAAAATCGAAGCAGCGTGGCGACGCGGCAACCCAAGGCGAGGTCAAGAATCTACGACTTGCTCTGGCAAGCATTCCCGCGGCGCCCTTGCAGCTTGTTGCCGGCCTTGCAGACGAGAAGCTGAGCTCGCGCGAGCACAATGTTTTTTCAGCTGCACTTCTGGCATTGCAAGAGCCGGCGATTGCGCCCCTTGCCGTGGCGCTTCTCAGCGGCACCTTGTCGTCGGAATCCACGAACCGCGTTGCGAGCGTTCTTTCAGCCCTGCCGCAAGCACAAGCCAGCGAGGCTCTCTTAAATGCCACGGGCAACGGCAGTGAAGCGGTCCGGGTTCACATCGTGCACGCCCTGGCAAACCGGCCTGACGCCTGGCAGCAGCTGCCTGCGGCAGTCTCCCCAGAGAACACCGATACAACCCAGGCCGACCTGATTCGAGCGATGGGATTGGCAGCAGAGCGTCTGGCTGTCGGTAGCCCCGAACGCGCCGCCCTTAGCACCTCGGTAGCCAGCGCTGCCAACGCAGAAAGCCTTGGCTACGAGGAGCACTACCGAGCCCTTCAAGCAGCGGGCTACGTGGGAGGTGCGGCTGCCATTGGCGCACTACTTTCCAACATTGAAACGCTCTCAAGTCGCAAAGACGCAGAAGGACTTGCACTCTTGCGTCGCGCGCTCACCTCCCTTGGACGCGCAACAGAAGATGCAGCTCCGACTGATCTTGCGGACAAAGTTGCCCAGGCCATTCGAGCCGCTCTTGTGCACAACGATCCGGGGGCTAGGCTTGCGCTGCTAGCCGCACTTGGCGCCAAGGTTGCGCCTCCGCTGTCGGTCGAAGAGCGCCTTCGCGACGACACTTGGCCCGAAGTGCGCCGAGCCGCGGCTGCCTCGCTTTCCATTCGATGTGACGCGCAAAGTGGCGCGGCCCTGCGAACGGCCGCTCTCGAAGATGCCAGCGCGATGGTTGCGCGGAGTGCCTTTGGCGGCCTTCTGCGCTGCAAAGGGCCAGGCAATTTCGACATCGCCATGGACCTTGTAAACAATAGCAAGCGCCCGCTCTCGCTACGCCTTCAAGCCGCCCGTGCACTTGGCGAATTGGCGACACCTTCGCAAGCCAAGGCTGTGATCGCACTCTTCTCGAAAAACCGCCGCAAAGCGCTCGCCAGTCGCACAAGCGGCAAGGTTGCCTCTGCCCTGTCCCGGGCGCTGGCCGACCTGGGGACTCCAGCGGCAATTCGGGCGCTTGAGAGCAGTGCAGCGGATCCTGCGTTTCCACAGCTGCAGGCCGCTGCCATTACCGCGCTTGGCGAGTTGTGCCCAGCTACTTCAAAGCAGCTCTTTGAGAGGCTCCGAAACGGCCATGAGCACACGGTCTCTTCGGCGGCAACGATGGCCGCTCGCCAGTGTTCATCACGCTAGCGAGTTCGGCTCGTTGTCCTGCCGGCTCGTGTCCTGGGCGCTCGTGTCCTGGGCGCTCGCTAACCGAGCGCTGCCAGCGCGTCCTTCGCGCCTTGGTGTGCCGAATCCGCGTTTAGCGCCCGCTTGAACATATCCTTGGCCTTGGCAGTCTCGTCCTTGACCTGGTGAATCTGGCCAAGCTTGAAGTAGACATCGGCCTTGGTGATGCCAAGCGCAGGATCGATGTTCTGAAGCACCATCGAGCGATAGACGCGCCGCGCTTTCTCCCAGTCTTGCTTTGCCATGTAGAGCTCGCCAAGCCCGATCATGGTGCGCACGTTCGTCGGATCAATACGAAACGCCTCTTCGTAGGCAGTGGTGGCTTTCTCGGTATCGCCCTGGGCCTGAAAGATTCCCGCAAGGCGCTGCTTAAAGCGCGCAACCTCTTTCATGTTGCGTTTGGCCTTGGCAGCTTCTGCGAGTTGTTCGTACATGGGCGCAGCCTCCGCATGCCGGCTGGCATGGAAGTACAAGTCGGCAAGCGGCCCGATGATTCGCGGGTTGCCAGGGGCGCTTTGATTGGCTGCCTCTAGAAGAGGAATCACGTGCTCGGGTTGGCCGAGTCGCTCCCCGTAGAGTTCTGCCAACTCGACTGTGAGGTCGAGCTTCTGTGCTGGGTCCTGACAAATCTCGTACCGGCGTCTCACCATATCGGCGACTAAAATCCAATCATCCTTGCCACGAGCTGCTTCTTCGATTCGCTCAAGCGCGACCGGGTGATAGCCATCAAAATGCAGCGCTTGCCCAAAGTGCTCTTGGGCCTTGGCCTCATCGCCATCCTTGTTCTTGGCAACTTCGCCGAGCCTGACGTAGAGGTCAGCGGCATCACGGCCCTGCGGACCAAGAGCCAGTGCGCGTTCTAAGATTTCGCTACAGCGCTCCCAATCGCTTGCCGACTCGTAAATCTTTGCAAGCCTCGTAAGAGCAGCGACCGAGTTCGGATCGCGCACGAGAATCTTCTCAAGCATCTCAGCGGCCTCATCGGGATTGTCGAGTTGGCCTTCCCAAAGCTCGGCGGCCTGGGCAAGCAAGCGAAGCTCACCTGCATCATCGCCCTGCACGGCACAGATCTCCGCGCGAATTTGGTACAGCTCGACAACATCGTGCCAGCGCTCAAGACCGCGCAAGAGCCTATCGAGTTGCGCATTGGCATCCTCGTGCGCGCTATCGATCTCGAGCACACTGCGCATGAAATCCACGGCCTCTTCCGGAGCCTCGCGATCGATTTCCGCCAACTGCGAGAGCCGCATGTACACAGCGATGCGAGCCTCGTCGCCATCGACTGCATCCGCACGGCGCAGCAAGATTTCTTGCACCGCCATAAAGTCCTCGCGCCTTCGGTGCAAAGACTCAAGTGCGTCGAGCGGCGCCAAGGCATTTGGATCGAGGTCGAGGACCGCTTGCCACGCTTCCACGCCGTGTTCGAGGTCGCCAAGTTTCTCGGCGTAGGTCTCGGCAACTTCGGTGCGAAGCAGCCTGTCGGCCTCTGGATCGGTTGCGTAGCGCGACGAGAGTTTTAGAACCTCGATGAGTTCGTCCCAGGCACTTTGCCCGCGATACAAAATTGCCAGCTCACGTGCGGCTTCGCCATCGGCTTCGTCCACATCAAGCACCGCTCGCCAGGCGACAATCGCCTCATCTCGCATCTCAAGTTGAAGGCGAAGATGCGCGACCTCTACCAGCAGTTCGCGCTTCTCGGCGGGCTCGTAGGTAAGTTCGGCTCGGTGCCATTGGGTCTGGGCCAAACGGGCCCAATCGCCTTGTTGACGAGAGATTTCGGCAAGTGCTTTTAGGGCACCGGCATCGTCGGCATCCATCGCGAGCAAGCTTTCGACATTTACCAGCGCCCCTGCGTGATCGTTGAGTTGGTCAATCTTAATGCGGGCACTGCGACTCCCGAGACGGGCTCGAACATCGGGATTGCTACTGCCGGCACAGATACCATCGAGGCGCGCTGCCACTTCACCGTGTCGCTGCACTTGCTCTCCTAGACGCTCAAGCTCTTCAAGGGCTTGCTCGCTCTCTGGCTCTTCCGCAAGCCAACCGCCGACCGCATCGAGAGCACGAGTTGCATCGCCCAGTTCTTGTTCGGCGATCTCCGCAATGCGAGCATAAATTTGCGCGCGTTCGAAGGCATCGTCGACGCCTCCGATCTTGGTGCTTAGAAGGTCGGCAAGCCGAGCCGAATCGCCATCTTGCTCGTAGAGAGGTTCGAGGATGGCAATGATGTTGGCGCGCTCTTGGTCGCTGGTTGCCAGGAGTCGCTCCAATGCGCCCCTCGACGCGCCGTGATTTGCATCGCGCTCTAGGACGTCTCGGTAGGACGCCACAGCATCAGCGACGAGTCCGAGCCTCTGCTCCCTCACATCGCCGAGCATGAAGAGCAAGTTCGCCTGCTCGGTCTCATCCATGGTCGCTTCAGCCCGGCGGGCGTAGGTATCACCGAGTTCGGCATACTTGCCGTCGCGCTCGTAAATGCGCGAGAGCGCCAAGAGCGTGGGGCCTTCATCGTCGGCGACGCCAAGAGCGCGAGCATGGCGCTCGGCAGCCTTACTCAAATCTCCTAGGTTCTCTTCGTAGAAGCCGCCAAGCTTGCTAGCACAGAGAAATTCGACATTCGTATCGACAGTCTCGGCCAAGATTCCCTCGTAAAGCTCGACCAACTGCTGCCAGTTGCCCATCGCCATAGCGAGGCGCTCAAGTTGCCCTTGCACCTGCGCATCTTCCACCTGCACGGCAAGAGCTCGCGACCAGGTCGCAAAGGCACTGGCGGTATCCCCGCGAGACAGCTCGTGCAGTTCAGCGAGTTCGGCAAGCAGTAGGCCCTGTCTCTCCTCGTCGCCATTGGCGGCGCTCAGGCGAGTCTCAAGTATCTGCGCAAGGGCATCGTAGTTGGCTTCCGCTCGGTACACGCCGTCGAGCACCTCACAGCAGCGCTCCATCGTGTCTTCGTTCGCGCTGTGTCGAAGCAGAGCCGCGCGCGCGCCCTCGTGAGCCGGAGCAAGCTCCAAGACTCCTGCGTAGCGCTCGATCGCACCCTCTACTTCTAGCAGGCGCTTTTCTACCGTCTCGGCGGCCGAGAAGGCCCCCTCCACTTTGCTCTCGCCCGTTGCAAGCGTGACTTGCTGGTCCACAATTTCGACAAGGTCTTGCCACATGGACTCTTTTTCAAAGAGGGTTCGCAGCCCTTCAAGAGCGCGGCTATCGTCTGGATCGAGGTCGAGCACAGCTCGCGTCTGGGCAATCGCCTCAAAGACGTCCCCGAGCTTGGTTTCCTGCAGCGTTGCCAATTCGAAGTGCAGGAGGCGGCGCGCCTGCGGATCCTCGTTTGTCTCAATTTTTGAGAGAAGCACCTGAGCCAACTCAGCCCAGTTCTCCTCCGCTGTGAACAGGCGCTCCAACGCATCAAGAGCATCGATATCACCCTCTTTTGCGTTAAGAATATTTCTGTAGGCATCGATTGCCGCGCCTCGATCGGAACGCTCGTTCTCGTGCACCATGGCAGAGCGCCGAAGCAGCCCGACGCGAACGTCTGGATCTTCGGCCAACTCGGCGCGGCGCTCGACGATCGGAATGAGCGCATCCCAGTCCATGGTGGCGACCAGCAGACGATCCAACTCAGAGAGCGCGAGTGCGTGATCGTCGGTGACTTCTAGAAGCCTTCGCAGGCATGCGATGGCCGCTTTGGCGTTGTTCTTTGAGGTCTCGTGAATCCCTGCGAGCTGCATGAGCACGGTACCCACAAGCTCAAAGTCGTACTGATCCACAATCGCGGCTTCGAGAACCTCGATGAGTAGGTCGGTCTTGCCCTGAGAGAGGCCTAGCGAGACAAAACGCCGGTAGAGTTCACTGTCGCCGGTCTCTTCAAGCCACGCCTTGCCAAGCGCCTCGAGAGCTAGCCCAAGGTCGCCTCCACGCTCTTCGTGAATTTGTGCAATCTCGCGCAACATCTCGCCGCGCTGCGATTGGTCTTCGGCATAGAGAAGCTTCGCATCGAGAATGACGACAAGCTTCTGCCACCAATCCTTCTCGCGATAGACTGGCTCGAGGATGTCGGCAATTTGCTCGCGATGGGCATCGTCCATAACGAGGCGCTCGAGTGCGGTGAGGGCCAGCTCGCCGCCAGGCATATGCAGAGCCTCTTGATACTGGTCAATGGCCCCATCCATGTCCTCAAGATGCTGCTCACGGATCTGCGCAAGCCGCAAACGACTTTCTAAAAGCTGGCCAGCATCGCGCGGCCTATCAATTTGGCCGAGCAAGAGGTCGGCGAGTTCGTACCAATTCTCCTGAACTTCGAGCAGGCGATCGAGCTGGCCAATTGCCTTCTCGCTATCGGGATTCACTTCGAGAAGCGCGCGCCAAGCATCCGTGGCCTTGCCGAAGTTCTCAAGTTGCTCTTCTTGGACGCCTGCGAGTTTCTCGTAGATCTCTTGACGACGCGCATCGTCGAGCGATGAGTGCACAACCTCTTCGTACAGGCCTACCAAGTCATTCCAGGCTTCGGCGCGTATCAGCATGGTCTCGGTGCGAGAGAAAACCTGCAGCGCATCCGGATCCATTTGCAGAACGCGCTTGTAGGCAACCAGTGCCTCGTCCACTTTTCCAAGGCGCTTATTGTAGAGTTCGGCGAGTGTCTCGGTGACCTCGCGCAACTCGGGCGAGTCTCCAGTTTCGTCGTCGACATACGCTTGGTAGACAGCGGCAAGCCCCTCCCAGTTGTGCACCACACTTACGAGGCGCTCAAGCTGCATGCGAACTCCGCGGTCGCTCGGGCTCTCGCGGAATACGCGACCGAGCCAGAGAAAGGCTCCGTCGAGGTCTTCGAGTTGGTCCTCGTGCAGGCGTGCAATGTATTTCGTTATGCGAAGGCGCTCGGTCGGATCGTCTGCCGCCTCGAGCTTGATCTCATAGATGCGAACAAGTTGCGGCCACTTTTGCTGAGCGACGTGAATCGGCTCGAGAATCTCGGCAACCGCACTGCGAGTATCCGCTTCTTCGAGCAATCGCTCGAGCGACGCCAAGGCCGCCTGGTGATTTGGGTCGCCGCCAATCGCCGCACCGTAGTTCTCGACCGCAGCATCAGGATCTCGCAGCTGCTCTTCGTAGAGCACACCCAAGCGGAAGCGCAGGTCCACTGCCTCGTCAACCGTCATTGCGAAGCCCAGACGCGACTCGAGTGCTTCTGCCAAATCATGCCAGCGCTCGGTCTGCCGATACAGCGCTTGCAAGCGCGTTGCGACATCGCGCGAATCCGGCATGAGCTCAAGCACTTGCTCCCAGTGCATCGCCGCATCACTCTTGCGATCGAGCTTGTCTTGGCAAAGCACGCCAGCCTCGGTTAAGGCAGCTGCCCGCGCTTCGATGTCGTGGGCAGCAAGTTCGGCTTTCTGAACTAGCAAGTCGTAAAGCGCGCTGTAGTCTTCCCGCTCGCGGTAAATGCCTTCGAGTGCGCGAAGTGCTCGAACATCATCGGGCTGCGCATCGAGAACCAGTTGGTAGTACTGCTGCGCTGTATCCTCGTCTTTGAGGACAGCGCGGCTAAGATCTGCAATGTCGAGATACAAGCGGCGCTGAAGGTCTCCATCAAAGACATCTGATGCGATGTCGCGATAGACGGTGACGAGTGTTGGCAAGGCATCATTTTCGGCGGCTAGCCGCTGCAGATCGACGAGAAGTTCCGGAAGCTCCGGTTCTGCTAACGAACCTCGAACCGCTCTCTTCAGAACCTCGAATGCTGCCGCAGAATCCTGCATCGCAATCTCTTGGATGTTTGCGATTCGACGCAAGTTTGCCATGACCGCGCGCGGATCCTCATTGTCCTCGCTAAGGGCTTCGAGAAGCGAGATAAGCGCCTCGTTGTCTCCACCGGCTTCGTACAGAGGATCCAAGAGTTCGGCAGCTCGCACGCGCAGATCGGGGTCTGAGACAAAGCCGCGCAAACGCTCACGCGCCCCTGTGTGATCAACATCGAGGCGCAAGACATCGGCGAAGTGTTCGACAGCTTCGCTCGGTCGCGAAAGATCATCGGCAAGCACAACGCCGGCCTCGAAAAGTAGAGCCGCGCGGGGCGCGCCCTCGCTACTTTGCACACGCCGCTGCAAAATGTCGAGTAGGTCGTCAAACCTCGCCTCGCGCCGGTAGATGGTCGCGAGCGATTGCAGAACTTCATCGTGCTCGACATCGAGGTCAAGCACCTCTAGGTAGCTTGCGATCGCCTCGTTGGGCTCTTGCAGCTCGCTCTCGTACAACTTCGCAAGGCGACACAAATAGCCAGCCCGTTCTGGACCGACTTCCATAAGGTCGATGCGCCTTCGCACGATATCGGCAAGATCCCGATGCGCGCCGCTGGCTTCGAGCAAACGTTCGCTAGCAGCCAAAGCAGAGGCATCCTCTGGGTCTTCCCCGAGAACGGCCTGCCAAGACCGCAGGGCTGCCTCCGCGTCTTCCAGAGCAACTTCTTCGATTTCGGCGACGCGAGTGAGCAGTGTCTTACGCTCCTCGCTAGATTCCGCCCACTCGGCTGCGCCGCGAAGGGTCTCAGCCTGCTTGCCAAATTGAGAAGAATTCGCATAGAGCACGTCCAGCGTACTGCTGGCGTAGCGAATCGTCTCGGGGTCCGAGGTATCGAGAGCCAGAATGCGTTCCAGCAACGTCATGGTCTCGGCGGGTTGCACAAGGACATCGTGGCGAATATCCGCACAGCTGCGCAGAAGTCGCGCACGGGTGCTCAGGTCACCTTCGTTGACCTTGTCGACAGCCGCTTCAAGAGCTGCAGCCAACTCGGCCCAGCCATCCACAAGCGGTGCCAGCGTTAGCAGTGCAGCGAGGCAGCGCTCATCGCTTGGTTCGACGGCAAGGGCAGCCATCCAACTCTCCATCGCGGCCTGCGGATTCCCTAGCGCCTCGTCTTGAATCTCGGCCATGCGGGCATAGAGTTCGAGGGCTTCGGGAGCGCTATCGGCACACTCGGCTTGCACAGCGAGCATGCGGCACAGCGACGAGCTGTCTGCTGCTGCTTCGTAGATTGGCTCTAGCAGGCGGGCGATTCGCAAGCGCAAGTCTGGGTCGGCAAGGAGACTCTCGCACACCGCTCGCGCCTCTGTGTCTTCGTTGTTTCGCGAGAGAATTTCTTCGGCGAGATCCACAGCACCATGACTGCGGCCAAGCTTCTCGGCGCGCAGACGTGCCCTGCGGCAATCATTTGCCGAACGCGCACTGCCCTCGAGATAGTCGGACCAGTTCCCTAAGAGTTCTTCCAACTCTTCCCAGCGCTCGCTGCGCTCGTAGATGCCACCAAGTGCCGAGAAGGCCCGCGATTGTTCGGGATCCGACTCGATAATGCCTTTAAACGCCGCTTCCGCAGCCGTCGCATCATCCAGAACCCCTTCGGAGAGTTCTGCGAGCTGCCAGTACAGTTGAACGCGCTCAGACACGTCAAAGGTACGCACAACCTGCTCTTCGAGCAGTGTCTTGAGCTCTGCCCACTTCTCGGACATTCGGAAAATTCGCGAAAGTGCCTGGTGCGCATTCGCGTGCCCTTCTTCTAGGCCTTGCACCCGGCGCCACGCTTGCTCTGCGGCCTCGGCATCATCGAGAATCTCGTCACAGAGGATCGCAAGTTCCATCGCGATGCCCAACTTGACGGTCTCGTCGCAGCCTCGCTCGTCACAAATGCCAAACGCTGCTTCCAGCTTTGCACGCAAATCGCCAACTCGGTCCAAGAGCTTGCCGAGCATGTCGAGACGCATCCGATTGCCAGCATCGGCTGGGTCGAGCATCAACAAACGCGCCGAGGCCGCGTAGGCCCTCTCGGGATTGTTTAGCTCATCATCGTAAAGGCCGGCCAACCTGGACTCATAGCCCAGGCGCTCTTCGCCTTCGGCAGTGACAACTAAGACCTCGATAGCCTCTGCGATCTTGGCATGTGCTGCCGCCTGCTCGAAGGCAGGCAAGAGCAAGTGTGCCATCTCGACGCGAACCTCGGGCGCTTGCCCATCTTGCATGAAGAATTGCAGCGCGTTGTAAACATGCTGGGATGGCGCGAGTTCCATGCAGCGCTTAAACGCCTCACGAGCGTCATCCGGGCGAGTTAACGGCCCCTGATACAGCTCACCAAGGCGGTAGTGCAGCGCAGCTTCCGAATCGGAGTCGCCGGCAATGCCAACTTCCGCTTCGAGAATCCCTGCGAGTTTTTCCCAATCGCCAAGGCCCTCATAGATGCGTCCAAGCGCACGCAGGGCACGCCTATTTTCTGGCTCGATATCGAGAATCGAGCGAAAACTCGCGACCGCGGCATTGGCGTCCTCAAGTTGTTCCTCCTCGATGTGCGCAACTTTAAAGAGCAACTCAACTTGCTGCTGAGCATCTTGTCCCATTGCCACGCGTTTGCGCAGAATTCTGAGAAGCGCAGGCCACTCACTTTGCTGAGTTGCGAGTCCCTCCAAGGCGTCGAGCGCTTGGCGGTCGTTTGGCCGAAGTTCGAGCACAGCCTGAAAGTGCTCCTGAGCCTTAGCCGGCTGGTGTAGGCGCTGTTCGGCGATACCTCCGAGTTCGCGGAAAAGCTCTACGCGCTCGTCCTCACTCGCCTCTTCACCGCGGGCGCGAGCAACCAAGATCTCCGAGACTTCTTGCCATGCATCGGCTTCGGCGCCAAGGCGCTTTAGTTCGGAGAGTAGCTCAGGATCGCTAGGGCGGATTTGGTAGAGACGAGCTGTCCACTGAAACGCCAACGACTTGGAACCGAGCTGGTTCTCACAGAGTTCGCGGATATCGTGAATAAGGCGAAGCGACTCTTCTTCGCTTGCGTGTTCCAGCAGGATCTCGTGGATGCTTAGAAGGCGAGCCCACTTGCCAGCGTCGCGGTACAGCGGCACCAGCGCTTGTGCAGCACCAAGGTGCTTTGGCTCGACGCTTTGCAGACGCTCGTAGACCCGTGCAACTTTATCTGGGTTGGAGATGTTCTCCTGAGCCACCCGCCCGGCCCTCTCAAGTAGCGCGACGGTCTCGGCACGATCTTGGAATTTATCTGAGATCGAGAAATAGGCTTCGACAAGGTCGTCCCAGTGTCCCATTCCGCCGTAGAGGGCTTCCAAAGCGTCATAATCGCGAGCTGCAGCATAGAGTTCGCGCAGGACACGAGCTGCCTTGCCGTGATTTGGCTTTAGCTCGAGAATCTCTTGATACACCTTTGCCGCTTGAGCAGGAGCCTTGAGCCTATCGGCATAGACCGCGCCCATCTTCTCCAAAACCGGTAAAGCGGCCTCGGGCGTCACGGCGAGGGCGCGCTTGCGTGCGAGCATCTCGACAAGTGCTGGAAAGCGTTTCTCGCGCTCGTAGAGAGCACAGAGAGCGTCGTAGGCCGCAGGCGCATCCGGGGCAATATCGTCTGGATCCGTCGTGGATCCAGGCAGCTCCAGCACCTGATTCCAGATATTGATCGCGAGTCGGCTATCGCCGAGCTTTGTGCCAGCCAGTGCCGCCATACTTGCGTAGTGCGTTCGGCGCTCGTTCACATCCAACGAGAGCGCTTCGCGACCGAGCAGTTCGATGAGGGCGCGCCACTGTCGGCGCCGCGTGTAAATCTCTTTTAGCCTGGCGATGGCCTCGACATGCGTCGCATCCATCACTAAGAGTTCTTCTAGTGGCTTGATGGCCTGGGCATAGTTGCCAAAGCGATCGATCCACAGCGCCGCAACTTCGCTAAGCAAGGCTGCGCGAACGTCGAGGCCAAGTGTCTCCAAGTGCGCTTTGCGCGTGAGAACAGCGATAAGATCGTTCCAGCGGCCAAGCTCTCGGTACTTCTCGCCCAGCGCATCCAGCACATCGACATTCGAGGGCTGGAGCGTTAGAATGCTGTTGTAGGTATTGATGACCATGACGTCGAGATTGAGACGGTCACGGTAAATCTCGACAACTTCGAGTAGACCTTGGACGCGGCCCTCAGTGTCATCCGCTGGCAGCTTCTCGACTTGGTCTTTGATGAGGTCGAGGAGCGCATTCCACTTGCCGGTGCGCTCGTAGAGACGGCGCAGTGATTCCGAAGCCTCGATGTTTGTTGGATCGCTGCGGAGTATGCTCTTCCAGCTATCAATCGCCTTCTCCGGGTTGTCCATGCTGCCCTCAGACAGCTGAGCCAACTCGACCATGAGCTCTTGCTTGCGATCTGGGTCCGAGGCTCCAACGCTCTTTAGTGCCTGGCGGTACAGCTGCATGAGCTTGCCCGACTGCTCGGTTTGCACGTAGTAGTCTTTGTAGAAGTCGAGCTGCACTCGGTGTGCTGGCGATACTTTGCGCAGTCGTGCGAAGTACTCTTCGGCCGCTTCCGCATCGCCTAAGCGCTGCCAGTGCAGCATGCCGATTTGAATCAGCATGTCGATTTCGGTTTCGGCACTACTCGATCGGCGCTTGCTCTTTAGGGCATTTGTGTAGAGCGAGACTGCCGCGGCCCAGTTTTGCTCGGCTTCGTAATGCGTTGCCAGATAGCCAAGTGCGCGCGAGTTGCCAGGTTCATCGGCGATGACCTGTTGCATCGCTGTTGTCGCGAGTTCTGCGTCGTTCAGTGCGCCCTGCCCGAGTTCGGCGAGCCGGATCCAACAGGCAATGCGAATTTCAGGTTTGTCGGCAACTTCTACGCAGCTTTGCAGGTGCTGCTGCAGCTCGTCCCAACGCTCGGCACCGCCAAGCAGGCGCGCCAACTGAAGTGCCGCTCGATTGTTCTTTGCATCAACTTCGAGAGCCTTGCGCAAATAGGTTTCGACTTCGCTAGCGCCTGGGCTGTAACGCGCATAGGTCTCCGCCGCCGCACGGTAGAGCATGGTTGCGAGACGTGGCTCGGTGGTTGCCTCGGCCTCTTCGATGTACTTCTCGACAATCTGCTCCCAGTGCACCTGGACTTGCTCAAGATGCGCGAGCATCTCCTTTACATCCGTGTTGTCGGGTTGCAATTGCAGTGCTTCGTTCATGCACTGCAAACTTGTGTCGGCATTGAGCAAGTCTTCAAAGACGACTTGGCCTTTGCCGACGAGCAAGGCCGCTTGACGCTCGCCATCCGCGTGCTCAAGCTCCAAGTCAAAGAGCTTCACCGCCGTGTCGGATGCGCCCTTGCCACGCAGCTGTTGCCGCGCCTCATCGAAGGCGAGCGCAGCTTCGGGGGTTCCCAGGACCTGTGGCCCCAATTTCTGCAACTCCGCAAGCGCTTGTGAGTCGCTGGGATCGCTGCGGAGCATGACAAGGTACTCTCTAAACTCGGCCATTTCCCTTCGAATGTATCGCGCCTCACGGCAAGCAGACAACGCCCAGTCATTCGAGTTTCGAAGTGTTTGACGATGATGCTGTGCGCACATTCGTCCATCCCCACTTGAGTGACGTTTCTGTCACCGCGAACCGTGCGCTATGGCGAAGAGAGCGTTACGGTGGGCCCTGGTTGTTCCGGGTGAGTTCTGAAGGCAATGTAGGGCGCATTGACGCCGGCGAACTGGCGGATGACGGCCCATGGTCACTTCTCCGTGCGTACCGCAAAGAGGCTCTAACTGCGTGTTTCATGCTGTTGTGCACAGCGGGCCTTACACTCTCGCTTCCCACAGTTCTCGGTAAAACCGTTGAGGCGCTAATTGGCCCCGATCCCGCCGGCGAGATACCCACCCTCGCGGTTTGGATGATCGGTATTGCCATTGTCGGGGCGTGCACGCGAATTGCGTCTCGCGTCTTGCTTTTCAACGCTGCACGCAAGGCGGAATACGATCTGCGCTCAATCGTATTTCGGCACCTACTAACCCTTGACTCCAACTTCTATCGCGCAAATTCCACAGGCGACGTCATGTCTCGCCTAACCAACGATGTGCAAACTGTTCGCGCGCTTTGGGGGCCCGGACTTCTCAACATCGTCAACACCACCTTCTTGGTAGCCGTCGCACTGGTGCTGATGTTGCGCGTCGATCCGGTGCTCACCGCATGGGCGCTCTTGCCCTACCCAAGCATGGTGATTCTCGGCATGGGCTTTGGCCGGCGCATCTACAAGAGCAGCCGGGCTGTGCAGGCCCAACTCGGCACCCTCTCGTCCTCGATACAAGAAGACCTAACCGGCATCGCCATCATCAAGTCCTACAACCTCGAAGTAAATCGCGTCGAAAACTTCGAGACCTCGTCCACGCTCCTGCTCAATCACAACATGGCCCTCACGAAAGTTCGAGGCCAGCTTGTGCCGACACTTGGTGCGGTCGCTGCCCTCGGCACGGTTGTGATGATCTTTATCGGCGGCAAGCGCGTCATCGATGGCCACATCACCCTCGGCCAATTGATCGAGTTTAACGCCTACCTCGCCGCACTAGTTTGGCCCACTTTGGCCATGGGCTGGATGATTTCGCTCTTTCAACGCGGGCGAGCCTCTTGGGAGCGCCTTGCCACAGTGCTCACGACATTCCCGGATATTGCCGATGGCGAGGGCGCACCTTTAGATCCCGATTCCACTCGCGGCGATGTCGAGATACGCGACCTTCACCTTTCCCTCGGCAACACCGAGATCCTTCATGGAATCAGTCTGCGCCTCGATTCCGGCACGACCACAGCGATCGTCGGGCGCACAGGCTCTGGCAAAAGCTCGCTAATCTCGACGTTGCCACGCCTAAACGCCGTGGCAGACGGCAGCGTCTTTCTCGACGGTCGCGACATCAATAGCCTTCCCCTCGAGAGCCTGCGCTCACTCATCGGCTTTGCCCCGCAAGAGGCATTTCTCTTCTCAACCTCCATCGGTGAGAACATCCGCTTTGGCGTCGACCGCCGGCCCGTTCCGCCAAGCGATGAAGAAGGCTACGCCGCCGCCATCGAAGAGGCTGCAAAGTACGCGGGCCTTAGTCGCGACCTAGTCGCCCTTCCAGACGGACTCGATACGGTGGTGGGCGAGCGCGGCATTACGCTCTCGGGTGGGCAGCGTCAACGCGTCGCCCTGGCCCGGGCCTTGGCAACCCAGCCAAAAGTTCTGGTACTGGACGACTCGCTGTCCTCGGTAGATGCCGAGACCGAGAGAGAAATTCTTAGTCACCTCGGTGAACTCATGAAGGATCGAACATCGATCATTCTCTCGCATCGCCTTGCTGCCGTTCGTCGCGCCGACCAAATCGCGGTTCTCGACGATGGCAAACTTGTGGAGCTTGGCCAGCACGAGGAGCTTCTCGCTCTCGGCGGGGTCTACGCAGAGATTTACGATACCCAACTTAAAGAAGGACTCGTTCTTGAGTAAGCCGGGTACGGCCAACGGCGGCGAAGTGGTCCTTGGCAAGGCCTACGATAGTAGGCTCATGCTTCGGCTGTGGAGGTACGTGCGACCGCATTGGGCGCTTCTTACCGTCGCGCTTTTTCTGATTCCCCTCACGGTTGCCTTCGAGATTGCCCAGCCCTACCTGCTGAGCCTTGCGATTGATGTCTACATCGCACACCACATCACCGATGGCCTCGGAAGCTTGGCACTGCTCTTCGTGAGCTTTGTCTTGCTTCAGGCGATTTGCGCCTATGCCCAACTTTACGCGCTGCAGCTTGTCGGGCAGCGCTCGATGCACACGTTGCGCATGGCAACCTATCGGCACATCCTCACAAGGCGCCTCGCCTTCTTTGACAGGGTCCCAGTCGGGCGTCTGCTCACCCGAATGACGAACGATATTGAAAGCATCAATGAGATGTTCTCAAGCGGCGTTGTGACCCTAATCGCCGATGTAATTCGGCTAGTTGCGATCGTAGCAATGATGTTCTACTTGAACGTCAAGCTCACCCTGATTACCTTCGTTACCCTGCCGGCGCTCTTTGTCTTGGTCGGCTACTCGCGCAAACTGATGCGCTCATCGTATCGGCAAATTCGGGTCAAATTGGCGGCGATGAATAGTCATGTTCAAGAGCACTTAAGTGGCATCAAAGTCGTGCAGCTCTTTTGCCGCGAGCGCGCCACAGCAAAGACCTACGAGACGATTAATAGCGAGTATCGCGAGGCCTACACAGGGTCGATTCGCGCCGACGCGAGCATGTACGCCATCGTCGAGGCCATCGGTATTTGCTCGGCTGCTGCCATCGCCTGGTATTCGGGTACAGCGATTGGCGAAGGCATCATCACGGTCGGTTTGGTCGTTGCCTTCATCGAATACGTAAATAAGTTCTTCATCCCCATCAAAGACTTCAGTTCAAAGTACGCCGTCATGCAATCTGCCATGGCAGCCGCCGAGCGCATCGTCGCCCTGCTCGATACCGATGAGGAAGACGCGCCCCTTAAAGAAGCAAGCGATGACGATATCGTCGAAGGCGCTCCGGCCATCACCTTCACCGATGTGCAGTTTGGCTATCGAATTGGCGAGCAAGTCCTCAAGGGCCTCTCACTGCAAGTGCAACCCGGGCAGAAGGTCGCCGTCGTCGGCTCGACGGGTTCTGGCAAGTCCACGCTCATAAAACTTCTGGCCAGGCTCTACGAAGCCGAGAGTGGCGTCATTGCCCTGGCAGGCAGAGACATTCGCACCATCCCTGCCGAGGAGATTCGCAAGCGCATCACCGTCGTCAATCAAGATGTCTTCCTCTTTGGTGGCAGCATTCGGGACAATGTACGACTTGGCCAACACGAAGCCTCCGACGAGGACGTGGACAAGGCCCTTGCCCAAATTGGTGCCGACGTTGTCGTTCGCTCCCTCGCCGATGGAGCAGACGCGCATGTCGCAGACCGCGGCGAAAACCTCTCGGCAGGCGAGCGTCAGCTAATCTCCTTTGCACGCGCGCTGGTGCGAGATCCTGAGATCTTGATTCTCGACGAGGCGACCGCACATGTCGATCCGCAGACCGAGTCACTTATCGAAGCGGGCCTAGACACACTCATGGAGGGTCGAACGACCTTGGTCATCGCACACCGACTCTCGACCATTCGCAACGCCGATAAGATCATCGTATTGGCCCACGGCGTGGTCGAAGAAGAGGGCAATTACGAAGAACTCTTGGCTCTGGGCGGCGTCTTCGCTAAATTGGAGCGGAGCTTCTCTCGCGAACATGAATAAGATGCGCTCTCACTTTAATGTGGCGATCCTTAGAGCGCCAGAATCGGTCCAAACGCAAATGGCTGCGCAGTTGGGCCCGTTGCTTGTCGAGGGCGTCGACCACCCAGCCGAGACCACACTCTTTTTGCTTTGGCTCGATGCTGGAGACGAAGTCGGCAAACTCGAGCCGGGCTTCGGGCGGCTAGCCGTCTCGGCCCACGCCCAGCTTCCCGATCTTACCGATGCCATGGTCGACGGTCTTATCCACGGCTGGATTCGTCCCGAGGCTCTCCTGCCTGGTCTCATGCGCGCTTGCGTGTCGGCTTGGCAGCGCTTTCTAAAGCAGCGAGACCGAGAAGTTCTACAAAGCGCTCAGGCCCCTGCACCGGAACGAACCCTGCTCTCGCTGATGGTCAACTCGATGGCCGACGGCCTTATTATGAGCGAGCGCGACCAGGACGAGGTCCTCATCAATCCGGCCGCTCGCCTACTTCTCGACATTTCGCCGACAAGCGCGATTACCCGCAGCTATTTGCAAGAGCGTTTGGGGTTCTACCCCTTTGACTTGGTCGCCGCGAATCCCGACTCGACAGAGCTCTTGCGAGAGGAGCTCACGATTGGGGACAAGCGCCTTCACTCGATGGTCTCGCCGGTTCGCGAGCCGGGTGGTGAACTGCTTGGTGTGGTTGTCGTGCTTCGGGATTTTACCGAGGTGCACAACCTCGCCCACCGACAAGAAGAATTCGTAGCCATTGTCTCCCACGAACTTCGCTCGCCACTCACGTCCATCGGCGGAGCGCTCGACATTGCCCTTAGCGACTACGCCGGGCGCCTAAACGATAAGCAGCGCCAGTACCTAAGTCTCGCCCGCGAATCGTGCAGCGCCCTCAATCACATTGTCGACGACTTGCTCGACGTTGCGCGCTCGGAGAGTGGTGGCCTGGCAATTCACTTTGGCCCCGTCGACCTAAGTCAACTCACCGCGCAGGCAACCAGCCAATACCGAGGTTCGGCAGAGGCCAAGCAAATCACCCTAAACCTTGTTGATGGCGATGGTGATATGCGCATCTCTGGCGACCCATACCGGCTTACGCAAGTTCTAAACAACCTGCTCTCCAACGCCATCAAGTTCACACCTCGCGGCGGCCACGTCGAAATCGAAGCCTTTGGGCCATCGGTAAGTTCTACACACGTCGGTGTCTCGGTCTACAACAACGGCGACGCGATCGCCGACGAAGCCAAAGAGCGCATCTTCGAGAAGTTTGAGCAAATTAAGAATTCTTCTACCCGAAGAGTTGGCGGCAGCGGCCTTGGCCTTGCGATTTCGCGTTCCATCATCGAAGCCCATGGCGGGCGCATTTGGGCAGAACCTCGCAAACAAGGAGCAAAGTTCGTATTTACGCTTCCGGCCACATCCGAGAGCCCTACTCCGGTGCCTGTGAGCGGCGAGTTTGACAGCGGGCTGGAAGCCGCACCGCGCAGTGGCAAGAATGTATTGCTGGTCGATGCCGACCGTCACTCGAGTCTAATCCTCAAAGGAATTCTGATGTCGGTTGGCCATCATGTCGAGGTTGCCGCAGACCCAGATTCCGCCCTGGCGTTGGCGCGCAAGCGTCCTCCGGTGCTTATCGTTGTGCACGCCTCGCCCGAGCACTGGGATCCTCACGCACTGCTCGAAATCATCAAGCACGACGCCGAGACCAGACAGTGCTCGGTACTCGTTCTTGGCCAGGGCGACCTCGCACCTCTCAAGCTTGCCTGCAGGAATGTTCTGCCAATGCCGGTGGATCCAGCGCGTTTCCACAAGGTTTGCGACCGGCTCATTCAAGAAGGTCTGGCTGAGGTTGGCAATCGGGTTTTGGTCGTCGACGACGATCCTGCGATTCGCACCATCTGTGCCGAAGTCTTGCGTCACGCAGGAATGAGCGTGCGCATCGCGGCCGACGGTGCAAGCGCTTTGCGAGAGGCGCGCAAGTTCCGCCCAAACCTGGTTCTGCTCGATGTGATGATGCCGGATATGGACGGGTTTAAAACTGCCGAGCACTTAAAGGCCGATACCAGCACCGCGATGACTCCGATCATCTTCCTCTCGGCTTTGGGCGAGACCAGCGACAAGGTTAAGGCGTTTAATGTTGGCGCCGAGGACTATGTACAAAAGCCGTTCGTTGCCGCCGAACTCATTGCCCGCGTTCGCAAGGCGCTCGACCGCAGTGACCGAGAGCTTGGCGCTTCGCCAACCACACAGCTCCCAGGTGGCGGCGCAATCGAAGCCGAGTTCACCTCGCGCCTCACCGATCCGGATGCTGTCTTTTGCTACCTCGATCTCGACAACCTCAAGGCCTACAACGACTACTACAGCTACGCCAAGGCCGACAGCATCATTCGCCAGACCGGCGACCTCATTCGCGACGTGCTTGCGCAAACCGGAAATCCCGAAGACTTTATCGGTCACATCGCCGGCGATGATTTTGTCTTTGCAACCTCGCTCGCACGGGTTGATGGCGTTTGCATCGCGATGTGCAGCGCCTTTGATCGATTGGTACCGCTGTACTACGACCGCACCGACCGAGATGCGGGCTACATCGAAACCCGCGACCGCTACGACGAGCTTCGGCGCTTTCCGCTAATGAGTGTTTCGATTGCCGCCATCACCAATGCATCCGGGCGGCGCCTTAACTACACCGAGCTTGCAAAGGCCAGCGCGACGGGGAAGAAGCTCGCGAAGGCCGTGGAAGGCTCGTGCTACGTGCGCGATGAAGACATCGTGTGGCAAAACTACAAGCCTTAAGCTGTGGCGTGGGGCGTGGGGCGTGGGGCGTGGGGCGGCTCTACATGGTCCGCCAGGCCGACCAGGGACGCCGACCAAGGCGCCCTCCAAGGCGCCCTCACCTAGGTATTCTACCTAGAAGCCGAGTTCCACTCCAAGAGCTCGCGCGGCCAAGACCAACGGTCCATCGGGCTTTACGCGCTTGAGCTTGGCGATGGCTTGCTCCATGGCCACGTCAACAACTTCGCCGCCGCGGTACGCTGCAACCCGTCCGTATTTGCCCGCTGCCACGAGATCCACAGCCGCTACTCCAAAGCGCGTTGCCAGTAAGCGGTCAAAGGACGATGGTGTGCCGCCGCGCTGCACATGGCCAAGAACCGTTGTGCGCACATCAAATGGCGTGCGCTCTTGAATGAGTCGAGCGAGTTTTTCGCCAGCGCCACCAAGCTGCGCCTGTTGTGTCGCGTCGGCTTCACGCTTGGTTGCAAAGTCGCCACCACGAGGCTTTGCCCCTTCGGCTACAACAATGATCGAAAACGATGAATCCGATTTGTGACGTCTTCGAAGAGTGCCGACGACCTTGTCGATGTCGTAGTCCATCTCGGGGATTAGAATCGCTTCGGCTCCGGCCGAGAGCCCTGCGTTCATCGCAATCCAACCGGCGTAGCGTCCCATGACTTCGCAAATGATGATGCGGTCGTGGCTCTCGGCTGTGCTGTGCAACCTATCAATCGCGTCGACAGCAACGTTCACTGCGGTTTGATAGCCGATCGTGTATTCGGTCGCCTCTAGGTCATTGTCGATCGTCTTGGGAATTCCCACAACATCGACTCCCAGGGCCATCATGCGATGCGCGATGCCTTGGGTGCCATCACCGCCAATGACGATGAGCCCCTCGAGCCCAAGATCTCGATAGTTCTCGGCACAGCGAGCCGAGACGTCGGCTACCGTCTCAACACCATCGGCGCCGACAACAGGATAGGCGAAGGGGTTGGCCCGATTTGACGACCCGAGAATGGTGCCGCCGCGATCGAGCACACCTCGAACCGCCTGCAGTGGAAGCGGCATGGTGTCGCATTCGTACAAGCCTTTAAATGCGTCGCGGATGCCGACGACCTCGAAGCCATGCGTCATGGTTCCGTGTTTCACGACGGCACGAATGGCGGCGTTAAGCCCTGGACAGTCACCGCCGCCGGTCAAGATTCCGATACGTCTTCTCATGGCTACACAGTAGGCGATCGGCGGCGGCAGCAACAAGCCGAGCCCCGGGAAACGAGAGTCCTCTTTTCCCTTTGACTCGCCGTCACTTGCCGGAGTAACAGTAGCCCCATGCCAAGCCTAGACGGTCTCAAAGTAGTTCAATCCAAGATTCACGGTTACGGAATCGTGGCTCTTCGCCCATTCAAAGTTGGCGACGTGCTCGTCTTCGGTGATGGTGTGCTCTACCACGAGGACCAGGAGTTCGATGATACGTACTGCTTGGTCTACTCGGATGACGAGGACGAGAACGATGATCCGGATCGGTACTTTGATCTTATCGATCAAACGCGCTGGATCAATCATGCGTGTAGCCCAAACTGTGAAGTCTCAACGGATTTGAATCCGAAGAGCGGCCAACCGCATGCTTGGTGGACGGCACTTCGCGATATCGAGGTTGGTGAGGAACTAACGTACGACTACGCGTTCTCTGGGCATTTGGCTGAGATTTGCAACTGCAACGATCGTGTTTGCATTGGGCTTATTGTTGATCCTGATGAGATTGAAGATGTTCCGGCGAAGCTTCAGGCGCTTATTAAGCATGACCGGCTTGATGCGCGACGAGCACAGATTGAGCTTGCGGACCTCGCGTAGGGTGGTTGCGGCTGCGCTTTGATTTCGGGCGCGAAGGCGCCCTTCTTTGCGATAAACTCTTAGGCGCTTGATTTGATTTGGTTTGCGCTTCTTTGGTTTGCGCTTCTTTGGTTTGCGCTTCTTTGGTTTGCGCTTCTTTGGTTTGCGCTCTAGCGGGCGTGGCTTAGGGCCAGGGCTAGTTCGTCGGCTGCGAAGGGCTTTGCTAGGACGTCGACGTCGTTGCTTGCGACGAGTGCTTCGATGCGTGGGTCTTCGACGTTGCCCGAGACCATGATGATGGGAAGATCCGGGTCGATATTTCGCATCATTCGGCAGGCTTCATCGCCGCTTCGACGTGGCATTTGCAAATCGAGCATGGCTAGGCAAATGGGAACTGCTGAGTTCTGAAGCATCTCGACGGCTTCAACACCGTCGATTGCCTCGATGACTTCGTAGCCCAAGCGCCTTAGAAGCCGACTTGTGTGACGGCGGACGAGCGCTTGATCTTCTGCCAGAAGAATATGTCGGCCCATGCCGCGCGGGGCGATTGCACGAGTTTGAGAATCCGGGGCCGCTGGCGTGTTGGGGTGTTGCGTAGCAGCGCCTTGAGATGGCAAGTACACCGATACGCTGGTGCCTTCGCCAAGCTTGCTTTGGATATCGATGGTACCGCCGTAGTTTTTGACGATGCCGTAGGTCGTAGCCATGCCTAAGCCGGTACCGTGCCCCTCGCCCTTCGTTGAGAAGAACGGCTCGAAGACGCGCTCGCGAACATCGTGGCTCATACCAACGCCGGTATCGATTACTCGAATACAAACAAAGCGTCCAACCTCGTCGGTATCTGGTGGAAGTTCATCGCGCACTTCGATGGTAAGCGTTCCCCCATGTTGCATCGCGTCGCGTGCGTTGATGCAGAGATTCATCAACACTTGAACCAATTGACCACGCTCGGCGACCACCAGTGCCTGGCTTATGTACTCGGATCGAACTCGGATGCGCTGGTCGAATGTTCGCTGTACAAGCCGAGTGACTTCTTCGGCAACGTCCGATGCCTTAACCAAATCGTTGGCCTGTGTGCCGTGTCGCGCAAAGCTCAGAAGTTGGCGAGCGAGATCCGCACCGCGCTCAGATGCCGTCATGATGTCAGCTGTGGTCTCGTGAAGATTTGAGGAATCCCCATCTTCAAAGTCGTCGACCAAGCAACTGGTTGCTCCGACGATCGCCATCAGAACATTGTTGAAGTCGTGCGCAATGCCCGAAGCGAGCCGTCCAAGTGACTCGAGCTTTTGCGCCTCAAGCGCGCGCTGGTAGTCGGAGTCGTACGGACGAAACAAAAGAACTTCGCCGCGCCCAAGGTCAATGCGATCACCAAAGCGCAGCACAGCGGAGTCGCGCTTTACGCCGTTTACCAAAATCCCGTTAACGCTCTTGTTGTCGTAAACAACCCAACCTTCGTCCTCCTGAAGGATGCGCGCATGCACGCGCGAGATGTGACTGCAGGGAATGTGCAGCGAGCAATCGCTTCCTCGACCGACGGTGATTTCGTCCTGGTCTAGAATTCGCGTGCCGGTGTTGGACACTCTTTCGGACACGTGAACGATGCAAGCACGCGGTTCTTTGTGTTCACTGATGGCGCCATCACGCACCATGATCGAAGTCATGGTGTCGGCTTCGTTCCAACTTTGCGCCATCCTATAATTCTAGGCGGTATAAGACGCCGCTACAAGCCCAGCAGTTTTACCCAGATCCAATCTGACCTGCGGAGGCCCGAAAGCAAAACGACCACTTCAGAATTTCCCGAAGTGGTCGATTCTAACCGCCTGCGCCTAGCACGCGGGTATGTTGGCTTTAGCCTCGTTAGACTAGCCGACTCGTCGGCGCCTAAAGAAACCGAGCACAAGGAGTAGTCCTAGACCGGCGAGAAGCGAGTTGCGCTCGCCTTTGTGAAGGTGCGGTGACGACGAAGCGTGGCAAAACCCACCGCCGCCTGTGCGCAACTCAACTCGGCATACCGTTGTGTCGGCAGCTTCAAGTGCAGGTAGGCAAAAGAAGCCATTGTCGTTATCGCAGGTATCAGCAACAGAATCACACTCGTTGGCACAAAACGAATTCTCGCAAAATCCCGATCGACAATCGGCCGGTGTTGCGCAAGTGGCGCCTTGTGAACCTGGTGAGATTCCCTCGTACACGCAGCGACCTTCATCGCTGCATGCCATATCCGCTGGACACGATCCAATGGCGTCTGCATCACAAGGCTTATCGCAGTAGAGAAAGTCGGCGTCATCGCTCGCTGTAACGCATGCACCGTCCTCTTCGCAGTCACCGCTATTCTCACAAGCGTCTCCACTAAAAGAGCCGAGTGCGCAATCCCAATCGCGAGATTCACAGTCTTCCTCACAGACACCGTTTAAGTCGCATGCATCGCAACCGTCATTGTCACAATCGCCGTTGCGAAGTTTGATGTACGGGAGGAGAAAGTCTGCAGCGATTACATCGACGCGTTGGCGACTGACGTTCTCATCACACTCGCGCTGAGTGATGGTGACAGTCACGAGCTCTGGACCATCGCCAAAGTCGATGAAGCCCGGTCCACCACTGTCGGCGAAACACGTCGTCTCTGTGGGAGTTCCTGCGGTGAGGCGCGTCTCGTCGACAACCACAACAGGAGTCGAAACGACGTTGCGTGCAGCAAACTCTTCCTCGGTGCCGGCGGCTCCATCGAACTTGCCGTAGCCGACAAATTCGATTGGCATGCCGACGGTGTCGGCGGTGAGCGCGTCGGTATGAATGACAACGGGCTCGATGGCCGGCGAAGGAACGTCGGCAAGCTCGAGAAGAACGAAGTTCGATCGACCACCAGCATCGGGGTCGTAGTAGCGATGCATCGTCAGCCCTTTGACGGTTACGTTGGGCTGGTTTAGGTCGTTGTCGAGGCCGTATTGGGTAGCGGCACCGATGCTTGATCCGAATTGTACAAAGACCGAAGCTGCATCGAGATAGTTCTCTTCGTCGGGGAGTTGATCGTCAAGCTCCGCCTCAAGATTTGCCGTGAGGCATGCTGCTGCAGTCAGCACGGTTTTCTCTGCGATGAGAACGCCCGAGCAATAGCGGTACTCGGTCCGCTGAGTGTTGGCGGCAGCCGGCAGGAGAACCGTGATTGCCGCGGCGGCACTGTAGTGATCCTGCCCTAGAGCCGGATCACCACCGATTGTGGCTTGCGAAGCCGTGCCGAGGTCACCTTCCTCAAACTCGCCGGAGTTCATTTGGCAGGCAGCCAGGCTTGCAGCCAGGCTCAGGAACATCGGTACCGATAAAAGCTGATTTCGTCGCATCGAAGGCATTCTCCACATAGTCGTACTCGGGGTCAACAAGCCCAACGTATTAGGAAACGCCCAGATCCGGATCCTTCCGTTGCTAACAGTGCCTAATTTTTAGCCACCCGCAGCAATCAGCCCGCGATCACACAATTGCTCGGCCATGAGAACGCAGCCTTTTGCGGCCCCCATCTTCGTATTGTGCGAAACCAGCATGAATTTCCAGCCATTTTCGACATTGGGGTCTTGGCGCAGGCGGCCGACGACGGTCGTCATTCCGTCGCCTGCATCACGGTCGAGGCGAACTTGCGGCCGGAAGGGATCGGAACTGAGTTGGATAAGCTTCTCGGGCGCCGAAGGGTAGCCGGCCGCCAAAATGGCTGCGCCCTGCTCGGCCCAGACCGCAGCGATCTCGTCGGCGGTAACGGGCTTTGCAAATTTGAGATGCACCGCCTCGGTGTGACCTTCCAAAACGGCGACCCGGGTGCAGGTCGCCGAGATTCCGAAGGTCGCGGGAACAATGCGGTCGCCCTCAAGAGTGCCAAGCACTTTTAGCGTCTCGGCGGCGACCTTCTCTTCTTCGTTGGGAATATGCGGAATGATGTTGTCGATAACGTCGAGTGCAACAACACCAGGTGAACGACCAGCGCCACTCACCGCTTGCATCGAAACCATGTGCACAGCCTCGATTCCAAAGGCTTTGTGCAGCGGCGCAAGTGTGATTGCCAAGCCGACGGTGGTGCAGTTGGGGTTTGGCGCAACAAAGCCCTTCCATCCACGGGTTTCGGCCTGCTTCTTTAAAAGCGGAATGTGCTCGGGATTGATGCCAGGCAAAAGCAGCGGAACATCGTCTTCGTAGCGATACGCAGATGCTGTGGAAATTACCGGTGTGGTCTTTGCGTACTGCGCTTCAAGAATTTTCGCAGGGCCAGAGTCTACGGCGGTAAAGACAAGGTCCACCTTGGTTGCGTCCAGCAACTCGGCATCTTCGACGATCATCGATGCGTAGGCCTCGGGAAGCTCTCCGCCGCCGTACCAGGACACCTGCCCCGAGGCCGAGCGAATGGAATCTTGGTAGGTCTTGCCCGCCGAGCGAGACGAAGCTGCAAGGCTAACGACCTTAAACCATGGATGGTTTTGAAGTGCTCCAAGAAACTCTTGGCCGGCAACACCGGTTGCGCCAACAACAGCAACCCGAACTGATTTCCCTTTAGGTAACGACATAGCGAGTCGCAATGAAGCACGATTGGGGGCGTCGGTCAAGACAGGTGCCCACAACTAAGAACTTCTCTTATCCTAGCGCAGCGCTGCCATAACGACGATAAGGCCGCTGCCTATCAAGTTCACGACCATCAGCCCGTCGAGCACCACGCCATACGCCTGCATTTGCGCGCGCAGAGGAGCCCTCCCGGTCTTGCGCTCGAGGGCGAGCCCCGCCTTCTCGCACACGTTCGCGACTTTTTCGAAGCGGCCCCAATCATGCCTTGCCAGGTACCACGGCGCCCTCGAAGTGCGAATCACCACGAGCCCGCGCTCGTATAAATGAAGCATTTTGATCCGAGCCGGCCCTATGCGAAAGCCAAGCTCGCCCCAGCCCCACTGGATTCCGCCGACGTCGATTCGCACGATGGCAGATCGAACCGCGAAACCAACCGCAGCAATGCTCACGCACACCATGGGCAAGATGATGAAGGCTGAAGTCAAGCTGCCGCGCATCAGCGAGTAGGTGATGGCGGCGTCGATGATCGACATGAGCAGCACAGCCCGGGCGAGGCGCTTTGGCCCCGGCCGCGAGCGAAACTCACCGAGGGCTGGACCGGCGAAGTCTCGCCCAGGAGGCGCATCCACAACACTCACGTGAGGTCCGCCAAGACACGCAAGAGGTCCTCTTTAAGCGCTTCGCCCTGCGCCGCAGAGAGCTTCTTGCCGTCAACTTGCGCATAAAACGCATCCGCGACCCGGTCCCCTGCTGTGCTTACCATCGCTCGGTGGATATCGAGGCCGTGACGGCTGAGCACTCCGGTCACCGAGTGAAGCAGTGCAATCGCATCGCCGGTGTGCACTTCGATCACCGAGTAGTCACTCGACTCGGCATCGAAAATCTTCACCTCGGAATCGTCGCGAACGGTGATCTTTGGCTTCACCGAGTAGCCTTCGTTGCGCGACTCCAGAAGCTCGGCCACCAGCTCGGAGCGCGACTCACTGGCCATTACCTTCCGCAAATCGCGTTCGACCTTGGCCCAGCGCCTGTCTTCACTTGGAATCGGCTGTGCGTACTCGTCGCGAATTAGGAAGACCTGCATTGCCACCGGCCCCTGCGCCGAGTCCATCGACGCAATTGAGGCCGAGTCGATGCACATGCGATGGGCTGCGACAACGCCCGCGACATGAGAGAGCACAGCTAGGGAATCTTCTAAGACACAAACCAACTCGGTTTGACCTCGGCCCGCAATGACTCGAACTCCAATGGCGGCCTGCACACCTTCGTCCGCTCGGCGCAAGACGCACTCCACCAAACGCGATAACTGCCTGGCGCTTAGAGCATTCACGAACCCCGGATCGAGTTTGTCGACGACCGCATCGGCTCGGGCAGCGCGCTGCGGCTCCTTGCCCTGCTCTGACACAATTTCCACCGCTCGGCGACGCGCTTGCCACCGGTGCAAGGCCTGCTCATTCTCCATGCTGGAGTCGCCTTCGAGGGCATCGAGCGTTCGCAGGTAGAGGTCGGCCAAAAGCTGATCCTTCCACGAACTCAAATTGCCCGGCGCAGTCATTGCCGTATCACAGCGGGTAAGCAAATAAAGATTGGTAAGTGCCGTGGCGCTGCCAACAAGCTGGGCAAACTTACTAATTACATCCGGATCGCTTAGGTCGCGGCGCTGGGAAATGTGCGACATGGTTAGGTGTTGGCGCACCAAAAAATCGACCATCGTCACATCGGACTCGGGCATGCCCAGACTGATTGCGATGCTGGCAGCAATCTTGGCGCCGTTTTCTGCATGGCCAGCGCCAAGCGGTTTCGCCACATCGTGAAGCAAGGTGCCCAAGAAGACAGCATCTGTGGATTCGAGCCTGTCAAACGCGTCCTCGGCAGTCGAGGCATCCGGGCCCAGCAATTTTGCGCCGGTCTTCTTTAGCAAATCGACGGCTTTGAGTTGGTGATGATCGACCGTGTAGACGTGGTAGAGGTCGTGCTGTACGCGCCCTGTGCAAGGGCCAAACTCGGGCATCAGTGCCGCCAACAAACCAAGGTCGTGCATCTGCCGAAGCAGCGTCTTGCCCCGGCGGCTCTCAGTGCTCTGGTCCCGCAAATCGGTTAGTGCCTCGACAAAATACTGAGATGCCTTTGGGTCGCCGCTAAGCGCGTAGCCACTCTTGGCAACCTGCGCCTCGATAAGCTCTTGGGTGTGACCGTAGAGCGGCAAGCCATGTTCAAGCGCTACGCGAAAGTAGCGAAACATCTCGGCGGGCTGGTCGGCGAAGATTGCCGGGTCTCGAACTGCAAGCTTGCCATTCCAGCTGAGGAAGCTGTGATCGAGCTTGTGAATATGCGGCTTGCGCCGAGCCGGGACGGTGGCACTTTCGATAAGGCGATTTGCGACGCGCTCGATGCCCCGCCCCACCAAGTAGTACTTCCGCATCAGCGTTTCGACAGCAGGCGCCACCGCCGGAACAATGCGCCCTTCAGGGGCAACGACATAGGGGAAGAGCTCGGGACCGATAGCCTCCTGAATCTCGAAGCTGAGTTGGTCGGTTGCGCGGCCGGCCTCCAGCTGCACGAGACTGCGAATTTGTAGTAGAAAATCGAGCCCGCGCTGAAGCACCTCGAGTTGTCGCCGAGTGAGCTCGCCCATCGAAACCAATTCGGAAAGCGAAGGCACAGCCCAGCGCGCGCGAGCTGCCCAATGCGCCGTCTGATAATCGCGAAGCCCACCGATGCCTTGCTTAATGTTTGGCTCAAGTAAGTAGAGAGAATCGCCGTAGCGGCCGTAGCGCCGCTCGCGCTCGTCGCGAAGCATTTGCAAGAACGCATTCGCATTGCCACCTGGTGCCACCGATCGGCGTGTTGCGGCAACGAGATCCGCAAAGCTATCTGGGTCGCCAACGACGAGCCGAGCATCGAGCAGCGCTGTTGCCGTCGGCAAATCATCGCGCGCCAGTGCCGCCGCCGCACTGCAACTTCGCACTGCATGGCCGACCTTCACCTTGGCGTCCCAAAGTGGGTAGAGAATCTTGTTGGCGAATTCTGTCGCCAGCTCCAAGTGCTCGGCCTCGGCGAGCAAGACAAAATCGATATCCGAGAATGGGCAAATCTCTTCGCGGCCCCAGCCGCCCAAGGCGACGACTGCGAAGCCCGCATTCTCCGCGGCCGGAATCTCCCTCATGGCCGTCTCCCACAAAGTTGTAACGAGCGAATCGTAGCTTTGGGAAAGCCGCTGGCAGGCCTCCACGCCGCTCATCCCTGCGGCGAGATCTGCGGCCATTTGCGTGCGAGCGCGCGCGATTTGCTCCGCCCCTTGTGGGACCTGGACGGGGGTGGGCTCGGCGGACATGCAACTAGAGTAACAAAGAACGCAAGCAGGCTTAACGGCCTTTGACGAGCCATCACACCTGATCTACGGTACGCGGGCAACCATGGCTACTATTGAACTCGCCCACCTATCGGATCACCTCGAAGCGCAAGATCTCGAGACCACCATTGATGCAGTCCAGACCGAATGCGGCACGACGTTTACAAGCTCAGAAGAAGAGGATAGTGAAATCCTCGAGTCGTCGATCGACGATGACGTCTTCACAGACTTTCGCGATCGCTTAGAAGCAAACGACCTGGACGCTGACATCTACGTACCCGTCGAATTTGACGATGTCTTACAAGTTGGTGAGATGCGAATCGCATCGACTCACTCACTGCGCCTCGTGCTCGACAGCCTTCGCGAAGACTTCTTTGTCGAAGATGAAGAAGATGGCGAAACCGAAGAAGATGAAGCCGATGACGACTTCGAGCGCGATTTGTCAGAGACCGACGAGTCATCTGGCTATTACGCAGATGAAGATGGCGGCATCGAAATGAAGGACGAGCAGCTTCGTCACATCTGGCGAGCGGTTTTTCGCGCGAGCCGCGAATCGATCGAGCGAAACATGCCGCTCTTTTTCCACAACTAGTCGTTAGCGGCTACGCTCGCTGCTCTCATTCGCGGCCGTATCGTTCGCTGCAATCGCAATGCATCAATCATCGTCAACAATCGCAGCTCTCGCACTGTTTGCATCCGCATGCGGTTCTTCCGGTGATGCGGGGCAAGCCGATGGGGCGCCGGCCCTTGTCGACGCAGCCTCAGAAACGATTGATGCAGCTCGTATTGATGCAGCTCGTATTGATGCAGCTCGTATTGATGCGGCGCCAATCGCAGATGCAGCGCCGCGCCCCGATGCCATCCCTGGCTTTACCTGCGGAGCGCCGGTTCCGCTCGCGCCAGGCGACTCGTTCTTAGGGGATACCAGCGACTACAACAACACCAGCTCAGCCAGCTGCTCGGCTGGCACGCAAAGCGCTCGCGACACAGTCTTTCGTGTTGTCTTGCCATCCACACCAACCGACCTCATTGCTCGGGTTACCGTCGATTCGGATGCCACGCCAACCTTCGATGCGGTCGTGAGCATCCAGACCTCGTGTGGGGATGCCGACACAGAAGTCGCCTGTTCCGATTTTGGCTTCTCCGAGCAAGCGGTGGCACTTGGGCTAAGCGACGAGGCCTTTATCTCGGTGGATGGTACTGAGCAGTTTGGCGGCAGCCCCGACGGCGCCTATCAACTCGATGTAAGCACCCGTGCGATCGTCGCCGAGCTTGCTACGTGTGATGCCCTAGGTCTCACATCGCGTTGCGAGACAGGCTTTCTCTGCTCCGAAGAGCAGTGCCAAGCCGAGAGCCCCGCCCTCGCCTGCAGCACGGCGACACCCCTAACTCCCGGTATCGAAGTTGGTGCCCAAACCCACGCCTATCAAACCGACTTCTTCCAGGGCAGCTGTGCGTTTAAGGCCAGTGCCGGCGCCGGCGAAGCCTTCTTCTCCTTTAGCCTAACCGAGACCTCCAGCATCGACGTGACTACAGACTTGCCGGGGACAAACTTCGACACCGTGCTCTATCTTAAGTCGGCCTGCGAAGGTGCCGAACTCGCCTGTGCCGATGACATCGACCCAGACAACAGTAATTTTCTTAGTCGGCTTCAAGTCTCCGACCTACCTGCTGGCGACTACCTGATTGTTGTCGACGGCGCGTCCAACGCGGCCCCAAGTGGCAGCGTTCGACTTCGACTCGACGTTGCATCCGACTGAGCCGCTACTGGCGTTCGTCTACTGGCGTTCGTCTACTGGCGTTCGTCTACT